>Ga0116178_10001825_pt1 | contig 17360 bp, 10 predicted proteins | sample AD_STIC12_MetaG_FD_89880 | JGI IMG/M metagenome (GOLD analysis project Ga0116178, IMG submission 89880) | Active sludge microbial communities of municipal wastewater-treating anaerobic digesters from USA - AD_STIC12_MetaG | ecosystem: Engineered > Bioreactor > Anaerobic > Digestate | place: USA... | reverse complement strand
CTCATCGGGCCGTCTGGCTCTGGCAAGAGCACCTTGCTGAACCTGATCGGGCTGCTGGACAAGGCCAGCAGCGGCCTTATGTTTCTCACCGGCATTGCTACCGAAAATCTCGACGATCGAGCGTTGACCAAACTCCGTGCAGATGCGATTGGATTCGTTTTTCAATTCCACCATTTGCTGCCGGCATTCACCGCCGTCGAGAACGTGATGCTGCCCTTGCTCGCGAAACAGGGTCGCCCCGACGATGCGATGCGTAAACGTGCTGCCGAACTGATTGACAAGGTCGGTCTGAGGGCATTGGCCAACAATATGGCAAATAATCTGTCGGGCGGTCAGCAACAACGTGTTGCCATCGCCCGCTCCCTGATCATGCAACCGGCTTTGGTGCTGGCCGATGAACCCACCGGCAATCTGGATACCAAATCGGCCGACAGTGTCTTCGATTTGATGCGCGAAGTCTGCGATACCAGCGGAACAACGTTTCTTATCGTGACGCATGATCCGCGTCTTGCGCAGCGCTGTGACCGCATTATCGAATTGGTGGACGGCCTGATTGCATCGGATAAAAAAAATACCCAGGTCCTCACGAAGGGTGATGATTCACCCTTGCCAGTCGCACAACGAGCGGCAACATAAACCCATCGGCTTCAGGATCTTGATAGGGTGCGTTTCTGACGCACCCTCCAAGACGTCCAGGATTGTTCTTTCATGTCATGACTGGTGTTTTTATTTCGCTGGCTTGAGGTCGTTTTGATTCTTGCCTACCGGCTGAATTTCACATAGCTGGCCTTCAAGCCGTCAATATTGTCGTCCCGATAAACTGGAATATTCGTCCAAGTTGCCGTCAGGTCCGCTTGTGCCGGCAACAGGAAAACATTGCCTAGCGTCGTAACGTTGGCGCCTAAAATCGCACCTTTAATACTTCCACTGCTCTTGAACATATCGGCCACCGGCACAACGGAAAGCTGGTACACGCCGGTTGTACGGTTGTCGCTCAGATGATTTCGATAGGTCGCGAGCACCAGGCCTTGATTGATATTGCCGAAATAAACATCACTGACAAGCAAAGTCTGGGGGCTGGTATCCGTCGAGCGCAGCATGACCTGAATAAATACCGGCTCGTAATTTCTCAGTTCGGAAGCCGTGATCACCTCGACCATGCCATTGGTTGTTTTCACCTGCTCCACTGTTCCGTCAACGGCAATGGTTCCGGCGAATATGAGGATATCGGAATGGGTTCTTCCGCCATTGAACTGGAGACCCTCCGGCCTACTCAGAAAACTCGGATCAAGTATCGGAAAACTACTCCCTCTCCTCGCCCTGAAAGCGTTCCTTTCATTGACATCGTTGGAGGAAAGAAAAAACGGCGAGCCATCTGCGAACACCTGTTGCAGAACGGGATCAAAACGAATCTGGTCGATCACACCATCCTCAGCACCATTGGCGTCACCCACTTCCACAATACCGAAAGCCCGCTCAAAATCGATATTCTGGATACTCCCGAGAGCATTGCCCCAGCGCGGATATCCAGCGTTCGTCAAGTTGGCTGCTTTCAATTTGAATTCGGCGCCCCTCACCTTGAACTTGATCAGCTTCTCATAGCGTTTTCCGCCTTGATCAAAAGCGATGAGGTTGAACATCACAGGCCCTTTGAACTGGAAGCTCAGTTCTCTTCTGTCCAAAGACATGCATGGAAGCGGAGATTGCCCGGGCGGCAACAGGTTGGCTGGTAGACAGCCTTCGGTTTCACTGAAAATGCTGCCCTCAAGCAGAAGACTGTGCATTTGCACCACCTGCCTTGCGAGCTTCGGATTTCTCTCGTCGTTCTGCGGAGCATAATCCCAACGTATGACGACGGTGTCGCCAAGCTGTGGTTCCGTAGTCGATACGTCTTTTATTTCCACAAAGGGTGGCTGCACATAAGGCGGATCCGGAAACAAAGGGCAGCCCGATATCGTCAAAATCGTGCAGAACAACAAACAAACCGCGGGCCATTTTCCTGATTGCATTTTCATGGCGCTTCTCCGTACTGGAAAAAAACTGTGTCAATTTTTACCGGGGCGGCCCCGATATTCACGTAAACGCGCTGCGAGAAAAATGCAGGACATGCGTTGACCAAAGTGCTTGCACAAACGTTGCCCGGGTTGCGATCTATCAAACCGGATCGCTGAAGCGCAACCCGTGCTGCGTCGCTGGCGTTAGATTTTCTCTTACGAATTTCTTACGCAAAAACCATAGCCGCACAGTTAAAGCTTTTCCGAACAGCAATTATTTGCTTGTCCATTTTTTATAACGCACGACCTTCGAAAATCATGCAAATAAATTCTGCTTGAACACAATGCGCATGACCGGATTGCGTGCGAAACCCCGTGTCTGATTTTTGCAAGACATCAAACATTACTCACAGGGGAGAAACGCATGACGAACGATACGAACGCAGGTAGTGAACTGGACGGCCTGATGGTCGGTGACATTCAAATGGCCAATGCGGATGAAAGCATCACGACACTTGATCAACTGCTTGCATCAGGCTTTGAAATTCCCTCCGCGATTGCCAATTTCAAACCTGCGCTTCACGAATCGGAAGCGGAAATGAAAGCGAGCGGCGGCCGCATCTTCAGAGCCAGAGGGCAATTCGGCGGATTCGGCTTGCAAGGTGCAAAACCCACCATGAAATTCAAAGTGATGGCTGCCGAGGGTGAAGAAAACCAGGATTTACTTGGCCGCATAGTGGATGTGGTTGTGGAATCCCTTCTGAAATGGGCGTTGGAACAGGCAAAACAGCGCCGCATTGTTATCACTGATCTGGTAATCAAGGAATTGGCCGGGGAATTCGAGCTCGTCACCTTTGAAACCAAGTGGACGATGAACATTGAAATGCAAACCGAATGGGACGACACACTCGTCGTCTTTGTTGGCCAGACGCCCTATCAGTTTCGCCCCGGCGAGGGAAAGAACATTCAACGCAATGTTGAAATCAAGGGCCCCAATGCAGAGCAACGGGGTGAAATCCACGTCGCCATGTACAACACCGCCGGAAAGATTATTGAGATCATCGGCAACTGGAGCATAGATGTACGCTTCAAGGTAACGATGAATGACAAAGTGGCAGGCGAAGCGCACCGCAACGGCTGGGAAGGTCGAGGCGCACGCTTTGATTACGGCCCGTATTATTTTGGTCTGAAGGCATAAGCTGCCAGAGCACGCGCAACATACCCGACCATTGAACGAAACCCGGGTCTATACATCGTGACCCGGGCTTCGGCGCTACACCACCGTGCAAATCTGCACGTTCTTGATCTTGATATCCGCCTCGCAAACGCTTCTGAGAAAGACGTTCTGGCTGTGCACCTTGTGGTCGGTGTACAGGCCCATGTGGTAGCTGATGCCGTCGCGCACCGGGTAGGTTCTTGTGGTGGTTGCCACCAGCGTGATTTCCGATCCCGCGGCCAGCATATCGACGGTGCGGCTGTAATTTGTTGAACCGCTCAGGTTGCGCCTGGCGAGTTCGAATTTGAGAATTTCGTTACCGCCCGGAAGCAGCACATGAAACTCGCAGAGGTAATCGAACCGCGAACCGCGACTGACCGCACTTCGCCAACGACGGGTGAAATCATGCGTCAATTTATTGATGCTGCAGACAATGGTGAATTTGAGGCGGTGCGCACCGGTCGCCTGATAGTTGAAGCAACGGTAGCTATCCCGCAACGAAAGAAAATGCGTGTGAAAGCCGTTGCCGTTATTGCTGACATCCGAATCGGAAAAATGATAAAGCTCGCTATGAATCCGTATCCCGCCCACGGCCCGGTCGCTGCGTCCGAAATTATCGAAAAGGCCAAAGGTAATACCGCCGGTACCGCTACCGCTCCTCTGTCCGGTGCCAGGCACTTCCTCTTGAAACGGCGGCCGATGTATTTCGCACAATGAGGTATTCGGACGGGTGATGTGCGGTGGGGTGGTGATCGTTTTCTTGGTAACTTTCCTGACGACTTTGGCCGTCTCTTTCTTGATGACTGCTTTGGCTGCCTTCTTGACGGCTTTAGGCTTTGGCATCTGATTCCCCCGAATCATTGTTAACTCTGAGGAATACGGGGTGAAACGGGATATGCGGACACAAGCGAAAACCCGTAGGGTGGAACCGCACGCTCTTGGCGATTCCACCAAACATCCGGGCAAAACTTGGTGGATACCGCTACGCGGGATCCACCCTACACAGGATCTACCCTACCTCATATTTTCATAATGATGAAAGGAAGAATACGGCCAATCCGAAGCCTCTTGAACATAACCATGTTTAACGGGGTTCAAGTGGATGTAGGCGATATGTGCAAGCAAGTCGTTCTCATCGCGTATTTGGTGCTCCCAATATCGCCGTTGCCACACCCCGCGTTCGCCTCGTTTTGCACGAACAGCAGATAGCCTCTCGATTTTCGGAATCCCTAGAGAAAAATCCGTTTTTATCCGTCGCCATCGCATTGCAAAATCACAATCATCTTCAGGTAATTTCCACAACCAATGCATATGCTCGGGCAATATGACCCACGCAATTATCTTGAACGGTCTTCGCCGCTTCTCTTTCTCTACACATTCACGCAACAAACGAATATGACGAACAAGCAAATCATTATTGTTGCGTTCAAGCAGATTGATAGTGAAGAAGTAAGTACCGCCCGGCACCCACATACGATGATAATTTGACATACCGCAAGCATGATAAAAATTCGAACTCGGCAATATCAGCGAATACGACAATCAACCGTCAGAAAATCCCTAACTCACGTAGGGTGGAACCGCCCGCTCTTGGCGATTCCACCAAACATCCGGGCAAAACTTGGTGGATACCGCTACGCGGGATCCACCCTACGCAAACGTGATTTTAGAATGCAACTTACAGCCTTGATTGCGGCTTACGGCCTTGATTTATTTCGCAAGCGACAAAGGTAAAACTCCACCAGCAGCAGATTGGGTACAAAACCCAGCCAGGCCACGAGCCGGTAGATATCCATCGGCGGCAATTCAAAATAATGCGCCAAGCCCAATTTCCAGACCCGAAGCGTGATTGCCGACAGCGTCAGTGCGAAACTGCGCAGCATGTGGGCACGGTGTCTGGAAAAATCGCGATCGACGGCGGCGCGCCAGGCTTGCCAAGTGAAATACCACCATAAAACCGACAGGATAAAAAACGCCAGTTGCGAACCCATGCCGCCGTTGGCATAGAACGACATCAGCAAACCGGCCGGCCCGGTGATCAGCAGAATGTCGATCACGTAGATGCGCCCCGCCAAACGATGGATTTGCGGGGCGCGCTGGCGAATGCGTTTGGAAAATTGCGTGAAACCGGCAAGTAATGCAAACAGGCTGGAAAATACATGCACGTAAAATGCCGTAAGCCAGACTTTATTGCCGATGAAATCCTGCTTGATCTGCAGGAAACTGGCATTGGTATCGAAGGTCACGTAGCGCAGGATGATGTTGAGCATCAGATAGCTGAAAAAAGCCAAAACCACGATGCCTAAATACTTTAGTATCTGCACATATTGTCCACGGGGTACGATCATGAGCTCATCGAAATTGAAAACGCTGGCCTGCAGTTTATCGGTAATTTCAGGCTTGATGCTGGCGGGCTGCAGCGAAAAAGCCGCCGAACCCCCGGCCGCTACGAATGTGCCTGCGACTGCCGCTTCGCCCAGTGCCACGCCAGCCAGCACTCCACCGCCCGCCTCGGCTGAAACATTCGAAAAGCTCGGCTTGTTCTCCGGTAAATTCGAACCCAATGATGAGTACAACACCGCGAAGGCTGAATTCGAAAAGTGGGCCGAAACACACGGCGAGGAAGGAAACTACGACATCAAGGCAGTACCCGAGCACCTTCGACGCTTTCTCTACAGGGAACCGATTTATGGCTACTACCTTTTCATTTCACCCAATCGCCTGAGCATAGTCATCGACGACATACGCGACGATAAGACGTTCACTGCCCACAGTGTCGCCGCCGGCAATCAGCGCGAAGTCACCGGCACCTGGGAGCAGATCGACACAGGCTTGCACATGACCGGCAACGAGCCTGGCGATGAACCCAATGACGGCAGTTTCGACATGACGCTTACTGCACAGGGACTCAATGGCACATGGACGCCAAAAACGGCCAGCGTCACGCCAAAGGCTTTCACGCTTGTGAGAACGAAGTTCGAATACGACCCCAAAGTCGCCCAAAGAGCCAGCGAGAAAGAAGACTACATCGACCTGGGTGTTGCCGATTTCGGCAAGAACCCATCCATCGATAAATTAAAAAGCAAAGATGTCGAAAACCTGACCCAACCGCATATCCGCATCATTCGCAACCTGATTTTTGCCCGCCATGGCTACTCTTTCAAAGGCAAGGATCTGCGGCTGACGTTCGAGGGCTATAACTGGTACGTGCCGGTCAGCAACGACGTGAAAGATCAACTTACCGAGATCGAAAAAGCCAACATCGCGCTGCTCAACCGTTACGAAAAATACGCTGACAAGCATTACGACGAATTTGGCCGTTGATGTGGTGTGGGCCGGACACAAGCCGGCCCGTCCATTTGTCGCCCGAACTGCACCACCAAACATCCGGTGGAAACTTGGTGGATACCGCTGCGCGGGATCCACCCTACGTCAATGTGGTTTTTGAATGCGGCTTACGGTCTTGATCCTTGAGTGAGTATTGGAATAAACAGGACGAGGTTAATTTGGAGCGAATTAAATAGACACATTGGCAGATATGCAACATTCGTAGGGTGGAACCGCCCGCTCTTGGCGATTCCACCAATCATCCGGCGAGATTTTGGTGGATACCGCTGCGCGGGATCCACCCTACGTCAACGTGATTTTTGAATGCGGCTTACGGCCTTATAGGTTCGATGCTCCTTATGGCCTTATAGATTCGACGCACCCATGACCTTACATCACCTCAACTTGTTAACAAAGTATTAGAAACGTATGCAGTTAGAATTTTGCCCCTCGCCTGCAAAAAATCTTCATAACTTGCACGCGAATAATTAAATTCTGACGGTAGTGGCAATAAATTGGATTTGAAAACTGCGTCACTTTCAGAACCAAGACTTTTAACAATATCAGGAATATATTTTTCAGGGGGATTGTCGGAAATGATTTTATTTGTGTTCGAAGTAATCATGACAATATTGCCCAAAACATTCGAGGCGTCACCATATCCGATAGCTTTCAAGTAGGCGCGTGGATAGAAGTGGTGATACTCCTTCTTATTGAATCCAGACAGTGCATATTGCACATCAACCGCCATTCCATTTGAGAGATTTCGGGGGCCCGCAGACGCTAATGCCAGAATATAAGCTCTAGAACGAGATACATTATTCCTAAACTGAGCTTTACCCCACTCAGGCTCATTTGGCACACCTCCAAACTGCTCGCCACTTCCTTCATCTTGAAGCACATAACTCTTAACTATCTCTAGATCCCGAGAAACAAAGTTTTCTCCACCGATTTTATATCTCTCGCCAAAGGATGCCCGCCAAAACCATTGACTTAAACGCTTGGCCTGCGCAGCAGATAATTCTTTGCAATCACGAAATATGTAAGAAGCAATCAACAGAATTGCTTCGTACGATAGAAAGTCCCAACTATGAATTCTGAATTGTGTACTTAATGCATCAACAGCGGATTTTAGTGCCTGCTCAGTTTTTTCTGCTAGAGCCTCAATCTCAATAGTTGATAATTCTCGAAGCGCCCTCAAAGATTTATCTTGAATGGAACCTAAATGCATTGCGGATAGCGCTTTCAGCACTGTTGCACGTTCCGTACTCCCGTAGCCCTTAGAATCAAGAGCTGAAAGCACGCTAGCTACTTTCTCATTTAAATCGAAGTCTTCAGCCCAAGTCGCCGCAACCATGAGATCGTATGTTGACAACCTAGTTCCAGAACTATTTATTCGTTCAAAAATTGGGCAAACCTCCTCAATAGTAAGATCTTTAAGAGTAACGACCGGAAGTTTGTATTGAGTAAAAGCAGTTAAAAGTCCGTCCAGGCGCTCCTGAAGAATAGAGGCATCAGGAAGGGATAATAATGACGTGCGATAGTTGAGCAAACTGGTGGTATGCAACATTTTTCGAAGGGGGAAAATTTCCGGCCTAAAATTTTCCTGCTTTAACTCCAAAAACTCTTCTTTTGAAAGGTCATACCCAGCTGTGTACCCACCTTCATTTTCATCAGCACCTAAACATGAATAGACAACAGTTAGCCTTTGCTGTCCATCCAGAACATAGTTTGTAGGTGTAATCTCGTCAGTTTTAGGCAGCCTAAAGCTTCCCAAATCTCTTGCCGCATTCAATTTCTCAACCGTTTTCCAGAGCAGAACACTTCCTATTGGATAGCCGTTCGCGATGGAATCAAGAAGCTCAAGGGCTTGATTATCTTTCCATACAAACTTTCTTTGAAACTGTGGAATTTTAATCTCACCCTTTTTGATGTCAGCAATAAGTTGACTAAAGTAAGAAGTTTCAGTTGTAAGCTTAGTCGAAATGCCATGCTTCATGATTCAAATATCCTTTTGATACATTTGTACTGCGTATGCGAAAGATTAATCTACACTGAAAAATATTTAAAGTTAATACAATCACTCCTCACCTAGAACTGAAAAATTCATGTCATGGGTGATTGTCTTCAATTCGATTTTTTCAATTTTGCAGAACCGCCGTATGTCGAGCCACAGATTCCAACCAGACTTAAGCGACATAACTGCAATAGCTTCCATATTATATTCATCTGGCCCGTCATCCTTAATGAATCCATGCCTATCAAGGATAGCTATATGGGCTTTTAATTCATCAAAGCTTAAATTCGTGGCTTGTCTAATCTCCAAAACAGGATTCGAAAGTTCCGTTCCATAATATCCGCGCTTACCGCGTTTCACGAGAACATCAAATAGAGTTCTCGCAGGAAGTGGAATCGCCGAATACTTCTCGATAACAAACATGAGCTCTTCCATAATTTCCGTCAATTCGTCGGAGTCATTATTCCAGCCCAAGACGCGGTTCATTTTATTGAGATTTTTTGGGAATGAAGCCGATACTAATTCAGTCAGATCTCTAACAGTATCAAGCATAGTCTCGACGACATCAGAGAATTTACTTTCATGTACCATCTTCAACTTCCACAACGCCTCAACTGGGAATCTGACAACATCGTCCGTTTCAACATGATGGTCATAGCACATTAACATTAAGTTCGATGCCAACCTACGTTGCTCGTTCGACTGACTCGCATTAAACCGTTTTCCTCCTGGCTCCGCTGCTTCAATATGACAAATCTGTCCTATAAACACACCCTTGATATTGAATAGCCGCCTCTTGCATCCAGGAAACGCACAATTATTCCCGGATTTTAGATATAGCTCGCGCACTGTAGAGCTTAGTGGCGGCAATCTTTTAGGTATTTCTTTCATGACTTCATGACCACAGATAGTGAATTAGATTTTGAATTCTTAGACATGGTAAGCCATATATTGATATCTCTTGAAATTCATACCACGCCCCTTATTTTCGGGCGGTCGGCTGAGCTCAAAGTTCTAAACCCTTACGTTCTAGGCATTGCTTGAGTTCAACCTTCTTTATATTCCATCTTCGTTGGCAAAAAGGGAGCCGGCTTCCCGGCTCCTAAGTACTACTAAACCCTCAACTCTTCATAAGTACTAAACGCCACACTAGCCGACGCCCTCCCCTGCGTCATCGACCTCAACGCCGTGGTGTAACCATCCAACCTGGCCAAAGGCGCATGGGCAATCACATCCGCCCGCGTGCCCTTGTCTTCGATGGACACCACACGCCCAGCCCGTTTCTGCAAATCACCGACGACATCGCCGACGTTGCCGGCGGGGGTGTCGACGGTCAGTTGCATGACCGGTTCCAGCACGGTGGTGCCGGTGCGTGCCAGCGCCGAGCGGATAGCCTCGGCGGCGGCGCGTTGGAAGGCCATGTCGTTGGAATCGACGGCATGGGTTTCGCCGTCCACCAGTGTCACGGTAATGCCGACCACCGGATAGCCTTTCGGGCCTTCCGCCAGTGCAGCGCGGATGCCTTTTTCGGTGGCGTTGACGAATGGCTTCGGCATGACGCCGCCGGTGGTTTCATCCACGAACACGATATCGGGGTCGTTGCGTCGTGCGACATCAATCACCACCTTGGCGTACTGGCCCGAGCCGCCGTTCTGTTTCGACAACTTGCCTTCCACGCCTTGCACATCGGTGCTTGGCGTTTCCTGGTAAGCCACGCGCGGCGAGCCGGTGCGAACATCCACATGCCATTCGGTACGCAAACGTTCGATGCTGACCTCCAGATGCAGCTCGCCCATGCCCCACACGAGGGTTTCACCGGTTTCCGGATCGGTACCGACGCGGAACGAGGGATCTTCCTGTGCAAGACTGGCCAAACCCTGACCCAGACGAATCAGGTCGCCGGATTTTTCCACACTCAAGCGCCATGACAACACCGCAGGCTGGGCCTGGATTGTGTCGAGCAGCAAAGGCGTGTCGGCACGGCTTAAGGTTTCACCGCTGACGGCATCTTTCCAACCCAATACCGCGACGATTTCACCGGCCACGGCATGGTCCACATCTCGCGTGCGATTGGCCTGGATAACGGCCAGCCGACTGATGCGTTTCGTGCGTTGCTGATGCGAAGACCACACGCTGTCGCCGACGCGCAAGGTACCCGAATATACGCGCACGAACGTAAGCGGCCCATGTTCCTGATGCACGATCTTGAACACGAGGCTCGCGAGCGGGCCCGTTGCATCGGCTGACAACATCGTTTCGTCCTGCTCACCCATGGCTTTCACCAAAGGACGGTCAGCTGGCGACGGCAGATAATCGACGATGGCATCCAGCAAGGTTTCGATTCCCTTGTTCTTGAATGCCGAACCCGCGAGCACCGGCACGCCGGCGCCTTTCAAGGTGGCGCGACGCAAAGCCGACTTCAACGCGTGTTCGTCTATGGCCAGTTCTTCGATGTAGGCGCGAGCGAGTTCGTCGTCGTGTTCTGCCACGGCGGCGATGAGTGCATTGCGATGCTTTGCATAGGCTTCGGTTTCCTCCACCGACCAAGGGCGACGTTCGGCATTGCCTTCATCGTTCCACAGCATGAGGGTTTGACCGACCAGATCGACCCAGCCGTTCAATGCGTCTTCCGCACCCAGCGGCAAACCGATGGCCCAGGGATTGGCATCGAGCTTGCTGCGCATCTGTTCGAGTGTGTTGTCGAACGAGGCACCGACGCGATCCATCTTGTTGACGAAGGCGATCATCGGCACATCATGACGACGCGCTTGCCGCCACACGGTTTCCGATTGCGGTTGCACGCCATCGACGGCCGAAAACACGGCGACCGCGCCATCGAGCACGCGCAGGGAACGTTCAACTTCAATCGCGAAATCGATATGGCCGGGTGTATCAATCAGCGTAAGACGATGATCTTGCCAATGCGTTTGCACGGCGGCCGCACCGATGGTGATGCCGCGTTGGCGTTCGATATCCGAAAAATCGGTAGTCGCATTGCCGTCATGCACTTCGCCCATGCGATGGATCGCACCGGTTTTCCACAACAGGCGTTCGGTCAAGGTGGTTTTGCCCGCATCAACATGCGCGATGATGCCGAGATTGCGCCAGCGGGATAATTTGTTGTTCGTGGTGTTCATAAAAATAATCTCTTGTTGCCAACTCATGAGGCCGCACGCCCCTGTTGGCAACAAGGCGTACGGCTAGGTTTCGGTATCGGCTTCGAAATGCATGGCACTTTCTCCGGTGTTTGTGGTTTTGTGTTTATGAAAAATGACGGGCAATAAAAAAGCACCCGATGGGTGCTTTGTTTTGTGTGTTGCCTGGATGTGTCGAATTATTTCGACATGCCATCGCCCATCACCAAAAACAAATGCACCCGCCCCGCGCTTGCGCGCTGGGTGTTGGTTAACATCAGTAAAGGTGTGAACAGCAGCATAAAAATCTCGTGGTGTTGTAGGTGTCGAGTACGTCGCCAGCAAGCGGCCTCCTACGTTTGTTGTGGTCGCCCGCAAGCGGCCTCCTACCGTAGGAGGGCCCTTGGGCCCGACCGACGGTGGCGCAGTATGACGATGGGGGTTGGAGCAGTCAACTGCGTATTCGTGATAGGAAGATGTGGCGGGTTGATACGTAATTCAAGGTCTACAAAAAATACCGTCATCCCGGCAAAAGCCGGGATCCAGAAGCGTGTACGAAGCAAAGTCTAAAACACGCTTTGAACTGGGCTTCTGGGTCCCGGCTTTTGCCGGGATGACGGAGTTTTTTAATTCTTGCGCGGAATCCCCGTTAGCACGGACTTATCCAGCTTCGCCGAAACACCGACACTTCTGCCAGCGAGATTCGGCACCGAGTAATGCACGGAGCTACCGAGAATGATTCCGCATTCGGAAAGACTGAGCCCGTAATCCTGTTGCAGCCACTGGATCAAACCTGCAGTCGCGGATTTAAGCGCATCATCGAGTGAACCGGCCTGCCCCAACACGATCAGTTGCGTGGGAGATTCGATTCGAGGTGACGAAATCGATTTGCCTTTGATCACATCGACGGTGAATTCGACCTCCATCGATGTTTCAAGACCATATTGAGAAGTTTCGCCATCACCTTGCAGCGCATGGGCATCGCCGAGATACAGCAATGCACCGGGTTGCTGCACGGTCAAATAAATCGTATTTCCTTCGATCACATCGGGCCAATCCATATTACCGCCGAAGCGGCCGGTGTCGCCGGTGGAGATTGCGGGCATGCCGTTACCGGGTGCGACACCCAAACCACCGAGCATAGGCCGGACGGGTAAGGAAATATTTTTGAGTTTGTCACTTGGGTTTTCAAGCGTCGCGATATTTTTGACTCGGTCGAGTTTCCAGCGCACCGGCTTTCCCAACTCACCGGCTTGCATTGCGAAGTTTGCACCGAGCGAACGACCGACGATGGAATCGAGACTGTCTGCGTAATCGCGATTCAACCGCACGCGATTGAGTTTGATAGCGAGCGAATCGCCGGGTTCTGCGTTCACGATAAAAAACGGCCCGGTTTGCGGATTGCCGAACAGGGCTTTTGTTTTTCCGTTTTCATCGACACCACCGGAATCCAGTGTGGTGGTTTTTACAGTGTCGCCTGGCCAAATTGTCAGCACCGGTAAACGATCAGGATCGAAAGTATTGGAATAATCGGTCGGTTTGAATTCATGATGACGTGCCGCGCTGGATGTCCGCTCGGGAACTAACCATGCGGTGAAATCATGCAACGTACGGACATCGGGATTGTTGGTGTCGGGCATATCGACACGGCCCTTCATTTTGCCTTCCGTGATATTTCCTTTGTAGGAATAGAAGGCCTTGCTGCTGTCTTTCACGACAAACTCGATGGTGGAATTTTTGAGCGTCCCGCTGAGATTGTCGCCATCGAGGGTACCGGTGATATTGACGCCATTGATGTCGAGATTTAGCGTCTGATACATCGGGCTTCCCCAGCGTACCGTTTTCACAATCCAGCTCTGCGCTGTTTTCGGCGGATCATTACGCTGGGCGTGGGCAAACGGTGCAATAAGCAGAAATATACTGATTATGAGAATGTGTTTTGCGATGCTTTTGAAATCGAATAAATAGAACATGCCTGCTTTCCCATGATGCGTGAATACGCATTCGTCTCAATCAGGATGCACTTGGCACTGCTTTGGTCGCGAGATTGGTTATTTCAACAAGCAACAAGCAACAAACAACAAATGGGGCCAGGTTCATTCATTCGCAGTTTTACCAGGCCGACCGCGGTATCAATTATCTTTGCGCGACCGGTTACAGCAACGGGCGAATGCAGGTTTTGGGAAATAACCGAACCGCGTAACTCAATGCTTACTTCGACAAAAACTTGATCCTAATCAAAGCACATGCGCAGCAGCTGGCTAACATTTCAAGCGAGCAGTTCACTTCTGGAGCTCATCTCCATGATTATTTGTTTAAAGCCTCACCCGGCGCCGCTATCGCGATGTCCGGTGATTTTGCGGATGATGATCTTGTGCGCCAGTTTATAAACGGCTGGTGGGTTTGCACACGGGCTGTGTTCGCCATCAACGCTCTCGGCCGCATTGGCGGGCAGTTGCCTGCTCCATACGCCGCACAATGGTGGCAAGGCTCGCATGCCGAATTGTTTTCGTACATGCAGACCCCTTCTTCCAAAACGAAACCAATAAGAATCCTTTTCCCACATCCATGTCCGTTTCCGGAGCGAAAACCCGTCTCTATATCTATGCGCATCCTTAAACACAGCTCGTGTCGGGCAAATTCCATCTATTTCCCCTGAATCATTTTTCTCCCCTCCCATACTCCATCCAACTAAAAGAGATATTTCGTCATGAAAAAAAATAAACGATCTACTCCCGTGCAGCGGCTGATTTTGAGCAGTGCAATTGCTGCCGGGATCGCCACCATGCTGATGCCGACGCAAAGCTGGGCGACCTGTACCGTTGGCGCGACCACGGTTCAATGCAGCACCACCTCGACGACTGATACAACATTTCCCGTTGGCACACCCAATGACCGCAATTACCAGGGCAACTTGGGCGTACCCGTTGTGTTGCTGGTAGATCCCGGAGCGACCGTCAGCGGTAATGGTTTGGCGGTTTCCAATGCGGGTACTGGCGGCATTAGCGTTACCAACAGCGGCGCGATCGTTGTGGATGCGGGCAACACCCCTACAGCTGGCGGCACAGCGGCCCTGTCGCTTAGCGCGGCCGGCGGCCCCATCACTTATACCGGCGGCAGCATCACCAATAACGGCACGGGCAATGCATTTAATGCGACGCAAACAGGCGGCGCAGGTTCTGTAAATATCAACATCAGCGGATCGGTGACTGCAGCGACAGGTGAAGGCGTTGTCGTTCGGGATGTTGCGACCAGCACCGGCATTTCGGTGACCACCAATGCGGTAACCGCACTGAATGCCGGCCAAGATGGTATCGATGTACAAACCCAATCGCTGACTGGCAATGCAACAGTCATAGCGAACGGCAACATTCAGGCTGGCAATGCAGGCATCGTCGCTGCGGTTCTCAATGGCGCTGCGACCGGTAATATTGACGTAACGGCCAACGGTTCAATCGATGCGCGTTTCGGTATCGATGCCGAAAACTTCGGTTCTGGTTCGACGAGCGTAACGACAGTCGGCGCCGTCAACACCACAAGCGGCAACGGTATTTTTGCGAGCACCTCTGGCGGCAATGTGACTGTCAATGCAGGTGCGGTCACGTCCACGGGCAACACCGCCATCATCGCGCAACAAAACGATGCTGCACAGGCCGGTACGATCAACGTGACGGCCGGCAACACCTCGGGTACGACCGGTATCGTGGCAACCAATAGCGGCACCGGAGCAACAACGATTACCGCCAACGGTACCGTTACCGGTACCGCGGCACAGGGCATCAGTGTCACCGGCAATAATGCCGTGACAGTGAATGTTGCCAACACCGTCACCGGTGCAACTCGCGGCCTGGATTTGATTGGTGGTACGGGCGGTACCGGCAATATCCTGGTGCAAGGTACCGGCAGTTTTGTCGGTGGTACTGGCAACGCTGCAACAATACAAAATAACGGCTCCGGCACGGTGACGGTGAATATCTCCGGCGGCGCCAGCTCTACCGATGCCGAGGGTATCGTGGTGCGTGATACGGCAGTGGGCGGCGACATCAGCGTTACGACCGGCGCGGTCACTACCTTCGCACCAGGCACTGATGCGATCGACGTTCAAACCCAATCGTCCACCGCGAATATCACGGTGGTAACGAACGGCGCCATACAGCCAGGAAATGCCGGTGTCGTCGCCGCTATTTTCCCTGGGGCGGCAACCGGCAATATCAATGTGACGACAAATGATGTGGTCAACGCCCGGTTTGGTATCGATGCAGAAAACTTCGGCACCGGTTCGACCTCGGTCACGACGGTCGGAGCAGTCACCGTAACGACCGGCAACGGTATTTTTGCTCAAACTTCTGGCGGTAACGTCACCGTCAACGCCGGTGCCGTGACATCCACCGGCAATACGGCCATCATCGCTCAGCAAATCGATGCTGCGCAGGCAGGCGCGATCAATGTGACCGCAGGCAATACCTCGGGTACAACGGGTATCGTTGCGACAAACAGCGGCTCCGGAGCAACAACGATTACCGCCAACGGCACGGTAACCGGCACTGCGGCACAGGGCATCAGTGTCACCGGCAATAATGCCGTGACAGTGAATGTCGCCAACACCGTGACCGGTGCAACTCGCGGCCTCGATTTGATTGGTGGTACCGGCGGTACCGGCAATATCCTTGTGCAAGGTACCGGTGGTTTTGTCGGCGGTACCAATGCAGCGAATATTCAAAACAATGGTTCGGGCACGGTAACGGTGAATGTCTCCGGTGCGACCAGCTCGACCGCTGGCGCTGGCATCGTGGTGCGCGATACCGCCGCTGGCGGCACCATCAGCGTGACCACCGGTTCCGTCACGGCATTAGCCGTCGGTCAAAACGGCATCGATATTCAAACCCAATCGGCTACCGCCGATGCGACCATCGTTGCCAACGGCAATGTGCAAGCTGGCAATGCCGGTCTCGTCGCTGCGATCTTTCCTAATGCAGGCACGGGCAATATTGATATCACTGCGAACGGTTCCATCGACGCCCGCTTCGGTATCGATGCAGAGAACTTCGGTACCGGTTCCACCACGGTGACCACTGTTGGTCCCGTCAATGCGACCAGCGGCAATGGCATCTTTGCCTTGACGTCCGGCGGCAATATCACCGTCAACGCAGGTGCAGTGACATCCACAGGCAACACCGCCATTATCGCGCAACAAAACGATGCTGCGCAGGCCGGTACGATCAACGTGACCGCAGGCAATGTGTCGGGTACGACTGGTATCGTGGCAACCAATTTCGGCACCGGCACCACCACAATTACCGCCAACGGCACCGTTACCGGTACTGCGGCACAGGGAATCAGGGTCAACGGCAATAATGCCGTGACAGTGAATGTCGCCAACACGGTCACCGGCTCAACCTTCGGCATCGAACTGGTCGGCGGCACTGGCGGCACCGGCAATATCCTTGTGCAAGGTACCGGCGGTTTTGTCGGTGGTACCAGCGATGCGGCCAATATTCTAAACAATGGTTCGGGTACGGTCACCGTCAACATCTCCGGCGCGAGCAGTTCGACCGCCGGTAATGGCATCCGGGTGCGCGATACCGCCGCTGGCGGCACCATCAGCGTGACCACCGGTTCCGTCACGGCATTAGCCGTCGGTCAAAACGGCATCGATATTCAAACCCAATCGG
>Ga0116178_10001818_pt1 | contig 17375 bp, 15 predicted proteins | sample AD_STIC12_MetaG_FD_89880 | JGI IMG/M metagenome (GOLD analysis project Ga0116178, IMG submission 89880) | Active sludge microbial communities of municipal wastewater-treating anaerobic digesters from USA - AD_STIC12_MetaG | ecosystem: Engineered > Bioreactor > Anaerobic > Digestate | place: USA... | reverse complement strand
TTGCTGACTTTCAGGATTAAGCTGACCTTTCGGGCTGCGAATCATAATATATGCCTCCAAAAAAATAACTGGAAGCAGAATACTGATTAAAGGCTGCGATTTTTAGCGAATTTGCCGAAAGGATACACCGGTTTTCGCCGCGCGGTCGGCAAACCTCAGCGCCCGATCGCGCCGCTTGACTTCAGCTGCGGTCAGATTACCTGTTTTTTCCCGCCAGACGGTCTTCAGCCAGCAGAAAACGACGTGGTTGCCGTTGAGCTGGAAGGATACGGACAGTGGAAGATCAAGCGTCTGAAAATACTTGGCCCTGGGAAGGTCGAACTTGTCAGCGCCAACAAAGATCACCCGCCGATCAAGATTAATATTGATAATGAAAAGCTCGAAGTAAAGGGGATATTGCTGAGGACGGTCAGGAAGTTTAAGAAGAGACTGTTTTTGAAGTAAGAGTTAAATGAAAAACAAAGCATTAACAACTGAATCAGAGCTCATTGAAAGCAAGATTTATCAGATACGCGGCCAGTGTGTCATGCTTGATTCAGACCTGGCTGAACTTTATGACGTGGAAACGAAGCGCCTTAACGAGCAGGTGAAGCGAAACATTGAGCGATTCCCGGCAAGTTTCATGTTTCAACTTACTTACACCGAAGAAGAAAACTTTGAGGTCGCAATTTGCGACCTCAAAAATCGGGGGTGCTGTCCAGAGCGTAATATCTGTGAGTTTAACTTTTGGCCGGCACGAATTCCAATTTCAGCCTCATTCCAAGGCCTTTTGCCAGGCGGCGCAATGTTCTCAGGGAAGGATTGGCATTGCCGTTTTCGAGCTTGCTGATGTCGGCCTGGGTGATTCCTGTTTTTTCTGACAACTCTTTCTGGGTTACGCCAGTGTTTTTTCTTGCGTCAATCAGGGCTTGAATAATCGCGAATTCAGGTTCGAGCGCTTCATACTCCGCCCGGAATTCCGGGTCTTTCATCTGCTCAGTGATAAATTCATCCAGTGTGTTTTTCATGTCAGCTCTCCCGTTTCAGGTATTCGCGGCGATACGCCTTCGCCCGTTCGATTTCACCCGGTGGCGTCTCCTGGGTTTTCTTGATGAAACCATTCGTAAACACGATTTTGCGGCCTACGAAGAAAAAATAGAGCACCCGAGCAACATTAGTTGCCACTTTCGGCCTGATTTCAAATATCCCGTCGCATAAATGCTTTGAGTAAGGCTCTCTGAGATCAGGGCCGTTGTCCGCGAGCATCTTCATAAGTCGCACGGCCTTTGCTCTCAGCTTGCTGTCCAGAGACGCGACGAATGTTTTTGCCGGCTGCTCGCCGTCTTCCTTTTCGAAGAACAAAACATCATATTTTGACATTTTAAAACCTACTCTGATCTAAGAGTATATGTTTTATCATATATTGTCAACCCCGTTTCAATTCATCCAGATAATCTGCCCAGGCCTGCATCATCTTTCGACGTTCCTCAAGGTGGGTTGTTCTGTTATATGCTCGACCCAGCGGATCGCGAACGACGTGAGCAAGCTGCTGCTCGATAATGTGAGGTGGAAATTTCAGCTCTTCATCAAGTAATGTTCGGGCTGTGGCTCTCCAGCCGTGACCGGTCATTTCGTCGCCAGTTATTCCCATGCGCCTGAAGGCGGCAAGGATTGCATTATTGCTCATTGTCCGGCTCGGAGAAGTTGGCGACGGAAAAACAAATGCCCCTTCGCCGGTAACAAGCTGCAGCTCTCGCAGAATCTCTACTGCTTGCCGACTGAGCGGAACCAGATGTTGCTGCTTGGTTTTCGATGCTACAAAGCGCCATTCAGCAGCATCGAGGTTGAATTCTTTCCACTCGGCGTTCCTGAGTTCCCCCTGGCCGAACAAAAACCAGTGGGGCAAACTTCATCGCGCATTGGACTATCTTCGAGCCTTCGTATGCGTCGATGGCCTTGAGCAGATCGCCAAGCTGTTTGGGATCGGTAACGGCGGCAAAGTGTTTTCTGACGATTCTTCTGAGCCCCCCGGTCAGATCACGGGTTGGATCGGATTTGCAGCGTCCGGTTGCGACACCATATCGGAAAACCATACTGCAGCGGCTTTTGACTCTGTGGGCGGTCTCGATGGAGCCTCTATTTTCAACGCGCCGGATCGCGTCGAGAATTTCCTGGGACATAATGGTGTCCAGGGGCTTTTGGCCAAAATACGGGAATATGTTCTGTTCCAGGGAAGTGATTACCTGGTCTTTGTGTTTTTGTGATCGCTCGGCCATTTTGACGGCGTGCCATTCCCTGGCGACAACCTCAAAGCTGTTGTTTGCAGGCGCTGAAGACTCTTTGGCTGCTTTCCTGCTGACGGCCGGATCGACGCCGTTTTTGAGTAATTGGCGCGTTTCATCTGCTTTTGCTCTTGCCTCGGCAGCCGACATGGTTGGCCAGGCTCCGAGAAGAATTTCGGGTTTGTTTACTTTTTCAAAGCGATACCGGAAAAACCACCGCTTGTATTGTTTTTTGCCATCGTCATAAACCCAAAGATAAAGACCTTCGCCGTCGTGATATTTGGTAAGCTTGTTGCCTGGTCGCGGCTTCAATAATTTCAGATGTGTAGCATTTATGAGGTTTCTCGCCATGTTTGTGGTAATTTCCTCGCTTGTTTTGATTTTACCACAAATAATTACCACAAAGTTTGTGGTAAGTCTGGCTAGGTGCGGTTAGGTTTGTTATGTTTTCAGAAAGAATAAAACCCGCTTTGTCAGCGGGTTTTATGTGCTTTAACGAACCTCTGTGGATTCGTTCTGATCGGAGAGGGCGAGATTTGAACTCGCGGAAGGCAAAGCCCTCAACGGTTTTCGAGACCGCCCCGTTCGACCGCTCCGGCACCTCTCCATACAAGTCTCTTTTTAGACCATAAATGGCAACTTTGCAAGTGTTTAGTAACGCTTTTTTTATGATTCAATATAATCAGCCCGAAGGCATGTTTGAGATCCGGCCTCTGACAAAATCTGATTTCAGGAACGGGCAGGCAATACGTCACCTCTGCTCGGGAGTGACGAAAAAACTACGGATTCAAATGTGATAGTGGGCTAGGGAGCCAACACAGGCAACTGGAACGGGGCGGTGTCGGGTGCCTGATCCGGTTCCGCCGGCAGTGGACTGTCCGGTTGCTGTGTCTGAACCGGTCTCTGCTGGCGCATGCCCGCTTCGATGATATTGTGAATCTTCTGCCAGTTGATGTTTTCGGCGATTCTGCCGAGTTCTGGGTCGGTGAGCATGCCCCTGATTTTGGGATGCTTAACATACTCAGCAATTTTTTTGTTTTTTACCAGTTCTGTAAGTTCGGGATCTTCGATCAGAGACTGAATCTTCGGATGGTTTCCAATGGTTGTCAGTTCGACTTCGATCGTTCCCCAGTCCACTTTAGGGGCGTTCTCGATGAATTTTTTGTCGGCCAGCAGCGGCAGAAGACTGGCCGGGCCGGTGGCAACCGATGCCAGCATCGGCTGAAAAAACGCCTGCTCGACAGCTTTGCCGAGCTCTGCGGTCAGTGAGTTTTCCATTTTGAAATTGCCGGTCGGAATGTAGCTGAGGGCAAACCCGGTTACCGCAATCACTGCACCGGCTTCGACAACACCGGCGAACAGGCCGAGAATCTGCCCCGGAAGCGTTGGTATCTTTGGCTTGAGTATGTGCTCTCTAAAAACCCGGCCGACGATAAAATACGACAACATGAAAACCAGCGGGCTGCCAACTGCGAGGCCGATGAAATTTGGCATGCCGAGAAGACTGCCGACTTCGCTTCCGAATTGCCAGGCGAGAAAGGCGGGCACTGCGAGTCGGGCCAGCAATAAAACTTCGTTGAACAGGCCGTGTCTGAAGCCGGTGAAGCCCCAGAGCGCGGCAAAGCCGACGGCGCCCCAGGTGAGAGCCATGTCGAGGTCTTTTGTTTCGATTGAGGTAATAATCAGATAAGACAGGCAAAACCCCGCGAAAATGTAGGCAATGACGTCGGGCCAGACGGCGAGGGCATTGTCTTTCGCGGTTGGCTGGCTGGTGTCGATGCTCAGGCTCGGAACAGCCGGATTGGTATAAAAGTCCTGCATTTTTCAGTGGCCCGCCTTTTTTGCACAAAGTTAAATCTGCTGCGCCAATTATAATGGTGCGCTGCGGGCGATGCAAGCAGCCTGCGGATTTTACTGGTTTGCCAGTTCGTGAACCCAGTTGCGGAACCGTTGTTCAAACGCGGCGACTGTAAGTGTGCAGACCTGCTGCAGGGCTTCTTCAAGAGGTTTCCGGTTTTTCAGCTCGTTGAGCATGAGTCTTGGGGCGGTCATGGTGTAATTCTGAATCAGAAAACGTGCATAAAGGCCGGCAAGATTGTAGGCGGCCGCGACACGGGGGCCGCCATCGATCTGCCTGATGTCGTAGAATTCTTTTTCGAGCTGTTCGAGTGTCATCATATTTTCCGGCGAGGGTATCTGCGGTCTGAACTCGGTGAAGCTGTCGTCTTTGTTCTCGGCGAATACCGCCAGACCCTCGTTGAGCCAGGTCGGGCAACGCCCGTCGGCAGCGATGGCGACGATGTTGTGGGTAAATTCGTGCAGCAGTATCTTTCTGGCCGGCAGGCGCGATTCCGGGTCGGTCTGCGGGAAATTTTCGGTTTTGAGAGTCATCGATCTGCCGCCCTGGGCAAAGCCACCGGCCCACGAGGTCGGCTTAACTTCGTTGAATTTGACCGGGCCAAGAATGATGATCGAGGTTCTGAAGGCGGGAAAACACTCAAGATCGCCGGTAACCTGCGCAAAAACCTCTTCAAGTCGCTCGTCAGTCAGCTCTTTGTCTACGTGAAAATAGTCGCTGCTGACCGGCGTATAGATGATGAAGCGCCGGCCCTGACGCATGACCATTTCGTTTTCGGCGGCCATGCGCCCGAGGTTGAGCGTGACCCGCTCGCGCAGTTCTCGGGTTACTTCTGAATCGTCGTCTTCGATGAGGTGGCGAATGGTTTCCCAGCAGGAGACTTCTTCTGAGGTCTCTTTTAGCTCGGTGTAGCAGTTTGCGAGAAGTTCGAGGGCGGCGAGATCTTTGGGTTTCAATTCAAGGGCTTTTTTCAGCCTGGGTACCGCTTCGGTGTAACTGCGCTTTTCTAGAGCGAGATATTCGGCATGACGGAAAAAAAGGTCGTAGGAGCCCGGGAACAAGCCCTCGGCCAGAAACAGCTGCGACCGGTCTTCTTCGGGTATGTCGGTCACCGGTTTTCCCTTTAGAACCGGGTCGACCTTAGTGGTGATTTCTTTGATCTGTTCGGGACTCAGGCCCATCGTCGCCTGTTCTGCCACGACAGCCGGGAGGGTTGAAAGTAAAAAGATTATCATCAGCAGGCATAGACCTGTATTTCTGACGGAGTTGAATTTTATCATTTTGAAGCCTCCATATAATAAGGCGGTAATAATCCCCATCTTTAATTTAAGCATGATTATGAGATATTGCCAAGAGTTGGGTTCGGATGGAGAAGAGTTTTTCCGGGCGTTTGACAAGAACCGGCAGACCGGCTAACATGATTGAATTAAGGCGGACTTTCATGGTTTTGTTGCGCCTGTCTGCGACTGACGGTATCTTAAGTCACTTCAATTATTTTCGGGGGAGTTATGGCACTGCCTGATCGGATTCACATCCCTTTCCGCGTCGCGGTATCGATGATCTGGAATTACGCCCGAGTGCGGATTTATGAGCAGATCAGATCTGTCGCCTTCATTATTCTCTATCTGGTGGCTTTCAAAATTGTTGTTCTCAATGAGCCGCCAACCAATGCACTGCAGGTTTCCACCGGGATCGGCATGGTTGTGCTGGGTCTGGCCCTTTTTCTCGAAGGGTTATTTCTTGGCCTGATGCCACTCGGTGAAAGGGTGGGGCTGCAGCTGCCGCAACGTTGCCATATTGCGGTAATCATGGGTTTTGGTCTGCTGCTCGGGGTCAGCGCTACGCTGGCCGAGCCTGCCATTGCCGCCCTCAGACTGGCAGGTATAACTGTCACGCCCTGGGAAACCCCTCTGCTTTACCGCCTGCTGGAAGTCGAAACCGACAGGCTGGTCATGTCTATCGGTGCAGGTGTCGGATTTGCGGTTGCTTTCGGTATGGTGCGATTCTATTGGGGCGTGTCGATCAAGCCCTTTATTTATTTTCTGGTGCCAGTTCTGCTCGCAATGACCGCAGTTTTTTCTCGCGACGAAAACCTTTGCCATATTCTCAATCTGGCATGGGATACGGGTGGCGTCACAACCGGCCCGGTGACTGTTCCTCTGGTGCTTGCAATGGGTATCGGGGTCAGCCGTTCGGCAGGCAAGCACGAAGGTACGGCGTCCGGCTTCGGTATCGTTGCTCTCGCCTCGCTTTTCCCGGTCATCGGTGTTTTATGTATGGGCGCCTGGCTGAATTCAAGCACACCCAGACCGGTTCCTGCAGCTGAATTCTTTTCGGCCGGCAATCGTGTCAATGCCATGAAACTGGTAAAAAATGAAAAAGATCTGGAGGCCATTGCTTTTCAGCGTGGTGACGAAGCGGCCCGACGGTCGTTCTATGGTCATCAGCTTAACTATGAAGCGGCTCTGCGGATTGTGGCCGACAACGAGAAACGCTCTGAACTGCTGGGGGCACTTTCATTGAACGACTGGCTGGTCAGGCGTGCTTCAAAAAATGAACGGGCGATGGTGGCCCTCGAAATGTCGGGGCGACCGGCAGCTCAGGGGGTCGCAGCTCTCGACAGCGCAGAAGTTATGAAAAACGAGGCAAAACTGGCATTTAGAGCCGTTGTGCCACTGGTAATGCTGCTTGTGTTTATTCTTGTGGTCGTTTTGCGCGACAAACCCCGGCGCACTGATGAAGTTTTGCTGGGCATTCTTTTTGCACTGGCCGGCATGGGCATTCTCACCAGCGGCATCAGGCTTGGGCTTGGCCCGCTTGGCGACCAGGTCGGCCGCCCGCTGCCACAGGTTTTCAGAAGTGAAACGCACGAAGAGGGGCGCATTATCCTCGAACCATTCGATCTTGGCTCGGTTCTGACCTCATTTTCACAGAGCGGTGCGGTCAGCCGGTTTTTTTATCTGCAGGATCGCAAGGGAATCCCGCACCCGGTGCCTTTCGATGCGACCAGATTCGACCAAAAAGCCCGGCGTTACGAGCATATCGTCGAACGTCCGCCAATGTTCGGGCCAGAATTGACGATGATCGGTATCGCGCTGGTTTTTGTTTTTGCATTCGGCATGGGCTACGGCTCGACGGTGGCCGAACCGGCTTTGAGCGCTCTGGGCGCGACAGTCGAAGATCTCACGGTCGGAACCGTTAAAAAAAGCGGGGTTATTTACACCGTTTCGCTTGGGGTCGGCATGGGGCTTGTGGCAGGGGTTGCCCGCATTCTTTACTCGATACCGGTAGTCTGGCTGCTGCTGCCGTCATACCTGATCGTGATGATTCTGACCTATTTCAGTGAAGACGATTTTGCCGGCATCGCCTGGGATTCTGGCGGTGTAACCACCGGTCCGATTACCGTGCCTCTGGTTCTTGCCATGGGTCTGGGGATTGGCGGCGAGTTGAATGTGGTCGACGGCTTTGGCATCGTGGCGATGGCATCGGTGTTTCCGATTCTGACGATGCTGATTTACGGAATCATCGTGCAGATGCGTCAGCGCCAGCTTCTTCAGGCTCAGACGGAGGTGAACGGCGATGAATGATCTTACAGGCATTTCACGCGAAGTTTCAAGAATCACTCTCATTGCGCATCAGAGCCTGAACGGTAAAATCATGGAGGTTTTCGCCGGGCTCGGTGTCAGAACTCTGTTTGCTGAGAACTCGCGTTGTGTCAGGCAGAAAGTTAATACCAGTTTTCTCGGAATTCCGGGGCTGGGCATGGAATTCAGCGACGTGGCCACCGAGATTTTCAGAGTTACTGTTCCTGTTGCAGCGGCAGATGCTGTTCTCTGCCGACTGATCAAGGAACTTGAGCTGCAGATTCCTGGTCGTGGCGCGGTTTTTGCCCAGGAACTCACCGAAATAACCCGCATGGATGCTTCAGAAATCAGCTGCGAAGGTGTTGACGACCTGAGGTTGCTGAAAGATTTGTCGCTCATAACCGGTATTCAATCGAAATCCGGCAGTGGCGCCAACCTGTTCAGAGTTGCTCTGAAGCTCGGAGTTGGCGTTCCTGTAGTCAGTATCGGTATTGGCACCGGTATTCGTGATCGGCTTGGGCTTCTGCGCGTCACCATTTCGCCAGAAAAAGAACTGGTATACCTTATGGTGCCTTCGCACGACGCCGACGGTCTGCAGCGTCTGTTGATCGAAGAAGGGCACCTCGACCGGCCGGGCGGCGGGTTTCTCTACCAGACCCCGATACGGGCCGGAATAGTCGACCCGCTGATCAGAATCGGGCGCCAGGAACACGCAGCGAGCATCGAACAGATTATTGCTGCAATCGACGATCTCAAGAAGGGTACTGCCTGGCGTAAACGCTTTTTCGGCATGGAATCAAATTACGACAGCTCGGGGCAGCCGGTCTACACACATCGTGAAATCGGCTTTCTCTGCCACGAGGGCGAAGGCGACGCATTCGTACATGCCGCCATGCAGGCCGGGGCCGAGGGGGCGACTATTGCACGCCTGAGAGCTATTCGTCTAGCAGGCGACAAGAAGGGTCACAGTGTTCCGTGTGAATACGGAATACTTTGCGTTGCTTCACCTCTTGAACAGCAAATTCTTGCCGCCCTTTCCGAGGTCGCAGCCAGGCGCGAAGACAGCGAATGGGTTCTGCAGTCGCAGAAAGCCTGCTCTGTCTTCGCACACAAGCGCAACTGAGCGGTCAGGGTGTCAGGCAGTCAGTGACTGCTGAACGCGATCGGAACAATTCCGAGTTGACGGGCTTCATCGATGTCGATGATCTGGTAGTCTGGGTCGTTGTCGGCAATGAACTTTTTCTCATGCTTCTGGAAGTCTTCCATGGTTGCCTGCAGTGTTTCGACAAAAAAATCTTCGCCCTTGCCCGCTGAAAGCAGCGTTGTTTCGAGGCAGCAATATGATTCCGCTTTATCATCGAGATAGAATCCGAGATACATATGCCCCGGAACAATTACCAGAAATGGATTTATGCCGATTTTGTAAAGCACGGAGGCGATGAGAACGCTGCCGTCAACGCAGTTCGCCTGAATGTTGTTCAATGATTCTTCTATGAACCGGACATTTTGAGAGTAAACCACTTCAGAATGCGCCGATGGAGTGGTTATGGAACTGTATTTTATGCCGCGTTTCTGCAGGGCTGTCCAGATTGCGAAAACCTGTCTGATAACCTCATCGCTGTCGCCTGACTGATAGCCGTCAAAGCCGTCGACGATTTTTGTTTTCAACGCCTCTTTGAGCAGTACATCTATCATCGGGTGGCTTTCATTAACGTAAGCAGCGAATAGAAAGCTGATGTCGGCATAGGATTCATCTGCCAGACTGACATAGAAGGTTGGGCAATCGTTTATCGAGCGTATGAGAGCGGTTTTACTTCTGGTGACTGGCTCTTTACCGTCTACCGACAGCGCGAAATTGATGCTCAAGGGTAGAGGTTGCTTTTGTTTAAGCAAAACGTCGTATTTAAAGCTGATCTGTGGGCAGAGAAAATAGGTTTCATCAGCTTTTTCCAGAGTGGCTTCGACGGTGGCAGCGTTCATAATAAGATTTTCACTGATGGTCAGACGCACCCGGGTGCCTTTTGCGGGGTTTCTGACGGCAATGCCAATCAGGCCATTCTGATCACCGTGAATTGTTGGGTCGGAAGTTTCTGGCGCATCAAGCTTGATGATGGAGGTGGAAATCAGAAATGATGGGAAAAAGTTCGCGTCCATTTCTATGAAAGGTTCCCAGTCGCCAGGATTGGTAAGGTTAATTTCAGGCTTCTTTACTGTTGCCTCTTCTGACTCCTGTTCATTTGCTTCTTCAACCGGTTCTTCACTTTCTTCTGCCGTTTCTTCTGAATCTTCTGTGATTACGTCGTCCTCAGAGCCTTCTTCGTCTGAATCCGACAGGGAAGAATCTTCCGAATCATCGTTTTCAGACGTGTCTGAAACAGTCTGGTCGATTAACTTCTTTGTCCAGCCCGCAGCTTTTTTGCCCGGACCAGATGGGCGAATCTGAGTTTTACCAGAAAGCCCGGCGGCTTTTTCTGATTTTGCATTCAGCCCGCCCTGAGAGAAACCCGGCTTGATCAGGCAGAAGATGAAAAGAAGGGTGAGAATGGTTAAAAGATGCTTATTGATATTGGTTCTCCTGTGAGAAAAGGGTGCCTGCCATGAGGCAGACACCCTGACTGTTCAGTGAGGCGACTGGTTCAATTATTCTTCGTCACCGGCGGTTTCTTCTTCGGTGCCTTCAGTTTCTTCGGTATCTTCTGTTTCTTCAGTTGCAGTCAGGGCTGCAGCTGGGGCCACGGCTTCAGGCGCGGCAGGTTTGATGCCTTTGATTACTTCGGCGATGCCGGCGGCATGCTTTTCTTCAGCTGCCTTGGCGGCGAAATAATAAACACAGAGAGCGTTTTCGGCCGGGGTGATGATGACTGAAACCATTACTTCAAGACCCTTTTCGGCACAGGTGCCTTCAAAGGTAATGGCTGGCATTTCGTTGATTTTTTCTTCGACCGGTTCACCAAAAGTGGTGGCGCCGATGGCTTTATCGATTTCGGCCTTGGCTTTTTCGAGGCCAGCTTCAAGGTCTTTAACATCGAGAACTTCGAAAACGAACTGGACAGCTTCGTCGGGTGAAGCCATGCGGATTGCTTCGTCAGTCATTTCATGTTTCCAGCCATCCGGGCACACGAGGTCGACTTTTCCATCGGGGAAAGTGAATTCTTCAACGGCAGCAAAGGCATAACCGGCAAAAAGCACACAGAACACGGCGAGAGCGGTGAGAATTTTTTTCATGATCGATCCTTATCAACTTCCTGACTTACCCTTAGAAAGGGGTATACAAAGCTAGCATTGACTATTTTTGAAGTCAATCTGCTTTAATTGTGTTTAATTCAAGCTTGAAAGAAGAAGGGCAGCTGTGTTTTGTGTCAGTTCAGGCCGATTCTGGCGTGAAAGACTTCATGGTTTCGGTAAAGAAGGCAAGAAGTTCCATTCTCGCCTCGTTATCTGACGTGTTTGGCGTAACCGAGAACTCTTTCGCCAGTGGTGAGAAATCAAGGCCCGGCAGCTTGTCGATGGCGCTGTTGAGAAAGGCGTTGGCGCAGATTACCGGCCGAACGATCTTGTCGAACGGGCCCGAGACAATGCTGTGATGATCTGAAGCGCAGGTTTTAACGTAGTCGGGCAGTTTCCATTCAGTTGCGAGCCTGGCGCCGACGTCGCAGTGAGTGGTGCCGAACATTTCTTTCTCAGTCGTCAGAATGTTCAGCTTTTCAGAAACAGCTCTGGAAAGGGCTTTTGCGTATTCGTCGAGATAGCAGAACTGCAGAGCCAGCGAACCGACATCGTGCAGCAGGGCCGCGACACGTATTTTCCCGAGAGTCATGAGGTCTTTGGTCTTTCTTTCAGCCAGTTTGACTGCAAGATGTGCACAACATTCGCCGTGGATCAACTTGTCTTTCTGATGTGCGAAGTATTTGGTCGCCAGACTCTGGAAAATCAGCTGCACGAGAACCTGTCTTATGCCCTCAAGCCCCAGGTAGGCGAGGGCGTTTTCGATGTTGTCTACCGGGTTGCGGCGCATATAGAAGGCCGAGTTGGCCACCTGCAGAATGCGCGCAATCAGCAGGGGCTCGTCGATGATGCCCTTCTGAATTTTGTCGAAAGAGATATCCGGCTGTTTGAGCATGTCGAGAATGTTCAGCGCCGAAGTCCTGAATGGGGTGACATCGGCAAAATCCTTGATCACCTTTTCGATGACAATCGCACTTTTGATGCTGCAGACCGCATCATCAGGGGCGGCGAAGGCTTCGGCGAAATCGTGGGCAAACGGTACCTGAGCTTCATTCTGATAGGCCATCTTCAAGATGGTTTTTTCAGAAATAAGCTTCAGCTGAGGGCCGACGTCGGGGGTCAGGCGGCATTGCGGCTGCAGCGAAAAAACCACGCCCTTGAGCTTGCGTGCCAGTATGTTGAGCGCTCCGATCGACCGGTGTGAGCCGTCGATCACGGTGTCGGTGCTGATGAATTCCATCACTCCAAAACCGCAGTCTCTGACGATGAACGGATGTGCTGCTGTCGATGATTCCATGTCAGCCTCGTTGTTGTAATTGATTTGATTCTAACTGAAATCAAAAAAATAAAAAAGTTGAAACCTTTTTAATTCTTTCGGGTCAAGAGATATTCAGAAAGAATGTAAGGAGGTTTTGTCATGATTGCGGTACAGTCATTGACCCGGCATTTTGGCTCGATAAAGGCCGTAGACAACATATCATTCACGGTCGGCAAGGGCGAAATCCTTGGCTTTCTCGGGCCGAACGGCGCGGGCAAATCGACAACCATGAAGATGATTACCACGTTTTTGCCACCCACATCGGGTACGGCAACCGTCGGCGGCTTCGACGTGATCGCGCAGCCGCTCGAAGCGCGCGCGAAGATCGGCTATCTGCCCGAATCTTCGCCGTCATATCGCGACATGAACGTTTTTGACTTTCTCATGTTCGCGGCCGAAGTGCGCGGCTATGACGGTGACGAGCGCCTGAACCGGGTTAAAAAGATAATGGAAACCTGCAATCTCAAAGAGGTTGCCTATCAGCAGATTGACACCCTGTCAAAGGGTTTCAGGCAGCGTGTCGGTTTTGCGCAGGCCTTTCTGCATGATCCTGAATACCTGATTCTCGACGAGCCCACCGATGGTCTCGACCCCAATCAAAAACAGGAAGTGCGCAACCTGATCAAACAGATGGGCCGCGAAAAGTGCATCATTCTCTCGACCCACATTCTTGAAGAGGTCGAAGCGGTCTGCAGCCGGGCTATCATCATCGGCGAGGGAAAAATCGTCGCTGACGGCAGCCCCGAAGAGCTGCGCAGCCGCTCGAAACTGCACGGCGCCATCACTCTCGAACTTATCGGCGTCGAGGCTAAAGATGCTCTGCCCGGCCTCGAAAAGGTACAGTTCGTCGACCGTGTGACCGACCTGACACCATCGGCCGCAGAGGGCGGTGCTGAAAAGAACGGCAAAAAAGTCATCAGGCTGCGTCTTTATCCGATGAGCGGCAAGTCGATCGCCCATGAAACCGCAAGTTTCATTCATCAGAAAAACTGGCAGGTCGACGGTTTCACCGTCGAGAAGGGCGATCTGAACGAAGTATTTTATAACCTGACGAAAGGGGGCGTTGCCAGATGAGAAACTTCAAAGCCGTGTTGAAACGCGAACTCAAAAGCTATTTCGAATCACCGGTGGCTTATGTCTTTATCGTGATCTTTCTGCTGGCAACCTCGGGCTGTACTTTCTTCATTTCAAGGTTTTTTGAAAACCGCATCGCTACGCTCGAACCGTTTTTTATCTGGCACCCCTGGCTGTATCTGTTTCTGGTGCCGGCAGTAGGCATGCGCCTCTGGTCTGAAGAGCGCAAGAGCGGCACAATTGAACTGCTGTTCACTCTGCCGATTACCCTGTGGGAAGCCCTGGCCGGCAAATTCGTCGCGGCCTGGCTGTTCATCGGTATCGCTCTGGTGCTGACTTTTCCGATGGTGCTGACTGTCGCCTATCTTGGCAGCCCTGATTATGGCATCATCTTGAGCTCATATCTCGGTTCTTTTATGCTTGCTGGCAGCTTTCTCGCGGTGACCTGCCTGTTCTCGGCGATGACGAAAAATCAGGTCATCAGCTTTGTAATTTCGGTCGTTGCCTGCTTTGCGATGCTGATGCTCGGTGTCGGTGTCTTTACCGACTTTTTGAACCGTTACCTGCCGGTCTGGCTGTCTGATGCGATTTCGGCTTTCAGTTTCTTTACGCATTACCAGGGCTTTCAGCGTGGTCTGATCGACAGCCGCGATCTGGTATATTTCATTTCGGTGATTGTGTTCATGCTCGCAGCCAATGCTCTGGTGCTTGAACGCAAGAAAGCCGAGTAAGGAGGCAGACAATGACCAGCAATACCAATCATAATGCAAAAATTGGCGGCATTGCGGCTTCACTGGCTTCAGTGCTGCTGTTTGGCGTAATTCTCATCGCGGTAAATTTCATTGCGGGCTTTGCGGTTCTGCGTGCTGATCTGACCGCCGAAAAGCTGTTCACGCTTTCTGAGGGCACCCGGGCGGTGCTCGGCAAGCTCAATGACAAAACCCGCCTCAAATTCTACTTTTCGCGTTCGATGGCCAACGTGCCCTTTCTTTACAAACAGTATGGGAAAAGGGTAGAGGAATTTCTCGGCGAATACGTATCTGCCAGCGGTGGCCGGCTCGAACTCGAAATTCTCGACCCGCAGCCCGACACCGATGTCGAAGAATGGGCCGTCAAATACGGTCTCGCCGCCGCCGGACTGCCGACCGGTGAGAAGTTCTATCTTGGCATGGTGGCTATGGCCGCTGATAAAGAAGAAGTGATTCCGTTTTTTGCTGTCGACCGCGAAGAATTTCTTGAATACGACATTACCCGTGCCATCGTTCAGGTTTCGGCCGCGAAAAAACCGGTGATCGGCATTCTCTCGTCACTGCCGGTTCTCAGGGCTGACAGTATGCCGTTTATGGCGCCCCAGCCGGGGCAGCCCGACGACTGGCTTTTTGTCAAAGAACTGCGCAAGAACTTCGATATCCGAAAAGTTGAAGAGAACAGTGAGGCTATCAGCCCCGAAATCAATCTGCTGATGGTCATTCACCCGAAGAATCTGCCCGAATCGACGGTTTATGCGATCGACCAGTTCGTGGTCAAGGGCGGTCGGGCGATCGTCATGGTCGACCCGGCAGCGATGGCCGATAACCAGCAGGCCGCCGCCAACCCGTTCATGGGCATGATGAATCGCTCGTCCGATGTTCCGGCCCTGTTCAAGGCCTGGGGTATCGATTACAGCCCGCAGAAACTTGCCGCCGACGTCAATTCGGCCACCCAGGTCAACATGGGCCCGCAGGGACTTGGCAATCATCCGCTCTGGCTGAGCATCAAGGGCGAATCATTTAACCGTGAAGCTGCAGTCAGCGGTAAGTTGAACACTATGCTGCTGGTTAACTCGGGTTTTTTGAGCAAGGCTCAGGGTTCAACTCATGAATTCACAAATATCCTGCAGACCACGGCCGCCGGTAACGAAACTGATATCATGAAGGCGATGACGATTCCTGACGAAATCGTGCGCAGTCTGCCGGCAACCGGCAGTCAGAAGACGCTTGCCGCGATGGTCAGAGGGCAGTTCACCGCGGCTTTTGCAGAACCCCCGGCGATTGCCGCTCCTGAAGGCGAAACTGAAGACGCGAAAAAAGTCAGAGAGGCTCGCCATGCCGATCTTAAGACAAAACACGTGGCCAAAGCCGCTTCGGCCGTTTCAGTAATGGTGGTCGCCGATACCGACCTGCTGCAGAACGATTACTCGGTCAGAGCGGTCAACTTCTTCGGCAGCCTGCTGCTGCAGCCGCTCAACGACAACCTGGCCTTCATCGCCAACTCGGTCGACCTGCTTGCCGGTTCTTCTGATCTGATCGCGGTGCGCTCGCGCAACCGTTCGAACCGCTCTTTCACCAGAGTCGAAGAGATCGAGCGCGAAGCCCAGAAAAAGTGGCAGGAAGAAGAAATCACCCTGACCCGCAAGCTCGAAGAGATTCAAAACCGTATCAACCAGCTGCAGTCTCAGAAGAAAGATGGTGAACGCCTGATTCTGAGTGCCGAACAGCGCGGCGAGGTTGAACGGGCCCGCGCCGAACAGTCTGAAACCATGCGCCGGCGCCGCGAAATCCGCAAGCTGCTGCGCCAGGATATCGAAAGCCTCGGTGCCCGGGTTACTTTCGTTAATCTTTTGCTGATGCCGATTCTTGTGATGCTTCTCGGCAGTTTCATCTATTTCAGACAGAACACCAGGAGGTCGATGCTGTGAAAAACCTGAAATTATTGCTGATTGCCATTGTACTTGTGGCTGTGGCGTTCGCGCTGCAGCATGGCAGCCGGCCTGAAGAGGCTCCTGACCCGTTTGTCGGCAAAAACCTGGTTGAAGCTGCCGATATCGACGGCATTTCTGGTATAACCCTCAAATCCGACCAGGGTTCGCTCGAACTGAAAAAGGTCAACGGTATCTGGCGTCTACCCGGTCTGCATGACATGCGCGTCGATTCAAACCGCCTCGAAGAATTTTTTCAGCAGGTCAATGCCGCCAAAATCGTTGAAAGCGTCAGCGGTAACCCGCAGCGTCATGCCGATCTCGGCGTTGCTTCTGTCGCTGTCGATGCTGCGACAGTGAGTGGCGCCGACAGCGCTCTGATAACTCTCAAAGACGTTTCGGGCGCAACTGTCAGAGAATTGTATCTGGGCAAGGGGCGTCAGGCAAAATCGGTCGATGGCAGCCAGGGTTTTGGCAACGACGGCCAGTATTTCCGTTTTGGCGGGTCTGACTATGTTTATCTGTTGTCGAGCTTTATCTGGCTCGATAAAGATCAGAAAAACTGGCTGGGCAAAGAGCTGGTCAAAATCAGTGCCGACAAGCTGAAACAGATCGCCTGGAAATATTCAGACGACAGTGAAAAATTCAGCCTGGCCCGCGCCGGTGCTACCGACAGCCTTGTTTTGAGCGGGCTTGCCGAGGATATGCAGACGAAACAGTCGGCTTTGCCGGCAGTGCAGAACTTTTTTGCCAATCTGACCTTCGACGATTTTATAGCAACCGACAGCCCGGAGCTGCACAAAGACCTGTCCGACAGTCTGACGCTCACTGTTGAAAGTTTCGATGGTCTGAAGCTTCAGCTGCTTGTCAGTTCGGGTGCAGTCGAGATTCCCGGTAAGGGCAAAATGCATCTGCTGTGGCTTGGCTCTGAATACGCCGGTTCAGATGCCGGGGTTCGTTCTATTGCCGATGAACTTGCGGCCAACGCGAAAAAAATGCTTTATGCTCTGCAGGAACACCGGGTCAGACCCCTGATGCTGAAATCTGCCGATCTCAGCGAAGCGAAGCCAGAGCCGCCGCCGCCTGCCGATGCCTCGGGCACGGCAGAAATAGCCAGCGTGACTGTCGCTGTCAGTGACAAGGTTTCTGCCAGCCATATTCTTCTTGCCTATAAGGGCGCCGAGCGTAGTGAGGCGACGCGAAGCGACGAAGAGGCAAAAAAACTGGCCGAAGAACTTCTCGAACGCATCAAAAAGGGCGAAGACTTCGGCAAAATCGCCTCTGAAAACTCCGATTGCCCGAGCGGCAAATCGGCTGCCGGTTCGCTCGGCGAATTTGGCCGGGGTATGATGGCAAAAGAGTTCGAAGATGCCGCCTA
>Ga0116178_10001815_pt1 | contig 17393 bp, 16 predicted proteins | sample AD_STIC12_MetaG_FD_89880 | JGI IMG/M metagenome (GOLD analysis project Ga0116178, IMG submission 89880) | Active sludge microbial communities of municipal wastewater-treating anaerobic digesters from USA - AD_STIC12_MetaG | ecosystem: Engineered > Bioreactor > Anaerobic > Digestate | place: USA... | reverse complement strand
TGCCCTTCTGTAATAAACCCGGTAAGATCCGGCACCGGATGAGTTATGTCATCGTTAGGCATTGTAAGTATCGGTATCTGAGTTATGCTGCCCTTCGAACCCTTTATCATTCCTGCCCGTTCATAACGGCTTGCCAGATCAGAATACAAATACCCCGGATAGCCTTTTCTTGAAGGCACCTCTTCCCTGGATGCCGAAAGCTCTCTTAAAGCTTCACTGTAGCTGGTCATATTGGTCATTATTACCAGTATGTGCATATTATGAACAAACGCCAGGTGTTCTGCTGCAGTCAGTGCGCATCTGGGCGCAGTAATTCTTTCTACAATGGGATCATCAGCCAGGTTTATATACATTACCACCCTGCTTGTAACCCCTGACGACTCAAATTGCTTTCTGAAGAAATCAGCCTCATCATGTTTTATCCCCATCGCGGCAAATACAACGGCAAAATTGCTCTCATCATCCCCTGATATTCTTGCCTGCTTAACTATCTGTGCGGCAAGTTCATTATGGGGCAATCCGTCACCTGAAAACAGCGGCAGCTTCTGTCCCCTTACAAGAGTAGCAAGGCCGTCTATTGAAGATATTCCTGTTTCTATATAGTTTCGCGGGTATCTTCTCCCTACGGGATTAATAGGGCGCCCGTTGACATCATACTTACTGTCCGCATAGAAGCCTGCTCCATCTATAGGCTCACCTATGCCATTAAAGGTTCTTCCCAGTATATCCCTTGACAGTGGTATCTCCATCGGTTTTCCCGTAAAGGAAACACTGGCATTATTGAGTGATATACCGGAAGTACCTTCAAAAACCTGTATTATAACTTTGTCTCCGTCAATTTGTACGACCTTCCCTTTCTTATGTCCTTCCTGCTCCACCTCAATGTCAACGACTTCTCCAAATACAGCCTCATTGGCCCCGCTGAGAATTATAAGAGGCCCTTCTACCTTTTGCAGCTTCAAATATTTTAATCTCATTGTCTGCTCACCTCTCTGCCGTACATGGTTTTCAGGCTGTCATAGAAGTTATCAATCTCATTTATCAATTCATCGAACATCTCCGGTTTGTCTTCCGGAACATTATATTTCATAGTTGTAATCTTGTAAAACAACTCATCATTCTTGACCTTGGATATTGGAGCACCCATTTTTACACAGTTATGGGCTTTATCATACAGCCTGTCTATTACCCTGAGCATTCCATACTGCTTTTTCAGGGATACATGGGCATCATTCTTATGATAGGCATTCTGCTGAAGATAGCCTACCTTGATAACCCTGGAAATTTCCAGTATCAACCGCTGGTCATCGGGCAATATGTCCTCTCCCACCAGCTTGACTATTTCCATGAGCTTTTCCTCTTCCTGAAGCAGCCTCAATAGCTTTGCCCTAAGTTCCATCATATCCGGAGCAATGTTTTCTTCATACCACGAACTCAGGTCAGTGATATATCCGCTGTATGACTTCAACCAGTTAATGGCAGGATAGTGTCTGGCATAAGCCAGTGACTTATCCAGAGCAAGGAAAGTGCTTACAACCCTCTTGGTGTTCTGAGTAACCGGTTCCGAGAAATCTCCTCCCGCCGGTGACACGGCCCCTATTATCGTAATGGAACCGTCTCTGCCGCCTAAGGCTTCCACATCTCCGGCTCTTTCATAGAATTGGGCAAGTCTTGAGGGAAGATAAGCAGGATATCCTTCTTCAGCAGGCATCTCTTCAAGTCTTCCGGAAATCTCTCTTAAGGCTTCAGCCCATCTGGAGGTAGAGTCTGCCATTATTGCTATGTTGTAGCCCATATCACGGAAATATTCAGCTATAGTTATTCCGGTATAAATTGACGCTTCCCTGGCTGCCACAGGCATGTTGGAGGTATTTGCTATCAGTACTGTCCTCTCCATAATTGATTTTTCGCTTTTAGGATCGATTATCTTCGGAAAGTCCTCGAGCACTTCTGTCATTTCATTTCCTCTTTCTCCGACACCAATATAGACAATAATATCGGCATCACTCCATTTTGCAAGCTGGTGCTGAGTTATCGTCTTACCTGTTCCGAAGCCTCCGGGAATGGCTGCTGTGCCGCCCTTTGCCAATGGAAAGAAAGAGTCTATTATCCTCTGGCCCGTAATCAGCGGTTTTGCTATGGGATTCCTGCGGCTGACAGGCCGGGCACCTCTTACAGGCCACATCTGATACATTTTCAGCTCGTGAAGTCCCGTCTCCGTTTCCAGCTTTACAAGCACGTGCTCAATATTATAGCTGCCGCTCTTTTCTGCAAAAACCACCCTCCCGCTAATGCCGGGAGGAACCATAAGCCTGTGCTCAATAAGCGATGTCTCCTGTACTTTTGCATAAATGTCCCCTGAGTCAAGGTAATCTCCGATTCTTACAATTATTTCCGCATCCCACAGTTTTTCTTCATCTATTGTAATCATACCGATTCCTTCAGGTATGAATGCTGTGCCTGCTTCGTACATACTAAGAAGCGGACGCTCTATACCGTCAAAAATATACTTTATTATTCCGGGCCCCAGTTTTACCGATAAAGGCCTTCCAGTGGAGATTATACCTTCTCCTCTCATAAGTCCTGTGGTCTCCTCATATACCTGTATAGTGGCTGTCTCCTTATCAACAGAGATCACTTCTCCGATCAGCTGCCTGCGTCCTACCAGCACCATTTCCCTCATCTTAAGGTCGTTAGCCTCAGCAACCTTAACTACAGGGCCGTTAATATATACAATTTTTCCTTTATTAGTGTCCATTGCCTTACACCTCATCAAGCCTGCGGGATATGCTGCTCCCAATCAGCTCACGATTTTCCTCAACCAAGGATCTTAATGTATAATCCGCCTGTATTTCCCGTTTTTCATCCTCCGCATAAAAGCCCCCTATTATATTCTTTTCTGATTCTTTAAACTGACATCTGTCCTTCAATTCTCCGGAGGCTATTTCCTGTTCGATAAATTCCTTTAAGGTTCTCAAATCTCTCTTTGTAAAAGCAAATAGTACTGAAGCGGCATTTTCAAAATCGACGGCAGCCTTCTTCAGACTTGCTGCCAGATATTCCTTGTAGCCCTCCTCGGATACAAAGCTGTCGGCTTTCCGAATCAACATCTCTGTTATTTCATTTATGGACTGCTGCCTTTTTTCAAGCAAACGATGCTGCCCCTGAGATTTTGTCTTTGCTATAAGCTGCTGTTTCTCTTTCTCTGCCTTTTTCTCCGCTTCTTGCATTATCTGATTCTTTCTAATCTCAACTTCCTGCAAAAGTCTGTCCTTATTCTGATTAAAGCCTTCCGCAGCTTTATGCCTTCTATCATAAGCAGTCTCTTCTATATCCTTGAATATTATGTTTCTGAAAAGCTCTATCTTATCTTCAACCGATACTGACAAGACTCATCACCTCAAATCTTCAGCCCTATGGACTCTTTAATGTAGCTTGTTATATAATCTCTTCTGCGCCTTTCTCCATGCCTGTCGGGAATAATAGTAATTATAGGCTTGGACGCGTCCAGCCTTATAGCTTTAAGTTCCTCCGGAACCTTTTCTGCCAACAGCTCCGTCATTAGTATTATTCCGATATCATTACTGCTGCATGCTTCATCAAAAGCAGCAAGTATCTCTTCTCTTTCATGAACCAACACACCATTTATTCCTGCAAGCCTCATTCCCGTCAAAGTATCTATATTGTCGCTTAATAAGAAAAATCTCATCGCCGTTCTCCTCTTTAAAATGGCTGAGAGCAAGCCGTTCTAAAGTGCTCCCAATATCATTATTGATACAATAAGTCCATAAATTGCTATACCTTCAGCCAGGCCTACGAATATTAATGTTTTCCCCAGTATCCTCGGGTTCTCTGAAACTGCTCCCAAAGCTGATGAACCCACTGCACCGACTGCATAACCGGCTCCGATTGTGGCAAGGCCGGTGGATATACCTGCAGCTATGAAGCCCATGCCTGCGCCGGAATCACCTTCCTGTGCAGCATTTACAATGTCAGGAGTAAGAATGAAGAGAAACAAAGCTATTAGAAACATATAAGAAACCAGGCTGGCTCTTAAAATGTTTCTGATCCTTCTGCCTTGAATATTGGCTGCCGAACGGTATAATACGACTCCCAGACCTATTGTAAATATGACAATCCCTATTGCAATTCCCAATATTGTATTCATTTATATGCCTCCTGTCTATATTTGTTTTATATTTGAATTCATCTGACCGGAATCATACCATCTCATTTCCGGAGTCTCCTTTTCCGAACAATCCAACCGGCTTGTATTCAACTCCGTAGCCGGAATAGTATTTGCTAAAAAGCTCATAGTACTCAAGCCTGAGACTTTGTATAAACACTATAAGCCCTTCCAAGCCAATAATAAAGATATTTCCAATAATAAGAACCATTATTCCTGCTGTTTTTGAGTTCAGCATCTCAGCCATGGCGGCAAAGGCTATATACAATCCCACATGATTAAGCGCGAAAGCTCCTACCCTTATGAAAGATATTATATTGGATGCAACGGAAAGAATTGTCTCTATAACCCCGAAGCCTGCTTCTATATAATAATCCCCCGGAGAATCCTCATATAGCCTGCGGCCTGTAAGCATGCCTGCAAGCGGTTGTTTAAACACCATTATAAGCAGAAGCACAACCATAATACCTATTGGAAGGCCTATCCCTACAGTCAGTTCCCCTGTGGCCTTTCCCAATGCTCCGAATACCAGAGTCAGGAAAAACAGGAAACCCGTCAGGCCTTCCCTGCCGAAAAGCCCTTCTTCTATATTTCCGGAGCTGTAATGATTCAGCAGGCTGTACATATAGCTTATGGTTATCAGTATGATTCCCAATACTATTGCACCTATGAGCATTGTATTTATATTTGCCATAGGCCTTATAAGAAGTGCTCCCATCAATTCCTCCGACCCGAAAATGCTTCCGTATAATGCTCCAAAAATCATGGAACTGACTCCCAGTCTTGTCAGTATCCCTCCAAAGCTCTTATTTGCTGTTCTATAACTTATCAGCAAGCCTGCCAAAAGAATTATCAGTCCTTGTCCCATATCTCCAAACATTGCTCCAAACATGAGCATATATGACAAGGCGAAAAACGGTGTAGGATCCTTCTCACCGTAGCTGGGCATCCCATACATGCTTATCAGTGACTCAAAGGGTTTGAATAATGAAATATTCTTCATTTTAGTCGGAGGAGCATTTCCCAACCTTTTATCCTCTACATCGTCAGCTATAAATATAATACTTTCGCCGAAATATTGCTTCAGTTCAATGCGAACACCTTCAACTTCACTTTCAGGCACAAAGCCGAACACAAAAAACATGCTGCTGCCCAAAGCTGTTTCCTGCTTTAGCTTTTCCGCCTTTTTTTCAAGTTCCAGCAGTGTATATGCCTTGAACACAGTATCACTGTACGTTCGGCTCATCTCTGCTACGGATTCTCTAAGTTCCTCAACCTGTCTTTTTTCATTACTGATCTTCGCATTTATCTGATTTATCACATCCTCTATGGTTCCGCTGAATTCCTGGGGCAACTCCAGTTCCTTATAATTCAATGATATAAAAATTCTTTCCGCCTCTTCCTCCAGGCTCTTGGGTGTGATCGAAGCAATTACTGTATTTCCGTTAAAAACTGCTGCCTGAAATATTATTGCGGGCACATTTTCAATATTTAGCTTAAGCTTTTTGAAATTCTCATTAGAAAGCATTAACAGTCTGAATTTCATAAAATTTAAATTATTTATTTCTTCCAGCCTTAAATCAGTATTCCTAAGATAACTCACATTATTCAGATATTGCTGCAGCTTCTCAATATTAGCTGCTCTCTCTGCCATGTCTTCGGAAATATGCCTGACATCTTCATGCACCTTCCTCAATTCTGCCATAGTATTTTCATACTCATCGCCAACACATAAATAATCCTCGCATATCTTCAGCTTGAGATTGAATAAGTCCTCAAATAATCTTATTATTCCTTCGTCCCCGGAAAAGTCCCTTCCGGAAATATACGGCTTGATATTTACCAATTCTTGAAGAATCTGCATATGCTTCTGCGGAACTGACAGGTTCAGGTTATTGGAATTCAACTCTGAAATAGCATTCAGTATATGAGTGCTGCCGTTTATCACAATTAGTCTTGATACTTTGTCCAGGTCTGTAAGCTTTCCTATTATACTAGTAATTTTCATTCTCTCAACAGCCAATGATTTTCATCTCCTATCAGATCTTCTTTACGATATATTTATAGGCTTGATCCGCCGGTACTTTATACCTTATGGCTTCAATTATCGATATTATGTCCTTTACCTCAAACTGCAGAAATATTATGAATGCAAAAGTGCTAATAATAGAAAGAGCATTATTTTTCATCATGGATTTGAGTTCAAAATATATATAGCGCTCCATCCTCCTTTCCATATAAATATCAGTGGTTCCGTCATCCTTCAGCATAAAACCATACCTGGTGGATTTTACAATTCTATTGAATTCCTCCAGACTTTTTGAATAGCATAGAGTCTTCAGCATATTAAAATCCAGCCTGTAACCGATATTAATGGTATAGTTCAACAGCTCTTCCGGGCTAAGCCTATAAAACTTAATACCCCTATATATCCACTGAATATTCAGCAGGTCGGCAATAATTCCCTGAGCTTGCTCCAATGCCTTTATATCCTGCTTTTCAAGCTTGCTCCATTTGTTCTGCAGTATAGAGTAGTAAGACATATCCATGACCATCTCGAATCTGAAAGGATTCTCGGAAAAATCTCCGTCAATTAAAGGTATCAAGAACTTATAGAACTCAGAGCCTTGAAGTGCATATATGATATCTCTTATATACTTAGCCTCATAAATCTTGCTTGTATCAATCCTGCTGTGCTTCCCTACAAAAACATTATTCCTGAAAGCAGCTGCATCCTTTCCGTTATATACTGCTCTTGCTAAAATCTTTAATTCCTCGATTTCATATTTTGCATAGAGGGTTTTGACAAAGCTCTTATAATCCCCTGTAAAGTAATGAATTATCCTGTCAATGCTCTTTACCATCTTCTGCTTGATCAGGTTCTCCAGCATGCCTCTATGGATAGTTCCCGTGTCCACTTCTGCAAGAACTTCAGAATAGGCAGTCCTTTCTTTAAGGTATCCGGCTACTTCTGTTACCGATTCCAATCCAAGCAATAAGGTATAATCCTCATCCTTTAGGAGTTCCCCCTCCATTGATTTTATCTTAGTATTCACAGCAGCAAACCTGGTGACATTATCCATCAAACTTACCTCTCAATTGCAAGAAGCTGCTTCCAAATATCTCTTGCAGCATCTTCTTTGAAGTTTTCAAAATGGCTCTGAAGCTTATCAATCTTTAAATTTACGGCTTCCTCCATCTCTTTTACCTGAAGCCTGCCGGCCTCAATTATCTCATCTAGTCTCTGCTTTGCCTTAATAACGGCTTCCTCCAACTCTTCATCCAAGCCCTTTAGCTCATTTTCGCCCCTCATTTCCAGTTCCGAAATCTCTGCATCCCTTTCCCGCTTAAGCTCCACAGCCCTTGAGTCGAGTTCTATAAGCCTTCTTATATATACGTCTATGTTTTTATCCATATATATCACCTTCAAACTATTTAATAATAATTATATTATTATGCAGCATTTAGAAATGAGAGTCAATCGCGCTAATAATACAAGTGTTTCTGTTTAAGCTTAATATTTCAACTTTTGCTCTTTTATATCCATAATCTATGTCTTTAGTTTAGATTTTGCTAAAATACGCAAAAAGAGCAATTTTTTACATACTTTATTGACAAAAAACTTGTTTATTCGCAAACAGCATGATAGAATTGTTATAAAATCTGTAAGTCGAGGTAATATTATGGAGATATTTCATAACGAATATTTTTCGCTTTTCAGCGTTAATGGTGAGCTGTATATTTGTGTATATCACACCGGGTACGAGATTCGGGAATTCAACTCTCTACTTATGGATATGCCATTTTTACAGCTCAATAGTTTTACAACCCTTAAAAATGTATTGGATGAGGCTTCCAGGCTCAGGATATGTATAGGAAAAGTCAAGCCAAGAGTGGAAGTGGAAATATCTGATGACGAAATGGAAGCATCAATAATCCTCAATATCTCGGCAAAGGAATTTGCCGAAAACAAAGTGCCGATTTCTTCGGAAATAATTGAGGCGCTTAATAATGCCGGGGTTGTTTTCGGCCATGACAACATTTTCAAAAAACCTATTACCGTTCAGAAAAAAATAAAAGCCGCAAAGGGCACCAAACCGGAAGACGGCAAGGATACTGTAATCAAGTACTATGAAATCCCCGATAAGAAGCCCATTGTAAAAGAAGACGGAACTGTAAACCACTATGAGCTTAATCTGATTGATAATGTCAAAAAAGGTGACTGGCTGGGGGAGAAAATACCTCCCACGGAAGGAAAACCCGGCATAACCGTCACGGGGAAAGTATTGCCTGCCCGAAAAGGAATTGACTTAACACTTAAATATGATAAGAAAACCGTTGAGGAGCATGAAGAAGGAGGCAAAATCGTACTCAGGGCTAAAACAGACGGTGCCGTAAAATTTGAGAATGACAAGATAAAGGTGGATAATCACCTCATAATAACAAAGGACGTAGACTATGAAACGGGTAACATATCCTTTGAAGGATATGTTACGGTTAAAGGTATAGTAAAGGATGGTTTCTCTGTAACAGCTAAAAATGATATATCAATACAGGGCAACATGGGCTTGGGAGTAATAAATAAAATAATCTCAAAAGAGGGAAGTATATATATAAAAGGTGGTATTTTCGGTAAGAACATATCTGAAATACAGGCAAAAAAGAGTGTATTTATAAAGTACTGCAACGAATGTAAAATTACGGCAGGAGAAGATATCAATATTGGTTTTTATTCTCTTGACAGCCATCTTGAAGCAAAAAAAGTGATTTTGGACCCTATGCACGGTAAAATTATCGGAGGTTCCGTAAATGCTGAAATCCAAGTTGTTACCGGTATAATTGGAAACAGATCAGAGAAAAAAACGTATATATCCGTCTCAGGTTTTAACAGGGAAGCTATTCGGAAGGAGATTGAACAACTCTCCCAAAAATACAGTGTTACTCTGAATGAAGCTGCCAAGGCAAAAAAACAAATCGAATCCTTTGAAATCAATATTCCGGGAGCTGAATACGTAAACAGCAGGGAATACCATCAATGTATCAGAAAATACGAAAATATTCTGGATGAAATAAAGCTGCTGGATGAATATAGGAAAAAGCTGGAGCGGATTCTTGAAACCAAAGGCGAAGGTGAGATTGATATTTCAAAAGCTGCATACCCGGAGACCTATATTCAAATCAAAAATATGCAGAAAAAAATCGATTCAATAGTCAAAGGCAGTTTTTATGTTCTTAATAAAGAACTTCATCATAATTGAAAAAGGAAGCGATACGAGGACACGGGGAGGACACGGGGACGTTTCGCGTGTCCCACTGGAGGACACGGGGACGTTTCGCGTGTCCCACTGAAAGCGGGACAGGGGAAACGTCCCCATGTCCTCACGTCGCATCATTCTTTTATTTTTATCCTATGATATGTCTTTTTGCCTTTTTTTATGATAAGCTTGCCGTCTTTAAGATCCGCAGTTCCTATATTCAGATCTATGCTCTCAGCTTTGGTATCCTCAACTAATACTCCACCCTGGTTTATTAGCCTCCTGCCCTCTCCTTTGGAAGGAGCAAGACCGGTCATAACCAAAAGATCTACTATGTTTATGCCCTTATCCAATTGTTCCTTTGACAATTCAGTTGTTGGTATATGTTCAGAGTCTCCGCTTCCTCCAAACAACGATTCTGCCGTGTTCTGAGCCTTTGCTGCCTCTTCTTCTCCGTGAACCATTCTGGTCAGCTCATAGGCAAGAACTTTTTTCGCTTCATTTATCCTTTCACCGGGCAGGCTGCCCAATCTTCTTACTTCATCCATGGGCAGGAAGGTCAGCAGTGCAAGGCATTTTTCAACATCGGCATCATCAACGTTTCTCCAGTACTGATAGAATTCATAGGGACTGGTTTTTGATTCATCCAGCCATATTGCACCTGATTCAGTCTTTCCCATTTTTTTCCCTTCACTGGTGGTCAGCAGTGTAAAGGTCATACCGTAGGCGTCAGCCCCCTCAACTCTTCTAATAAGGTCAGTTCCGCTTATTATGTTGGACCACTGGTCATCTCCGCCTAACTGAAGCCTGCAGCCGTACTTTCTGTATAGCTCCAGGAAATCATAGGACTGCATAAGCATGTAATTGAATTCCAGGAAGGTAAGTCCTTTATCGTACCTGCTCTTATAGCATTCTGCACTCAACATTCTGTTGACTGAAAAATGAACTCCTATATCTCTCAAAAAGTCAACATAGTTAAGCTTTAACAGCCAGTTGGCATTGTTATCCATAATAGCCCTGTCATTGCTGAAGTCCAGGAACTTCTCAAATTGCTTCCTGAAGTTTCTTGCATTATGATCAATCATTTCAAAGGTCAGCATTTTTCTCATATCGCTTTTTCCGCTTGGATCCCCCACCATTGCTGTTCCGGCACCCAAAAGAGCTATCGGCCTGTGGCCGGCTTTCTGCATATGAGCCATAACCATTATCTGCAGGAAATGGCCGACGTGAAGACTGTCTGCAGTAGGATCAAATCCTATATAAAATGTTATACACTCTTTCCCCAACAGCTCTCTCAATTCTTCTTCATGGTTGACCTGCGCAATAAAGCCTCTTTCTTTCAATACATCATATACATTATATTTTGGTACCATTGTCATAATAAACACCTCCCAAAATTAATAAAAGCCCTTCGTCCACAAAGGGACGAAAGGCTCGCGGTACCACCCTAATTGGCCCTGCAGATATAAACCCTGCAAAACCCACTCTGGAATACTTACATATTCCCTTCCCTGTCATAACGGAGGAAGCTTCCGGCAAAGGCCTACTTGCAATGCTTTCAACCCGCAGTTCAGAGGTGTATTTCATAAGCTTCAGCTGCCGGCTTGCACCTACCGCCGGCTCTCTGGCCGTGCCATGCATCTGATGCATGTGCACGTAAGCCTCCGCAGATTACTTATCCTCATCATTACTGTTAGAAATATAGATAAATTAATTATATAGTCATAGTATTACTGTGTCAATAAAAAGTATACAATAAATGCATTAATTGATATTTGTTATTATATGCTATACAATAGATTATGCATAATAGTTTAAACATAGCTTAGGAGAGAACAGACCATGAAAAAATCCCTGAAAGCAGACCTGGCTTTGATTCTTGTAACTATATTCTGGGGAGCAGGCTTCCCTGCAACAAAAATTGCCCTTCAGACAATGACCCCCTATTATCATATAGGAATCAGATTCGCAGTGGCGAGTCTGCTGCTTTCCTTGCTGTTTTACAAGAAACTGCGCAGCTTAAATAAAAACTTGATAAAACCTGCATTAATACTGTCATCATTGCTTTTTGCAACCTATGCTTTCCAAACTGTAGGCATACAGTACACTACAGCTTCGAAATCAGGCTTCTTCTCAGGCCTTGCAGTGCTTATAGTACCTCTTTTCTCAATATTCTACCTGAAAACAAAGCTGGAGCTGAAAACAATAATAAGCGTAGCTACGGCTACCCTGGGCCTGTTTTTGCTATCTTATACAGGCAGCGATTTTAACTTTAACATTGGGGATTTTCTAACAATATTATGTTCGATATGTTATGCCTGGCAGCTCCTATTCACCGGAACCTATGTACAGAAGCATGACGCGACATTGCTTGCCATTGTTCAGTTATTCTTCGTATCATTGTACGGAATGGCCTTTGCCGTTATTCTTGAACCCATTCCGGCAAATATGTCTGTCCCCAGTTTCTGGTCTTTAATGTTCTCGGCGGTATTCTGCACGGCTTTTGCGTTCTGGATGCAGACTACAGCTCAGAAATTTACCGCCGCATCCCACATTGCCCTGATTTTTACAATGGAGCCGGTATTCGGAGCACTGACCTCTTTCCTTCTGCTGAACGAAGTGCTTGGTGCAAGAGGAATTATCGGCGGCATACTTATAGTATCTGCTATGATTATTTCTGAATTTCAGTGGGCCAAAAGCCAATCTACATCTTCTTAGGCTGGAAATATCCACCTAAAGAGGATCTTACATCCATTGTGGTAATAAATGCTCCACAGTCACATCCGTCGACTATTTCATAAAGCGTTTTCACTTGTTTTCTGTCCAGTATTATATTCAGCATATAGCTTTTCCCTTCCTTGCCTTCGCCCTCAATAATAGTGACTCCAAAACCTGCTTCCCTCAGACTCTCTACCAACTCCTCCAAGGCTTCCTTCACTATTACCTGGACAACAAGACGCCCAATGGACAATCTCTCTTCTATCTTGCTTCCGATTATATTGCCGGCAGCATAACCGGAACAATATGCCAGTATAAGCATCGGTTTATCAATATTTCCTACTACCTTACCCAACACAATAAGATAAATCATTACTTCAAAAAAGCCCAATATCGAAGCAATTCTTCTCTGACCTTTAACAAGCAGTATGGTTCTCATGGTTCCTATCGATACATCTGTAATTCTTGCAAAAAAAATAAACAATGCCTGTAACAGAATGCTCACTCTTTTTCCCCCTATATAATCTGTTCAATAATATGCGATAGTATTATTAATTCTACACCTTTCTGCTTTCTTCCTTCATTTTTTGTGTCTCTGCAAAAATTGGCAGAATTGGAGTCAATATTTTATTGCATTTGATGTCAAAATATATATATGAAAATAAATTATATTCAATTTCAAATTCACCTTAGGAGGGAAATTAGTTATGAAAAGATACAAAATCCTGTTTTCAGCAGCTATATTCCTTTTGATTGTTTCCTCTCTTGGCGGCTGTACCTATGATCCGGCAAGAAGGTACATCCAAACCGACCCCAATGCAAATAACATGGCTGCGCCGAATACTCCGGCCATTCCGAACAATGTGGTCGGAAGGGCAGATAATAACGCTGACGGCAACAAAATATCCGCTACTTATGAGGTAGTGGATTTCAGCTACATTACATGCAATACAAATAACCTAAATGTAAGAGCGGGAGCCGGAAACAAATTCCCATCCGTCGGCACTTTAAAGTCAGGGCAAAAAATCAGAGCCCTCGGAAAACTGGATGGCTGGTATGTAGTAAAGATGCCCGACAGCGGCAGAATCGGCTGTATACCGTCTGCAAGTGCAAGGCCTTACAATATTTCTGCAGATACCGGTACTACAGGTGCCGGGACTGTTACTCCTTCTCCTAATCAAGGTGCTGCAACAGGAGCAGGTGCGGGTACGACCGGAGCAGGCACTACTGGCGGAGGGACAGTAGGGTCAGGTGCCATGAGTTCCGATGAATCAAGAATACTGCAGCTTGTTAATGCTGAAAGGGCAAAAGCCGGTGCAAAGGCTCTCAGTTCCAGCAGTGACTGCACAAGGCTGGCAAGAATGAAGTCACAGGATATGGCAGATAACAATTACTTCAGCCATCAGTCCCCGACTTACGGCTCACCCTTTGATATGCTTAAATCTAATAATGTAAGCTATATGTACGCAGGAGAGAATATTGCAATGAACCAGTCCGCCGAAGCAGCCTTCAGGGCATGGATGAACTCGGAAGGCCACAGGAAAAACATCCTGAATCCCAACTTTACCGAATTAGGTGTTGGAATTGCGCCCAAGGGTAATGGGAGTTATATCTATACGCAGTTGTTTATTGGAAGATAGTAAAAAAGCGGCTTTCGCCGCTTTTTTGATTTATGCCGAATAAGTGTGCTTTATCTGGCAGTCTCTGTCCAGCTCATTCTCGGATGCTGCTATTATAACTGCGCATGCTGAGTCTCCTGTAATGTTAATGGTTGTTCTGGCCATATCCAGTATTCGGTCAATACCGGCAACCAGTGCCAGGCCTTCAAGAGGCAGCCCGACAGTCTGCAGCACCATTGTAAGCATTATAAGCCCCGCTCCGGGAACACCTGCCGTTCCAATGGAAGCAAGGGTAGCAGTCAATACAATAGTGGCCTGCTGGGCTATAGTAAGATCCAAACCGTACACATTAGCAATAAAAAGTGCGCATACGCCTTGATATAAAGCAGTACCGTCCATGTTTATAGTTGCGCCTAACGGTAATACAAAGCTGCTTATACTCTTTGGAACACCAAGGTTCTCCTCAGTGCACTGCATATTCACCGGCAGGGTTGCGCTGCTGCTGCAGGTTGTAAACGCAATAGCCTGAGCAGGGAAAATTCCTTTGAAGAATTTCATGGGACTGAACTTTGCAAATGCCATCAGGGTGCCGGAGTATACGAGTGCAGCATGGAGTGCGCAGCCCACATAAACAATAATGATTACACTCAAGAGCGGCAGCAGCACCTTGGGTCCGTTTGAAGCAACAACAGGAGTAATGAGGGCAAATACCGCATAAGGAGCAAGGATCATGATTCCGCCTGTAATCTTATATGAGATTTCCGCAAGGGAGTCAAAGAAGTCAAAGACCGGCTTGCCTTTATCTCCCAGTACTACTATTCCGCTGCCCAGTATTAATGCAAATGCGATTATCTGGAGCATATTGCCGTCAGAGGCAGCCTTTATCGGATTGGTAGGTATAATGTTAAGCAGTGTATCAATTACGCTTGGCATTTTGCTGGCTTCTGCCGCTTTTACATCTGATGGAAGCACGAAACCTGCACCTACGCTGAAAATATTAGCCAGAATAAGTCCTAAAATTACTGCAAATGCAGTGGTCAATAGATAGTAGGCCATGGTTTTTCCGCCGATTCTTCCCAGCTTCTTTACATCTCCCAGCCCACATGTTCCTACTACAAGAGATGCAAGTACCAAAGGTACAATTATCATTTTGATAAGGTTCAGGAACAAGGTACCGAAGGGTTTGATCCAGGCATTGGCCACAGCAGGAGAGCCTTGAAGCAGAATGCCTGCGAGTATACCTGCACCAAGGCCAATCAGGATTTTAGTGGACAATTGCATTTTTTTCACTATAACACCTCCTCTTCTATTTATATTTAAGGTAACATACTAAAATGTCTTTTGTCTATTGCTTTTTATGTTATTTTAATAACAACTGATATAATTATTTCTGTAATACAATACAGCGTATTGTATGATACATTGACAATACTTTTATTATAAATAATAATTGTAATATAACTACGGCAGGCAGGTGGAGAAGACAAATGAGAATAAGAAATAATCCCAAAGCTCTTGAGATTATAAAGCAATATGATGAAATCGTCATATTCCGTCCGGGGGAATACAAGGGTAATTGGAATGAATACTTCTCAAGGAGAACAGGCAATAAAGAGGATGCTCCGATACGCGCAGAACTTGGCATGGGCAGGGGAAGATTCATATCAACAAATGGATTGCTTAACAGAGATATAAATTTCATTGGAATAGACCTCCGGCATGAGATAATTCTCTCAGCTCTGAGTAAAGTGCTTGAAATGGAGCTTCAAAACGTAATTCTTATACCTTATAACATTTTGGACATTGAGGATGCCTTCGAACCTTCTGAAGTGGACACTTTCTATATAAACTTCTGCGATCCGTGGCCGAAGGTCAGGCATGCCAAGCGAAGGCTGACTCACAGGCTCTTCCTGGAAAAGTACAGAACCCTTTTGAAAAATGGAGGAAGAATAGAATTCAAAACAGACAGCAGAGAGCTTTTTGATTTTTCTATAAATGAATTCAAGGCCTCCGGCTTTGAAATACTTGATCTGACTTACGACCTTCACAATGAGGATTATCCCGGGAATATCACCACGGAATATGAAGAGAAGTTCATTAAAAAGGGGATAAAGATAAACAGGCTGGAAGCGGTAAAAAGATAGAAAGCTATGCCGCAGCAGAAGAGAAGGACACGGGGACGTTTCCCCTGTCCCACTTCCAGTGGGACACGCGAAACGTCCCCGTGTCCTCGTTCTTCTCTTACTTGACTGTGAAGGTATACACATATTCCGGATTCAGGGAATGCCCTATCTTATCCTTCAATGATGTTCTCACCTTGTATTCACCTTTTTTAAGCGGCTTTGCAGGAATGTAGCTTATTTTTCCTGTTTCAGGTTCAAAACTGGCTTTTACGGCAGAATCGTTAATATACATCTTTATGGAAGCAGGATCGATGCCGTAACCTCTGTCAGCTGCAATTACCCCTATCTCCTGAGCCTGACCGGGAAGCCCTTCAGTGCTTTCGGACAGTACCGATACTATCACAGGATCGTAATAGTCTTTATCCAGTTTGTATATTGCCATTACATCGTCAAAATATATGCTGCCGGAATTCTTATTATCCTGAGCTGTCTCGGCCAAGTATATCTGCTCAAGGGCTATTGGGTATTTCTCATCTTTCGGCAATTCAGCATATACATACTTCCAGCCCTTCCAATCAAGGCCTCCGGACTTGGTGAGATCAAATACCTTTTTCTCTCCCGCCGAGTTTATATAATTTCCTCTAATCCAGTGGCTGCTTCCGTCACCATACACCCAGACTCCAAGCTCAATAGGCTTTCCTATAATTGTTACCGGTTTCTTAAAGGTTACATAAGCGGCTGACGTACCTTCAGTATTTTGGAAATCATAATCAAGTCTTAAGGAAATATTTCCTATCCTTACCGGTTCCCCCTTCTGATTATGTCTTATAGCTGCCCTGCTTCTGATAAATTTTGCTTCCACGTTGTCAAGGGTTCCAAAGTCGGCAACAATTACGGGAGTCTTGCCTATCTTAGCCCCAACGGCTGCTGTGACAGTTCCTGCAGAAGCTGTTATTTTACCATGTCCATTATTATTTCCTGCCGTGAAAACTCCATCTTTATCCACCGTTCCCAATTCACCTTCAACTGTCCACTTGACAGCAGAGGGGCTTATTATAATATTCCCGCCGTTTTCATCAAAGGCTTTTACCTGCAGTTGTGTCTTTTCTCCCGGATCAAGAAGCACAAAATCATTTGTTACCGCAAGTGAGCTTACCTTGTCCACTATTTCAACAAGCATTTTGCTTTGTGTATCCCCGCACGCAGCATATATATACCCTTTGCCTGCCTGGCTGCCGGAGCTGTATGTGCCGTCTGCAGCAATCTTTGATGTCTTCACATCAATTCCGAACCTTACTTTGCCCATATCTCCCGGCAGAAAATTGTAATACTTGTCCAAAACGTAATAGGATGGCTTGAAGGAGCTGTTCTTATATATCTTGACACTTGTATCCTTGAATCTCAATATTGCAGGGTCTGATAACGGTGCTTCAGATACAAGCTGTACTGAATTTCCCACATATCTTTCTCTTCCGTCAGAAGGGTTGTTTGC
>Ga0116178_10001801_pt1 | contig 17457 bp, 9 predicted proteins | sample AD_STIC12_MetaG_FD_89880 | JGI IMG/M metagenome (GOLD analysis project Ga0116178, IMG submission 89880) | Active sludge microbial communities of municipal wastewater-treating anaerobic digesters from USA - AD_STIC12_MetaG | ecosystem: Engineered > Bioreactor > Anaerobic > Digestate | place: USA... | reverse complement strand
CAGCCAGCGCCAGAGAAATGCCAGGAAGGCAAGCAATCGTCGGATCAAGTTCAAGGCGCAGCGCGTGTGGAATGACGCAGTAGTTTAGGACAACACGGGTTCGGTGGTTTCCGTTCATGGTTCGACAGGCTCACCACGAACGGTACCGCCTGGGCAACGCGAATCAAGTCCGTTCGTCCCGAAACCTTGAACATGCTCAGGACACTTCTACTGAAGCGGCCAAACTCCGTTCGTGATGAGATTCAATGTTGCCGGTCAACCAGCTCTGAGCAAACAATTCCGTTCGTGGAGAGCTCGTCGAACCATGAACGGTAACGTCTGAGCAACGCGAATCAAGTCCCGTTTGTCCGCAGATCATTGACCTTGCTTGGTACTGGCCTGCCGAAGAAATCAACCTCCGTTCGTGGTGAGCCCGTCGAACCATGAACGGACAAGACACGCTCGCTACGAAGGCTGGCCTGGAATCACATTGACGTGTTCATCTGGATTCAACGCGCTCGGATTCCACCACCATGTCGAGCACCAGCGCGGTCGCCGGCGCATCGGCCGGTGGATTCTTCACGACGTAGCGTTTGACGCGCAACACGTTGCGCACGCCATCCTCATGCGTGTAGCCGGCAATGTCCTGGTACAGGAGTTGCCATTCGCCGGGCTCGCCCACCTTCAAACCATTGACATCGTAGTGACGCTCGCGCACCCGCAAGCAGCGTGCTGCGGGAATCAAAGGGTGGTTGCAGGCGTGCATGCGCGCATCAATTTCGAGGAATACCGTTTCACCCTCACCGCCGTAGCGCGTCGCGTCGGTCGGCTCGCCGATGAATTCCAGGGTGTCGCCACCCTCGGTGAGCAGGCGCAGACGGGGCGGCGTGTCGGCACTGAATTCAATGCGCAAGCTGCCTTGCAGGCGTTCGGAAATCGCCCGGTCGAGGTTCGTGAGCGCAGGGTCTGCACAGGCCATCTTGGTACTGATCATCGCGCCCACGATCAGGCGATCATTCTCGATTTCAAAGCTTCCGCCGATGCGGTTGCAGGCATTGAGCACCGCAAGCCGGCCTTCATTGAAATCCAGTTGCACAGGCAGGTCCGCGCGCACGAACAGGGCATCGATACGCCGCCCTTCGCGGTCCATGGCGCGCTGCAGGCGCCAGTGATGGGTTGCAAGCGAACCTGCGTCAACCACCGCTGCGGTCGCCACGACGGGTGCAGTTGGTGTTTCGCCGCCGTTTGATGGCGTGGTAGCCGAGCACGCGACCAACATCGGTAGCCAACACATCATTTGCAGGAGACGCAGCTTCATCGTGATTCATCCTCATGTTTGCCTCGCCAGGCTTGGCACCGCGCAAGCGGCGCGCGCACTCATTCCCGATCGAAGCGGATGCGCACACCCTTCACCGAATTGGATACCAGGCGTATCGAAAACTGGCGAAACATGTGCCGCTTGACCAACACGTCCTCGCCGTCGTCCAGCTCGGCATCGACGATACGCCCTGCCTGCCGGTCAATCGCGCGCTTGACCTTGCGCGCGACGCGATTCTCGCCATCGTTGCCGTCAATCACCGCCTTCACCTCGATGGGCGTTTCGTTGGGCGCGGCAATCTCGAGCACGATTTCACCGGCAGATTCGGCCGCACCACTGAACTCCAGCCGCCACTTGTTGGAGCCATCGGGCATGGCCTGGATCGAACCCGAAATCAGCGCAACCGCACACAGGGCGCATGCGGCAAGAAATTTCAGGGGATGGGACATGGGCCTGTTTCGCTTCCGTTTGCCATCGTTGAAGCATACGCGTTTGCATCGCTCGACAGCACGACGGCTTGCTTCATGTCATATTCCGTTCAGCCTTTCACGCAGGTTGGAATGCAACCTTGTGCGTTCGGCAAACAGTCCTGTCGACGTCAGCAATCGACAGAACCAAGGATCAACAACCCGACAATGAACTGGAGATCAAATATGCGCGCAGCCTTGCTGCTGATGGCTGGACTGGGTTTGCTGCTTGCCGGCTGCAGTCGCACGGTCTCCGACTACAGCGATACGGCGGTTGCTCCGAGCACGCCCGACGCGCAGAACCCGGCATGCCCCGAGGTAGCCGGAACGTTTGCCATCCCGGAAAATTCCGCCATCGGCAGGGTGTTGGTCGGCCGACGCTTGCATGACGAGGGACTCTCGATGCTGCACATCGAGAAGCAATCGCATAGCTCCGTCTATTTTCTCAGGTTGAGGCCAACTCTGGAGGCGTTCAACGCAGACGCCGCGAAATTGGCCGAGAACGACCCGCAGCGATACAGCGCCTGGGAAGAGCTGAACCGCGAGCGCCTGCGTGCCATCACGGAACGCAAGTCGCTTGACGTCCTGGACGACAAGATCGGCAAGCTCGGGCCCTTGTCGGAAGGCAGAATCCTGGCTGGGGGACATGGATGCAAGGAATACTGGTTGGAACTGGATATCGATGCCGACGCAGCGGGGCGATACTTTCCCGATGTCGACAGACTGGGTGCGGATGCTCGATATGAATTCGGATTGCTGCTGGCCCGCAATGCCGACGGCGACCTGATTGCACGCTTTGATCGCTATCGCCTTCGCGGCTTCGACTTGATCTCCAAAGGGCTACGCACCTCGCGCAGCATGTATTACGAAAAGCTCGAGGCCATCGACTACGACACATTTGACTGGCAGCTCGACATGGAATCGACGCCGGAGCCGGAGCCGGAGACAGTGGCTCCGCGCGCAACCCTGGCGCAGGACATCGCCCGCATTTCCCAGGCCTTGACCGAACTTCTGCCAGAGAATGCCGAATTGACGCGTTTCCAACCTCGTGAAGTGGCTGCGGACGCGCATGCCACGGGCTCAAACGCGTATATCGACGTATCCGGCGTGGCCGCGCGCAATGCGGACGTTGCCGATTTCATGCGCGGCCTCGACTCGCTCGAAGGAGTTTCCGCTGTCGAGCTGGTCAGTCTGCGTGCAACGGAGACGGGTCGCATCGAGTTTGTACTGGTGCTCACGGTGGCGTTGTAGCCCCTGGTGCATCCGGCTTCGGGGCTGAGGCCGCAAAAATGGCGCTTCCCCGCGGCTTTCGGGATAATTCGCGGCCCGAAGCAAGCTGGAACGCCGTGCAGAACGTGTCGCCGGATGGCATCCACCTGTGTGTGCATGGCGCCACTCCCTGCAGCGAAGACTGGCTGATCGCGGCCCGTGCGCAGCTTCCCGCCCCGCATGGCCTCGTCCTCTGCGGCGGCAGCGCTGGTTTGGCCGGACATGTCGATGCCCTTCGTTTCGCCGATCTGGAAGGCCTGGCGCCGGAAGCCTTGGCCTGTGCAATCAGCAAGCGCCTGCCCAACAAGCACTTGCTGATCGTGCGCAGCGATGCGCAGTTGCCGCCCGCCGCATTGCCACGATTGCTGCGTGCGCTTGAGGAAGAGGATGTTCTCGCTGCCGGACCGCTCGACAATCTGGAGGCCCTGCGCTCCCCCGTGCCGGACGGAGTGCGTTGCGAAGAAAACGTGGCGCGCATCGATGCGCTGTGCTTTGCCCATGCGCGCAGGCAATTGATCGACCTGCCCTCGCTGTCGCCCCTGGCTTCCGCCTGGCATGGCCCTCGGCTTGCAAACCCGGACGCGCCCGGCCTGCGCCGCGTAGTGCTCGATCATCTCTATGTTGCTGCCAGCGGTCGCGCGCTGGCATACGCGGAATCCCCAGGCGATCCGCGCGATCCGTTGCCGCCCTCGCCGCTGGCGGAACTGCGCGCACAGCTGGCGCTGGCCTTGCGCTGCGCCGCGCATCCCGACCTGCCCGCTGTCGATGCACGGCCGGTGATCCTGCATGTCCTGCACGGCTGGGGCGGCGGTGCCGAGCGTTGGGTGCGCGATTTCTGCGCAAGCTTCAATCAGGCCCATCACCTGGTGCTGAAATCCTGCGGCAGCCACGCGCGGAAGTGCCACGGCGAATGGCTGGAACTCCACGACGGCGGCTTGAACGGGCCAGCCCTGCAGCGCCTGGCCCTGCCCGAACCCATCGCCGACACCGCGCTGGAAAATGCCGGCTACCGCCGCCTGCTTGCGGAGCTGATCGCCCGCTACAGCATCGATTCGGTGATGGTTTCCTCGCTGATCGGACACAGCCTGGATGCACTGCGCACGGGATTGCCCACCACGCGCATCGTGCACGACCACTATCCGCTCTGGCCCGTGCTGCATCGGGATTTCAGCGATCCGCAGCTGCGCTTTGACGACGCGCAACGCAAGGCGGATCTGGCTGCACCCGACAATGAACGCATTTTTGCGAACGGCAATCCCGATCACTGGCGTGCGCTGCGCGATGGCACGGTCAGTGCCTTGCTCGCAGCCAAGGCGCGCGTGATTGCACCCAGCCGCTCCGCGCTCGCCAACGATCTGCGACTTGCGCCCGAGCTGGCATCCCTCTCCTCGACGGTCATCGCGCATGGACTGGACGCATGGCCCGCGAATGCAGCACGCGCCGCTGCACCAATAGCGCGCGAGAAACTGCGCCTGGTCATTCCCGGCCGTGTGCGCGCCGGCAAGGGCGCATTGTTGCTTGAGCAGGTATTGCCGCGCGTGCGCGAGCATGCCGATATCTTCCTGCTCGGTGCGGGCGGCGATGCGCATGCGTTCTTCGGCATGGACGGCGTGCACATCCTGCTGGACTACCGGCGCGAGGAACTGCCCGCCCTGCTCGCCCGCATCGCCCCGGATGCGGCCATGTTGCTGCCCACGGTGGCGGAGACCTTTGGCTACATGCTCTCGGAATTGCGCGATCTCGGCTGGCCGGTGATCGCCACACGCATGGGAGCGTATGCGGAACGCATCGACGAGGGCGTGAATGGCTTCCTCGTTGCTGCGAATGCGGATGCCATTGTTGACCGGGTCATCACGCTCTCCGGCCAGCGACCGCTGCTGCACCGCGTACGCGAGCACCTGGCCACGCGGCGCGAACCCGGACTTGAGGCCATGGCCACGGCGTATGCCGCCGTACTCGACCTGCCCGAACAGGAACCCATGCGCTATGCATTGGGCACATCCACCATCGATGCCCAGGTTCGCGCCGCGTACAGCGAAGACTTGCAGCGCGCACAGCGCCAGCGCCGGGAACAGGATGCCGAAATCCTCGCCTTGCGCGCGGAAAGCGAACGCCGCGGCGAATGGGGCCACGCGCAAAACCGCGAACTGGAGCTGGCCCGCCATCAGCTGACCTCGCTGGAGAAGGAAGTCGAAGTCCGCACCGCCTGGGCATTGAAACTTGATGCCGAAGTGAAGCGTCTGCGCCCCATGCTGGCCAGTCGCCTGTGGCGGCGCAGTGAACCGCTGCGCACATTCCTGTCACGTGTACGCGCTTCGCTGGCATTCCGCTCGCAGCGCCTGATCGCGCAGACCCGTCGGGTTCGCGGCAGCCTTGCCCAGCATGGACTCGGCGGAACCTGGTCGCGCGTTCTGCGTGAACTCAAGCCCGCCAAGCCGTTGCGCCATGCGCGCAGCTACCCCGCGCCCGACAACACGTTCTCGCCCTTCAGCGTGCCGTGCAGCGACGCGCCGCAGGTCTCCATCGTCATTCCCGTTTACAACAAGATTGCCTACAGCGCCGCCTGCCTGCGCTCGATTGCCGAGCATGCGGGCACCGGCTCCTTCGAGGTCATCGTGGTGGATGACCAATCCAGCGATGAAACCGAAACGCGTCTTGCCGGGATCGACGGCATTCGCGTGCTGCGCAATGAGGAGAACCTGGGATTCGTCGGATCCTGCAATGCCGGCGGGGCACTGGCGCGCGGCGAGTTCGTGCTGTTTCTCAACAACGACACGCTGGTGACCGCCGGCTGGCTGGAAGCATTGCTGCGGGTTTTTGCCGAGGTGCCGGATGCCGGCCTGGTCGGTTCACGACTGGTCTATCCGGACGGTCGTCTGCAGGAAGCCGGCGGCATCATCTTCAGTGACGGCTCCGGCTGGAACTACGGGCGTTTCGAGGATCCGGACGATACCGACTTCGGTTTTCGCCGCGAGGTCGACTACTGCTCGGGCGCGGCGATCCTGCTGCGCAGGCACCTGTTCGAGGCGCTCGGCGGTTTCGACACGCGCTATGCGCCGGCCTACTACGAAGACACCGACCTGGCCTTTGCCGTGCGTGCCCGCGGACTCAAGGTGATCTACGAGCCGAACTCGTGGGTGATTCATTTCGAAGGCATCACGGCCGGCACCGATACCGCCAGCGGCATGAAGCGCTTCCAGCCCATCAACCAGCAGAAGTTCGTCGACAAGTGGAGCAGCGTGCTGCGTTCACAGCCGCAGCCGGGAACGCCCATCCACCTGGCCGCCAGCCATCGCGCACGCCGGCGCATCCTCATCATCGATGCGGTAACCCCGGCAGCCGATCACGATGCCGGTTCGCTGCGCATGGTCAACCTGATGCGCGTGCTGCGCGACGAGGGATGCCAGGTGACGTTCATGGCCAGCAATCGTGCCTGGGTCGAAGGCTACACCGCAGCCTTGCAGGAATCGGGCATCGAAGTGCTGCACCATCCCTGGCATTGCGAACCGGTTGCCTTGTTCCGCAAGCGCGCCGCCGAATTCGATGCCATCGTGCTGTCGCGTCATTACGTGGCGCGCGAGTTCATCGGCCTCGCCCGCCTCTACGCGCCGCGCGCGCGCCTGATCTTCGACACCGTGGATCTGCATTATCTGCGCGAGACGCGCGCCGCCGAATTGCAAGGCCGCACCGACCTCTTGCGCCATGCGCAGGCCACGCGCAGCGAGGAGCTTTCGGTGATGCGCGACTGCGACTTGACCCTGGTGGTGAGCAGCAGCGAACGCGAACTGCTGGCCGTGGATGCGCCGGGCGTGAAGGTCGATGTGCTGGCCCTGGTGCACGAGGTGAACAGCAGCAAGACGCCCTTCGCCGACCGCAAGGACCTGTTGTTTGTCGGGGGTTTCCAGCATCCGCCCAACATCGACGCCGTGGTCTGGTTTGCCGAATCGGTGTTGCCTCGCGTGCGCCAGCGTTTGCCTGAAGTCTGCCTGCACGTGATCGGCAGCAAGGTCACGCCGGCCATCCAGCAACTGGCCAGCGATGCCATCCGCGTGCACGGATTCATCGAGGACATCAGCCCGTGGCTGGATGGCTGTCGGGTCTCGATTGCACCGATCCGCTACGGCGCCGGGGTCAAGGGCAAGGTCACCATGGCGATGAGCTGCGGCTTGCCGGTGGTGGCAACTTCCATTGCAGTGGAAGGCATCCACGCTCGCGACGGTTTCGACATCCGCGTGGCCGACAGCGCGGAGGCGTTTGCCGAGGCCGTGGTGGAACTGTACGAGGACGAGGCGCAGTGGAATCACATTGCGCAGAACGCGCTGGCCACCATGCAGGACAATTTCTCCTTCACCGCTGCGCGGCGTGCCATTCGTCGCATCTTCGACCTTTAGGGAAACTCTGAACAAGTACGGAACTCATTCGTCGCGAGCAAGCTCGCTCCCACAAAATCAAGCAATGGTGGGAGCGAGCTTGCTCGCGACAATACGTGTTCAGACCTTCCTTGGCACTACTCGAGTTGCCATTCGCCATGGATGGCCAGACAACGCCAGGCAACTTCGTCACTGTTTGAGGCCGCCGCAGAAAAGCTGCGCTCGCGGAACAGCACGCTGCCATCTTCGTGGTGCATTACCAGCGTGCTGGCACGCGTGCCGTAGTGCTCGCCGCGAATGAAGATCGGCGCCAGCGTGCGTTCACGCTGGGGACCCACGCCGGTATCCGGCAAGGATTGCGGATCCGGCTGCGTCTCATCGGCAAGCAGGCCCAGGAGGCTCGCATCATCACGCTGCCCACTGCGGATCGCCTGTTCGAATCGTTCACGCAAGCGGCGCACCTTGGGCCAGTTGCAATCAAGCGGGCCGTTGCTCACCACGTGAACGCCGCTGCGCAATCGTTGCAGGGTTTCGCCGTGTCCATCGATGGCCCAAACCGCGGATCCATCACCGAACACCAGGTTGAATGGACCGTACTCGTCGATGTGGCGAATGACCTCGTCGGCAAATTCGGTGGCCGATTGCGATCCGATGACGAATTCGCGCACCAGGTGTCCGCGCGAACGCGGTGCCTGCGCCGGCATGCCGCTGCGCAGGTTGGTCACTGCGGCAAAGCGACCGTCATTGCGCTGCGCGAGCCAGCTGCCGCCACCCACCTGGTCGAGTCCACCGAGGCAATCGGGCGCGCCGGCCCAGGGTTGTGCAGGCGTGCTTGGACGCGCATGGAATTCATCGCGGTTGCCAAGCAGCAGCAGCGGCCAGTCGATCAACTCATCAATGGCAATCAACAGGATGCACACACCGTGTGTCCTCCGCGCGCGACCCGGCCTCAGCCGGATGCCGGTGGCGTGGTGCCGATCTTTTGTTCGAGCCCACCTAGGCGCGCGTTGTTCGGGCTCAGCGCGCGTGCCGATTGCAGCGCACGGCGGGCATCGTCCGGACGCTTCTCCGCAATCCGCTTCTCGCCAAGATCGACATAGGCGTTGGCCAATCGTTCGACCAGGCCGGGGATCGTTGCATCGGCGGGCGAGGTCTGGCGCACGACTTCCAGCATGCCCGACGCACGTTGCAGGTTGGCCTCGGTAATGGCCTGATCGAACAGCTCGCGCGCGCGCAGCGGCAGGCGACGCAAGCCATCCTGGGCAGCCGGGTTCTCGCCATCGATGGACAGCGCAGCGCGGTACTTGTCGTACGCGCAGTTGCCGGGCGGACTGATCAGGCGGCCGGCGGTCATGGCCTGGTCGGCTTCGCCGATGAGTACGCGAACCCGCTCGATATCCGCAGGCGAGCTGACCTTGCGCTCTGCCGCTATCTGCAAGCGCTCGCGCAATTCGCGCAGTTCGACGCGCGCGGCGTTGAGGTCGGCCTGGCCGGGCGCCAGGACATCCGCCTGGCCCAGCAGTCTTCCGGCAAGTTCGCTGTTGGAATCCTCGATGGCGGCCCGCGCCCGCACGATCAAGGCTTGAGCGACCTTGCGCAGCCCGCTGCGCGCGCGTTGATTGTCGGCATCCAGCGCCAGCACCGCTTCAAACAAGGCCTGGGCGGAATCCTTGTCGCCACTGATGCGCCCCGCACGAAGCTGCGCATCGGCACGATCCAGCTCCTTGGCAAGCGCAGCCGCCGCCTGATCGCGTTGGCTGGCCAGTTTCGCCTTCAGTTCGGGCAAACCGGGAAACGTGGGCAGGATGCGGGCAATGTCCTCGATGCGTGCGGAGCCGTTCACCAGGTCGCCGCCCTTGATCGCCGCATTCGCTTGCAGCGACAGCGCCTCCGCGCTGCGCTGCACGCCCGCCTTGGCCAAAGCGTTGTCGGGCTCTGCCGCCAACACCTTCTGGTACAGGGCCACCGCGCCTTCGTCGCCGAGCAGGTTGTCCTTGCCCAGTGCTTCCTGCGCCGATGTCAGCAAGGACTCGGTCTGGGTGCCCCGCGCATCGAGCTGGGCAACGGCCTTTTCGAGCGCATCGACCTCGACACCGCCGCCAAGCAACTCGCGCGCAGCCGCAGCGGACCGCCGCGCGAGACTCAAGTCCTTGCGCTCCAGTGCGTCGCGTGCGCGCTCAAGCAATCTCTCGCCCACCGCCTTCAAGCCTCGGCGCGCGATGTCATTGTCCGGATCCAGCGTGCGTGCGGCCTGGAACAGTTCACGTGCACTCTCGCCGGCGTTGCCGTCCAGGGTGCCCGCATCCAGCGCCTTTTGCGCACGCGCGAGCATGTCGTTGAGCTCGGTGGCCGGCAAAAAGCTACGCAGCCAATCCTGGTTCTTCCACGCCAGGACAGCACCACCACCCACCGCGAGCAGCACGAGCGCCGAAACCAGCCATGGCCAGATGCGGCGTCCTCCGCTTGCGACCTTGCGCCGCGAAACGCGACTGGCACGCAGGATGTGATCGTCGGTCGCGGCAAGGATTTCTTCCATGCGGCCGAGGCTTGGATCGGCGCGCAAGCGTGAATCCTGCGCGCGGCCTGCCGGTCTTGGCGACTGCGGCGTGCGCGGCGCTGGCGAGACCCGCGTTTCCACTTGATTTTGCTCGCGCTGGGCGGGCTCGGGAGCGATATCGAGACCGGCCAGTTCGCCATTGGCAATGGCCTGTTCGTAACGCGAGATGGCCAGTGCCGCCTCGTTGCCGGTCTGGAAACGATCGCCAGGCTCCTTGGCCAGCATGCCGTCCACCAGGGGCTGCAGCACACTGAGATGATCGGGCAGCATCGGCACCGGCTGGGTGATGTGCATGATGCCGACCGCAAGCGAATCTTCCGCGTGGTACGGAACACGGCCCACCAGCATCTCGTAGAGCACCACGCCGAGGCTGTACAAGTCGGCGCGCCCATCCAGCTGCTTGCCGCGTGCCTGCTCCGGGCTCATGTAATGCGGCGTGCCAACCACGGCCCCGGTGCGCGTCATGCGCGTTGCCGAATCGTTGGCACGGGCAATGCCGAAATCGGTGAGTGCCGATGAACCGTCATCGCGCAACAGGATGTTGTCGGGCTTGATGTCGCGGTGGATGAAGCCCTTCTGCTGCGCGTAGTTGATGGCGCTGGCGATCTCGCGGGTCACGCGCAAGGCAAACGGCACCGGCCGTGCCGGGCCGTCCTTGCTGAGCACGGGCCCGCCGGACAGATATTCCATGGCGATGTAGTGGTAGTCACCGATGCGACCGACATCGTGGATGCCCACGACATGTCGATGGTGCAGGCGCGCCGCGATCTTTGCCTCGCGCTGGAAGCGTTCGCCGAAATTCGGATCGACCAACAGGGCTGGCGACATGACCTTGATCGCCACTTCGCGGTCGACCGATTCCTGCACGGCAAGGTACACGGTGGCCATGCCACCGCGGCCAAGCTGGCGCAGGATGCGGTATCCGGGAATCTCGATCACGTTGGGGTTTGGCCCGTGTTTCATGCCGCAGTGCAGCGTCAGGACAAGCATATCAGCCCGCCTGCCTCGACGCGCCGACATTGTGGTCAGCGACGCCCCGGACAGAGGCGACGCTGATCTGGTGGATTCCGCACATGGTTCGACTGGCTCACCACGAACGGAATCCACTGGTTCAGCGTTGCCCTACGCGTGGCGGACCGCCTCGATCACGTTCGGCACCGCCTGCAACTGGCCGAGCAGCTTCGAGAGCTGGCCAAAATCCGCCACCTTCAGGCGGTAGTTCATGTGCACTTCGTTGCGCTCGGGATCGACACGCGCATCGACCACCAGCACGTTCACGTTGGCCGCCGCAATCACGTTGCTGACATCCTTGTGCAGTCCCTTGCGGTCATAGCCGCGCACGATGAGATTGACTTCATAGCTGCGTTGGCCTGCCCCGCTCCATTCCACTTCGATGATGCGATCCGGATCCAGGCTGCGGAGGCGACCCAGTTGGCGGCAATCGGTCCGGTGCACGCTGACACCACGCCCGCGGGTGATGAATCCGCACACCGCATCACCGGGCAGTGGCTGGCAGCAACGCGCCAGCACGGTCAAAAGGTTGCCCACGCCCTCGATCACCAGTGCGCCCTTGCCGGAATCGTGTCTGATCGGCACGGCTTCCGCGCGCACGGGTGCAGGCTCGTTCTCTGCCTTCTGCTCATGCAGGATGCGTGCAATGTGTCCGGCGCTGATGTCGCCCAGGGCCAGGGCCTCGAACAATTCCTCAAGGCTGCGCACCTTGAACATGGCAGGCAGGCTTTCCAGTTCGACGTTGTGCAGGGCGAGGCGCTTCAGTTCGCGCTCCAGCACTGCTCGTCCCGCCGCAATGTTGATCTCGCGATCGGCCTGGCGGAACCAGTTGCGCACCTTGTTGCGTGCACGCACGGTGTTGAGGAAGCCATGGTGCGCGTTCAGCCAGTCGCGTCGCGGCTCCTGGGTCTTGCCGGTGAGGATCTCGATGCGGTCGCCGCTGACTGGCTGGAAGGTCAAGGGCACGATGCGGCCATTGACCTTGGCGCCGCGGCAGCGGTGGCCGACACTGGTGTGGATGAGGTAGGCGAAGTCGAGCACGGTCGCGCCCTTGGGCAGGTCCATCACCTGCCCCTTGGGAGTCAGCAGGTAGACCCGGTCATCGATGACATCGGTGCGGAAGCCGGCGAGCAGCGCGGCATCGTCGTCGGCGTCATCCCGACTTTCCAGCAACTGGCGCATCCAGGCGATCTTGCGCTCGAAGCTGGCATCGCCACCGCCACCTTCCTTGTAACGCCAGTGCGCGGCAAATCCGAGTTCGGCATAGGCGTGCATGTCGTGCGAGCGGATCTGCACTTCCAGGGTGCGGTTGTCCGGGCCGATCACCGCGGTATGCAGCGACTGGTAGTTGTTGCCCTTCGGGCTGGCGATGTAGTCATCGAACTCGCCGGCAATGAATGGCCACAGCGAGTGCACGACACCGAGCGCGGCGTAACAGGAAGGAACATCCGGCACCAGCACGCGCAGCGCGCGGATGTCGTAAAGGCTGGAAAAATCCAGGCCCTTCTTCTGCATCTTCTTCCAGATCGAACTGATGTGCTTGGGGCGACCACCAATCTCGGCCGTGATGCCGGCCTTTTCCAGGGCAGCCTGCAGCAGGCCCCTCGCTTGGGCGATCCAGGCTTCGCGATCCGAGCGGCGCTCGTCCAGCAACTGCGCGATGCGCCGGTAGGTTTCCGGCTGCAGGTAACGGAAGGCGAGGTCCTCAAGCTCCCACTTGAGTTGCCAGATGCCGAGCCGATTGGCCAGCGGCGCATGGATGTCCGAAGTCAGTTGCGCCAGCGCGCGCCGTTCGCCTTCATCCAGTTCGGCGGCCATGCGCATGCGCACGAGTTGTCGCGCCAGCAGGATGAAGACCACGCGCAGGTCGCGGATGATGGCCAGCAGCAAGCGACGCAAGCCTTCTGCCGCTCCCGGCGACGTGCGCTGTGCATACAGCGACCAGACCTTCTCTGCGGCGCGCTGGCCTTCGACCAGTTCGGCCACTTCGGTGCCGAATGCCTGCAATTCCGCGGCATCGAATTCGCAACCGGAAAGAGCGGCTTCGTGCAGAAGGAATGCGTTGCGCGTTGCGGCCCCCGTGGCCAGGGGTTCCAGGACATCGAGGGTCGCCTCGCGCTCAGTACGTGTGGCATCCCATCGTGCGCGCGCGTCTCTGGACTGGATCAGCCTGGCGTCTATCAGGGCAAGCACATCGACGGGCTGCTGGGACACAACCGATCCTGCCTTCAAACGTGATGCGTCGATGGGCCGCGGCAGCCTGACGCAAGATTGGGGAGAATCCGGTCAGCCCTGCCCGCCAAGCTGGCTTGCCGCTGATCCCCAGCGAGGATCAGGCACATTGCGCAATGGGTTCAGGCCGGGCCCGAACCCACTGTACGACTGGGCTCAGTAGGCGTACCAGACGCTGTCGTCGCGGAACCAGTCCTGCAATTCGTCGGCAGCCAAGGCAAGGCCACCTCCGGTACGCAGTGCCGCAAATCCCTGCATGGGTGTGCCGCCAGCAGCCGCACCAACCACGGAGCGATAGACAAGGACGAACTTGGCCGGGTCACTCACGGCGAAGCTGAGTTCCGAACGCACGAAGGCTCCGGTCTGCTTGGGAACACCAAGGCCAGGGTCGTCGCACAACTGCGCCGGGGGCGTGGTTCCTCCGACCCAGCTTGCCGGCAACACGCACCAGCTTGCATTGGCCAGCGATGACAGCGCCTGCCGGTTGTAGCCATCCACCAGAGTCCAATTGACGGCAGCCGGCGCGGTCGCATCGAACTCCGTCTCGAGCTTGATCACATTCACCGCCAAGCCGGCAAATCCACCGAAGGACTCACCTGTCACCTTGACGTTTTGATGAGCAGCAGACGGAGGCTGCGCCGTGGCATCGCTGCCAAAGGTGCTGTCGAACAGTCCATGACTCACGCTGGCCATGTCGAGGCTGGAGCCCGGCTGGGCCACGAGGCAGCGCATGTTGGTACCGGCCAATCCATGGGCGACGCTGATATCAAGCTCGGGTTCCCCCGCGCCGGAAAAACCGCCACCGGTGTAGCTCAGGGTTTTGGCGTAGACATCCGGAAAGTTCCAGACATCGGAATTGGGCGAAGGCAGTTGATACCGGGGCTGCAAGGAAAGCTGGTTGGCGACGCGCGGCGTCTCCGCACAGAACAGATGCGCATTGAGGAAAACCGTTGCATTGCCGGCGCCGACGCCCGGTCGCGCATACGCGAAGGCATCGGAGATGGTCGCATCGAGCAGGGTCGTGGCCTGGTTGCCGGAGCTGTTGTCGCCGCCGATCACGGCGGAGCGCTTGGCGGCATCGGCCAATGGCGCGGCTGCAAGAAGGGCGGTCGAAGCCGCTGCGAGAATGCCGAAGTGGATCGAATCGTTGATACGTTTCATTGAATCTCTGTACTCGTGGGTATCCGGGAAATCGTTGCAGGATGTCATGTGATGCATGCCTCCGCCTCGATTGAAACCTGCAGGCACACGAAGCATCGCTGCCCGGTGCTAGACTGCGTTGTGCGGATTCTAACCTGTGTATTGATGCACTGCATCCATTAACCTCGCGTTAATCAAAGACTTTTCGATCAACTGGTCACGCTTTGACCACCCCCGAGAGCTCAAATCCATGCCTTCCAGAACCTTGATCCTTGTCCTCCTGCTCGGCCTTTCGCTGGGTGTATCGGCACAAACGCAGACTTCGGCGCCCACGCTGGAAGAACGCATGTCCCAGGACGAATTCAACGCCTCGGGCCTCGACAAGCTGAGCCCGGAGCAGCTCAAGTTCCTGAACGAGTGGATCCAAAGCAAGGGTGTGAGCGTCATCGGCGCCCCCATCCGCAAGGCGGACGGCACCACCGAGTTCTATGTCGACGGCAGCGACCGTGAGGTCATCGAGTCGGTGATCGTCGGCAAGTTCAAGGGATGGACCGGCAATACCAAGGTCAAGCTGGAGAACGGCCAGGTCTGGCAGCAGGCGGAATCTGGCAAGAGCGGGTTCCCGATGGAATCCCCGCGGGTCAAAGTCAAGCCCATGAGCCTCGGCAGCTGGCTGATGTATGTCGACGGCTGCGGCTGCGATATCCGCGTCAAGCGCGTGGAGTAGTCGCAGTCCAGCATCCATCCCAGACAATCTGGTTGGCGATCAAGGTCGCCCGGGAACCCGGTCCAGTGCAGAAATCGCAGCGGCCAGGCGCTTGGGCGAGACCGGCTCTGCGGTGCCGAGCTCCTGGGCAAAGGTCGAGACGCGCAATTCCTCGATCAACCAGCGCAATGCGTTGAGGGCAGCAGGGTCGGCATCGCCGCTGCTGCGACGCTTGAGGTATTCACGCCAATAGTGCTGGACATTGAGCATGCGTGATTGATCGCGCGCGGGATCCTGGCGCAGGCGTTCCGCGCGCAGGCGCATGCCTCGCAAATAGCGCGGGAAGTGATCCAGATGCGCGGGGTTGGTGGCGCGCAGGAACCCGGGGGTCAACAATTCATCGCGCTGCTGGTGGAGATCGGCATAGTTGGCGGCGGCAAAGCCCATCAACGGCGGTTCCAGCCATGCGACGAGGTCCGCATGCGCCTCGATGATGGCCTCGGCCAGCTCCAGGCGCTTGACCGCACTGCCGAACAATTCGCGCGAGATCGATTCCTGCAAGGCTTCGAATCCTGCGCGCGTGCGCACTTGAAGGTCGTGTGCATGCAATCGTTCGGCAAGTGCAGCCTCGACCAGATCTGCGCGCAAGGTATCCACGCTGCCAAGCGCCGCCCACTTCAGTGAGGTTGCATTGCCGAGAGGCAACTGGCGACGGCAGCGCTTGATGGCATCGGCAAGTGCGCGCCGCAGCAGGCGCTCGACACCGCGCGCGTGCTCGGCGCGTGCCGTGTCTGCCTGCTCGAAAACGCGCAAACCCACGCTGGCGCCGAGGTCAACCAGTGCGGGATAGGCCAGCAAACCCTCCTCGGAGCGGATCGATTCGGGAATGTCATCGATGTCGAATCCATCGACTTCCTCGCGACTGAAGCTGGCATCGGCGCGACGCGAGAATGCCTCGCGTGCCGCACTGGCCCATTCCGCCTGCAAGGCCGCAAGGTCGCGGCCGGCGGCGATTTCCTTCTGGCGCGTGTCGAAAATGCGATAGCGAAGGCGCAGGTGTGGCGGTAGTTCGATGCTGCCGAAATCATCGGCGCTGATCGCTACACCCGTCACCTTGCGCAGGTAGGTGGCCAAGGCGAGGATCAGCGACTGCCCACGCGCCTCGGCAAAGGAATCCAGCGACTGCACGAACGCCCGGGCGAAATCCGGAGCGGGCACGAAGTTGCGACGCAAGGGCTTGGGCAGGCCGCGAATCAGCTCGGCCACCTTCTCGACCAGCAATCCCGGCACCAACCATTCGCCGGCTTGTGCGGGCATGGCATTCAACAAGGCAAGCGGCACGCGGGCGCTGACGCCATCGGCCGGATCACCCGGCACGAATCGGTATTCCAGCGGCAAGGGCTGGCCTGCAAATTCCAATTCGGGCGGAAACTCGTCCGCACCCGACGCGGACGTGCCGCCCAGCACGTCGGCCAGCGACCAGCGCAGCGCCGCCTGCTCCGCAGGTGTTGCGCGGCGATACCACGCATCGAGGGCCGCACTGGTGTGGATCTCGGCCGGCAAGCGGGCACTGAAGAATGCCGCAAGTTCGTCCTGCGACTTGATCAACCCGGCGCGCCGCTGCTGGGCCTCAAGCTCCGCGGCTTGAACCAGCACGCGCGCATTGGCGCGGATGAAATCCGCACGCGCATCGATGTCGCAAGTGGCCAATGCATCGCGCACGAACAACGCATGCGCGCGCTGCGCATCCTGCTTGCCGAACTGCACGGCGCGCTTTTCCACCAGCACCAGACCGAACAGGCTGACCTGCTCGAAGGCAATCACGGCACCGCGTTTGCGCGACCAATGCGGGTCGTGCCAACTGCGACGTACCAGGTGCGCCGCCTGCTGCTCGATCCAGGCCGGCTCAATGCGCGCGCACTGCATCGCATACACCTTGCCGATATCGAGGATCTGCCCGGCCAGCAACCAGTTGGGCGGCGACTTGGCCAGGGCCGAGCCGGGAAAGATCGCGAACTTGCGCTCGCGCGTGCCACGGTACTGGTTGCGCTCGTCCTTGCGTGCGACCTGGGTGGGCCAGCCTGAGAGCAGGCATCGATGAACAAGCTCATCGATGCCGGGATTCGGGATTCGGGATTCGGGAATCGACGAGCCGGGAATCGGGAATGGGGAATGGGGAATAGAAAGAGCGTGACTTGAGGAGCGCTGGTGCGTTTGCCTTGCTTTGCGGTTGCTCTTGCTGTTGCTTTCAACAATTCCCGATTCCCTATTCCCTATTCCCGGCTTTTCACCCATTCCCGGCCCCACAACCAACTGCCGATGCAGCTCGCGCCATTCACGCATGCGCATGAAGTTGAGGAAGTGGGCCTTGCACCAATCGCGCAGTCTGGCTTGGGTCAGGTCCTGGT
>Ga0116178_10001800_pt1 | contig 17460 bp, 13 predicted proteins | sample AD_STIC12_MetaG_FD_89880 | JGI IMG/M metagenome (GOLD analysis project Ga0116178, IMG submission 89880) | Active sludge microbial communities of municipal wastewater-treating anaerobic digesters from USA - AD_STIC12_MetaG | ecosystem: Engineered > Bioreactor > Anaerobic > Digestate | place: USA... | reverse complement strand
GTTCTTCGAGAACTCCACACGCACCCGCACGACTTTTGAGATTGCTGCCAAGCGGCTTTCGGCTGCCGTCATCAATCTGGACATTGCGCGCTCGAGCGCCTCCAAGGGCGAGTCGCTGCTGGACACCATAGCCAACCTATCGGCCATGGCTGCCGATATGTTCGTCGTGCGCCACAGCGAGTCCGGTGCGCCTTACCTGATAGCCCAGCATGTGGCGCCCCATGTGCACGTGATCAACGCCGGCGATGGCCGCCACGCGCATCCGACGCAGGGCTTGCTCGACATGTTCACCATCCGGCACTACAAGAAGGACTTCACCAATCTCACAGTCGCCATCGTGGGTGATGTGCTGCACTCGCGTGTGGCACGCTCTGACATCCACGCGCTCACTACCCTTGGGTGTGCCGAGGTGCGGGTGGTTGGCCCCAAGACCCTGGTGCCGGCCGACATGGCGCAGATGGGTGTGCGCGTCTGCCACACACTGGAAGAGGGCATCAAGGATTGCGATGTGGTCATCATGCTGCGGTTGCAGAACGAGCGCATGAGTGGCGCCTTGCTGCCGTCCATGCACGAGTATTTCAAGAGTTTTGGCCTTACGCCCGAGAAGCTGCAACTGGCCAAATCGGATGCCATCGTCATGCACCCAGGCCCGATCAACCGCGGTGTCGAGATTGACTCCGCCGTGGTGGATGGTCACCAGAGTGTGATCCTGCCGCAGGTGACCTTTGGCATTGCGGTGCGCATGGCTGTCATGAGCATAGTGGCTGGCAACGAGGCTGATTCCCGAGGCATGAAATGATGAAAACTCTGATCAAAGGTGGCCGGGTTGTGGATCCTGCCAGTGGATTTGATGAAAAAGCCGATGTAGCCCTCGTGGATGCTACAGTGCTAGCTATAAAAGATATAGCGACTGGCTTCGTTCCAGATATCACCCTGGATGCCACGGATTGCATCGTGATGCCCGGCTTGGTTGACCTGGCAGTTCGTCTGCGTGAGCCGGGGCACGAGCATGAAGGCATGCTGGCCTCAGAAATGGCGGCCGCAGTGGCTGGGGGCGTGACCAGCGTGGTTTGTCCACCGGACACCGAGCCGGTGCTGGACGAGGCCGGGCTGGTTGAAATGCTGCGGCACAGGGCCGAGCAGTTGAAGCAGGCGCGTCTTTTTCCGCTGGGCGCACTGACACGCAATCTGGAGGGCGAGGTGTTGACAGAAATGTTGCACCTCACACAGGCCGGCTGCATCGGATTCAGCCAGGCTGAAGTGCCGTTGGCCAACACGCAGGTTTTGCAGCGTGCCCTGCAATACGCCAGTACCTTTGGCTACACCGTGTGGCTGCGTCCGCAGGAGTTGCACCTGGGCAAGGGTGTGGCGGCCAGCGGGCCGCTGGCAACCCGTTTGGGTTTGTCTGGCGTGCCCGTCGCGGCTGAGACCATTGCGCTGCACACCATCTTTGAGCTGGTGCGTTCCACGCAAGCGCGGGTGCACCTGTGCCGTATCAGCAGTGCGGCGGGCGTGGCGCTGGTGCGCCAAGCCAAACTGGAGGGTTTGCCCATTACTAGCGACGTCAGTATCAACTCCCTGCACCTCACGGATCTGGACATCGGCTATTTTGACAGCCGTATGCGCCTGAACCCGCCGCTGCGCCAGCAGCGCGACCGTGACGCCCTGCGCGCTGGACTGGCCGATGGAACGATTGATGCTCTGGTATCCGATCACACACCGGTGGATGAAGACGCCAAGGCCCTTCCTTTTGCCGAAAGCGAGCCAGGTGCCACGGGGCTGGAACTGCTGCTCAGCCTCACATACAAATGGGCGCAGGACAGCGGCATTGCACTGAACCAGGCCCTTGGTGTCGTGACCCACAGGTCAGCCGCAGTGGTCGGTTCTGCATTTGGTAATTTGGCAGCCAGCGCGGGGCGACTAGTAATTGGCGGTACAGCTGACATCTGTGTCTTTGACCCTCATGCTGCCTGGACGGTTGAGGCCTGCGCTTTGCGTAGTCAAGGCCGACACACACCGTTTGGTGGCTATGAATTGCCAGGGCGCGTGCGCGCCACCTTTGTGGGTGGTCAACTTGCATATCAGGCCTAAGTTAGGTGTAAAGCATATGCCTGCGCTTCAGGGTGGGCTGAGTTGAGGCAGCTTCGCGCTTGCTGGCGCCTTCTGCGGGTGGTGGCGCACATTCTGGGCGGAGTGTGGACGATCCGCACGGTCTTTCCGCGCCTGGCCCCGGCGCAAAGACATGCCCGGGTTCAGGTGTGGGCTCTGAAAATGCTGGACTGCATTGCCATTAAGTTGGTTGTGATTGGTTCTCCGCCAACGTCCGGACCGGTGCTCCTGGTGGCCAATCACATTTCCTGGGTGGACATCGTTGTCATGCACGCCGCACGCCATTGCCGTTTTGTGTCCAAGGACGAAATCGCCCGATGGCCCCTGGTGTCCACACTGGCGAACGCCGCTGACACGTTGTACATCACCCGGGAGTCCCGCCGCGACGCCATGCGCGTGGTGCACCAGATGGCGCAGGGCCTTCGAGAAGGCGATGTGCTGGCGATATTCCCCGAGGGCACCACGGGCGATGGCAGCAGCCTGTTGCCGTTCCACGCCAATCTGTTGCAAGCCGCCATTTCGGCTGACGTACCGGTGCAACCAGTGGCGCTGCAGTTTGCAGATGGTGTGACCGGTGCCATGAGCTATGCCCCCTGCTATGTGGGTGACGACACGCTGTGGCTATCGCTTTGGCGAACGCTCTGTGCGGACAACGTGCAGGCCGTGGTGCAGTTTGGCACCCAGGAACTGGCTCGGGGGCGGGACCGGCGGGCTTGGGCGGCCGATTTGCGTGAGACGATCAGCAGGTTGCGAAACTAAGACTCGCGTTTGAACGTCACCACGTGGTCCACCTGCGCCCGGATACCGATCCATTCCCCCAAGCGGTGGTCATGGTGGCTGGGTACGTGGGCCTGCACGATTTGCCCGCCTACTAGGCGTAGTGTGTACAAAAACTCGGAGCCACGAAATGCCTTGCGCAGAATTTCTGCTTTCACGCAAGCGTCATCGTCGTGCACGATGTCGTCGGCCCGTAGCAGCACATCGCACAGTCCGGATTCAAAGGCAGAAGGCAGGGGACACTCTGCAATGTTGCTCAACTCACCCAGTGCGGTTTGAACGACTGTCTGGCCGCCCACTGTGACCAACGTGGCTGGTGCAAACACGCCGTGTCCAATGAATTCGGCCACAAATCGCGTGGCGGGGCGGTGGTACAGGGAATACGCGTCGTCCCACTGGTGCAGGGCACCTTCGTGCATCACGCCAATCATGTCGCCAATGGCAAAAGCTTCGAGCTGATCGTGGGTCACAAACAGCGCAGTGGCGCCCGCAGCCTTCAAAATGCCGCGCACCTCGTGCGCCAGGCGCTCACGCAAATCCACGTCCAGATTGGAAAAAGGTTCGTCCAGCAGCAGCAATTGGGGCTTGGGCGCCAGCGCGCGTGCCAGGGCCACACGCTGCTGCTGGCCACCAGACAATGCGTGCGGGTACCGGTCCTGTGTGCCGCTCAGGCCAACCCACTCCAGCACTTCGGCAACCCGCGCATCGCGCTCGCACGCGGGCCAATCGTGGATGCCAAACGCCACGTTGCGGCCCACATCGAGATGTGGAAACAGTGCGTAGTCCTGGAACACCATGCCGATGCGGCGTTTCTCGGCAGGCACGTGCGCCACCATGCTACTGACCGTGTGTCCACCCAGTTGTATCTGGCCGTCGCTGGCGTTCTCCAGCCCGGCCACGGCACGCAACAGCGTGGTCTTGCCGCAGCCCGACGGGCCAATCAAAACACCGATGTCGCCGGTGCGCAAACCGAAGGACACGCCTTCCACCGCGGACTGGATTTGACCCGGATAACGGACATGCAATTGGGACACTTGCAGAAACATGAGGTGATTTTAGATGATTACAATTCTCATTTAGCCTTAGCCGCTGGCACCAATGTCCCACTTGTTTCTCCCATCCACTGTTTACCGCTGGGCGCTACTGTTGCTGGTTGCAGCACTCATGCTGCCGGTGCTGGCCGTGTTGGGGTCGTGGTGGCCCATGGGTGATTCTGGCGCCCAAGCTACAGCCATCCTGCTTGAGATGACCAGCACGGTGTTGCCGGATTACATGGGAACCACCCTGCTGCTGTGCCTGATGGTGACTGCCGGAGTGGCACTGGTTGGCCTTTCGACTGCGGCGGCGGTCACGCTGTTCGAGTTTCCCGGTCGGCGTGTGTTTGAGTGGGCCTTGCTACTGCCCCTGGCCATGCCAGCGTATGTGGTTGCTTATGCCTATACCGACTTTCTCCAGTTCAGTGGCCCATTGCAAACCGGGCTTCGCAGTGCCTTTGGGCTGGAAGGGCGGGTGTTTCCCGAGGTGCGCAATGTGGCGGGTGCCGCCTGGGTCTTTACCTTCGCCCTGTACCCCTATGTCTATTTGCTGGCCCGCACCGCCCTGGGTGAGCGCACGGTGCACTTGATGGAGGCGGCGCGCCTGATGGGTGCGACTTTGAGTCGGCGTCTGCACGAAGTGGCCTTGCCGTTGGCGCGTCCCGCCGTGGCGGCAGGCGTCGCATTGGCATTGATGGAAACACTGGCGGACTTTGGCGTCTCGAGTTACTTTGGAATTCAGACCTTCACTGCCGGGATTTACAAGGCCTGGCTGTCTATGGATAACCGTATCGCTGCAGCCCAGTTGGCGACTCTGTTGCTGGTTTTTGTGGCGGTGCTCTTGGGGTTGGAGCGCCGTGCCCAGCACCGGATGCGTTTTGCGGTGACCAAAGGCGCCCGTGCCGGGTCGGCAGATGCGCAGGCCGTGTGTCTGGTTGGAGGATACCGTGCTGTGGCGTGGTTGCTATGCGGCATGCCGATCCTGATGGGTTTTGTACTGCCGGTACTGTTCATGCTGCGGCCACTGACCGCCGATTGGGCGGCCTTGCCCTGGTCTCGGTTTGGCGAGTGGGCGCTCAATAGCGTGCGCCTGGGCGCTATCACGTCCATGCTGGCGGTAGGCGTGGCTCTGATGCTGGCCTTCAGCGTGCGGCGCAGTAGCCACTGGTCCGCGCGTGCAGCAGCGCAACTGGCTAGTTTGGGCTACGCCATTCCAGGTGCTGTGGTGGTGGTCGGCTTGCTGCTGCCGGTGGGTTGGCTGCAGGCTTGGGCGCCAGACTGGCAGGTGGGTTACTGGGTTACGGCCACGGCGGTGGGCATTGTCTGGGCGTATCTGGTGCGCTTTTGTGCGGTGGCATTGCAGGCGATGCAAAGCGGGTACGCGCGGCTACCCATCAGTTTGGACGACTCGGCTCGCATGTTGGGCGCATCGGGCCTGCAGACCCTGGCGCGTGTACATTGGCCCCTGTTGCGCCGATCGGTTGCTGTTGCGGCTCTGCTGGTGTTCGTGGACGTGATGAAAGAACTGCCCGCCACCCTGGTACTGCGCCCCTTTAACAGCGACACACTGGCCGTTGTTGCCTATCAGTTGGCGCGGGATGAACGGCTGGGTGAAGCTGCCCTGCCGTGTCTAGCGTTGGTACTGGTGGGTTTGATCCCGGTCATCTTGCTGAGCCGCACGCTGCGCAACACGCCCCAATAGGCAGATTTCTTGATTTGTTGTAAGTTCGAGTTCAAAAATTTGACTTGGCTCAATAAAAACTCTCAAATCCTCTCTTGGTAGTTACCCTGTATTGCAATGCAGCGTAAAGTTCGACCGTTGTCTAATCCTGGCCTTTGCGTGTGCGCAGGATTCATCCCCATTTGCGGATCGTACTTTACCCAAGAATAACCATGCCAGACACCACAGCAGATACAAAGAAAGCGCCCTACGTCATTGAATGGCGCGAGGGGTTCAAGATTGGAGTAGCGCAAGTAGACCAGGAGCACCGCCATCTGTTCACACTGGTACGGGCACTCAATCTGGATTCCGTGGATCAGACGGTAGAGGAGTTGCTGGACTATGTTGTGACCCACTTCAGCAACGAGCAGGAGCTGATGGAAAAAAGTGGATATCCCGCGTTTGAACAGCATTTGAAGTTGCACGAGGAATTCGCAGCACAAGTGGCCGATTTTCTGGGTAGTGGCGTAGAGTGGTCCGAAGACCGGGTGCAGGAGTTGCGCCGGTTCTTGAACAAATGGCTCATTGGCCACATCATGACGCACGACCTGCGGTTTGGTAAATGGCAAGCCAGTCATAGTATTGCCGCGCCCGTGGCTGCACCCGTTGCGGCCGCTCCCCGCGGCTTTTTTGCCCGTCTGTTCGGCGGTCACTGAAGGAATCATGCCCTCAAGGCGTATTTCCCATTTTTCTCATAAGTAAGCTGACCTATAGCCCTTATTGAATAAGGGCGGTGCGCTACTGTATTTGTAGCGAATGGGTGTTCATTCTCGCTTGAACGATGGCCGGGTTTGCGTTCAAACCGTAGTCGGTACGACAATAGGCATCTGCAGAAATGAGAAACCCGGCCTTAAGCCGGGTTAGCCCCTGAGTACAGGGCACGCTGTGCGTGAGGCATTCGCCTGATGCAACTATGCTCCAACTGATCGTTCTGTGTTTGATCTGCGTCAATAGATTGAAGAGATAGGACTTCAAAAATCACCCAAGACTGTTGCAGACAGTCGCCGGACAAGGTTGCACATGCGAATCGAGTGGAAAGATACATATAAGACTGGCAATGCCCAGATTGATGCACAGCATCAGCAGTGGTTCCACAAAGCCAACTACTTTCTTGAGGCAACAGATCAGGGGAGCCGGGCGTCCGCGGCCGCGAAACTGTTTCAGTACACACGGCTGCACTTTCAGGACGAAGACCGGTTGATGCAGTCAATGGGCTACCCCATGGCCCGAGAACATACCCGACGTCACAACGACGCGCTGGTGCATTTGCAGTTGCTACAGGAGCAAATCGCTAGTAACACGCTGGACATGGAGAAATGGCGCACGTTTCTGTCGGATCTGTTTCTAAGCCACATTGGCGATGCGGATCTCAAGTTCGCCGCGTTCATCACCAGCCAGAAGCGAGCCGCCAAAAGAAGCGCAGGCGGTGTGGATTCCCGGTGGGGTGGCTTGGAAATTCCATCGGCAGGAAGCCTGGGGCGAGACGTCGGGCAATCAACCGCACCCGCTCCCCTCTGAGATCTATTTTTGGTCGCCAGTAGGAATCACAAAGGTTCCTGAAACCCGCATGAAACCTAGCTTTTTGGTGCATGGTGGCAAAATGAGCCCCCAAATGAGCCCCCAAATTGCAAAGGATACCCTTTATGCCCTTGACCGATGCGCAACTTAGGAACCTAACCGAACCCGGAAAACACTTTGATGGTGCTGGCCTTTTTCTGGAACTGACCAAGGCGGGCGGCAAATACTGGCGGATGAAGTATCGGCACGGAGGCAAAGAGAAAAAGCTTTCGTTCGGTGTGTATCCTGAAATCGGGCTTAAGGCGGCCCGTGACCAGGCCAGCGAAGCCCGCAAGACCCTCAAAGGTGGCCGCGACCCCGGCGAAGTGCGCAAAGCTGAAAAGGCGAAGATCGTTCAAGAGACTGTGAACACCCTTGAGGCGGTTTCCCGCGACTGGTTGATGCACCAGGCCGCCCGCTGGGCACCCATCACACTTGCCAGAATCCGGGCATCCCTTGAGGCTGATGTTTTCCCGACGCTAGGTGCCCGACCTATTGCCAGCGTCAAACCTGGCGAAGTCATGGCGGCTGTCAAAAAGGTTGAAGCCCGTGGCGCTGCTGACCAGGCGGACAGGGTTTTGAAACGAGTCAAAGCGGTTTACCGTTGGGCCGTGACCCATGAACGCATCGAATCAAACCCAATGGTTGATCTGGTGCCGGGTGAAATATTCAAACCCCGGCACGTGACGCACCGGGCCGCCCTGGCAGATAGCGACCTGCCCGACTTTCTGGCCAAACTTGAAGCCTACCAAGGCGACCCGCACACCCGGCACGCCCTGATGTTGCTGATCCTGACCGCAACCCGCCCCGGCGAGACACGCGGAGCATTGTGGGCAGAATTTGACCTTGACGCGGCGTTGTGGATCATCCCGGCCGAACGAATGAAGATGCGCCTTGAACACCGGGTGCCATTGTCCCGGCAAGCCGTGGAAGTGCTGCGCACCATGCACACCCTCAGCGGTGATCGTGATCTAGTGTTCCCAAGCCCGTTCTATCCTAGCAAGTCCCTGAGCGAAAACACTTTCAATAGTGCCCTGGCACGCATGGGCTACAAAGGCACGGCAACCGCCCACGGCTTTCGGGCGCTGTTTTCCACGGTGGCCAATGAATGTAACTGGAACCCCGACGCAATAGAGCGACAGCTTGCCCACGTGGAAAGCAATGGCGTGCGGGCTGCCTACCACCGATCTACCTACTTGGACGACCGTGCCAAACTAATGCAATGGTGGGCGGACTACTTGGACGGCCGCAAGACAGGCAAGGTTTTGAAAATGAAAAAGCGGGCCGCCTGATCCAGGATTCACGCGCCCACAAGACCGGACCGTACCAGTTGTCGGGCAGTTTTTTTGTGGCTTTGCGCATTGATTCAGGGTGCTACCCACGGAAAGCATGGGGACAGTGGGGACAATCGGCTGAAAACTAGCAACCATGCGGCCTAGCGGCAAATAGCGGAGTGGGGACAAAGCGGGGACAGAGTGGGGACGAAGTGGGGACACTTTTATATGATGAAAGTGATTCATTCATATCCTTTGCCCCCTGCTACACCCTAAAACCGGGCGGCCCCGAGCTTTGCCGGGTTACTGCGCACGCAACCAATTTTGAGCGCAAAGTGCCTTCCCCTTGGGAACCAATAACCCGGCGGCGATTCTGGATGAACCTTGGCAGTGACGACTTCGAACTGAAGTCGAGGTCGGAAACCTATACCGGCTTCAGACGCGTTGCCGTCGGTCTCGACAGTCAGGTTACGGGTTGGTCAATGCATCGCCCCACACAAGGCGTTCATGGTACTTGAATAAATGTTGTGACTATTGGGAGAAACCGGTCGTTTCTTCACAAGCGAGCATGGTGACTTGACACAGCCTTTCACGGATAACATAGGATTCATGTTGCAACTGAATTCAGGAGGGTTTTGGCGATGGCACCATAGGGTCGCGCTGATCTGTTGTCTGTTGGGCGCAACGGCGGTGCATGCGTTGGAGGCAGTCACGCTGCAGCTCAAATGGACCCATGCATTCCAGTTTGCGGGCTATTACGCTGCGATAGAAAAGGGTTTTTACGAGCAGGCAGGGTTGTCGGTCAACCTGCTGGAAGCTACCCCAGGGACTGAACCTGTCAAGATCGTGGTAGACGGCAAGGCCGATTTTGGCGTCGGTACCAGCAGCCTGTTGTTAGAGCGTCATGCGGGCGTACCGGTTGTAGCTTTGGCCGTCATCTTTCAACATTCCCCGCTGGTTTTGGTGGCGCGCCAGAACCAGCCCTTGCAAAGTGTGCACGACCTCAAAGGAAAACGCGTCATGTTTGAGGCGCAGTCCTCTGAATTGAAGGCCTACTTGCGACAAGAAGGGATCAATGACGCTGCACTGCAGGCGCTTCCACACAGTTTCAACACGCGCGACCTGATTGAAGGCCGTGTGGATGGTATGACCGCGTATTCAACGAACGAGTTATTCGACTTGGATAATGCAGGGTTTGCCTACCAGACTTATTCGCCGCGTGCGGTCGGCATCGACTTTTACGGTGACAACCTGTTCACCACCGAGCGGCAAATCAAGGAAAACCCGGCGCGGGTGGCCGCATTCCGCACCGCGAGCCTGAAGGGTTGGCAATACGCCATGGCCCACCCCGATGAAATCATTGATCTCATCTTGGCAAAATACTCCAAGCATCGCCCGCGCGCGTTTTATGAATTTGAAGCGCAGCAAATGGTGCCCCTCTTGCAAAGCAGCTTGGTTGAGGTGGGTTACATGAATCCAGGGCGCTGGCAGCACATTGCTCAAACCTATAGCGCTTTAGGCCTGTTGCCCAAAAATGTGTCACTTGATGGCTTCTTGTATTACACAACTCCATCGTCAAGCATCTGGAGTCCGTATTTTGGGGGTGCCCTGGCTCTCTTGCTGGGCATGACCTTGCTGGCAAGTTACATTTTGCGGACCAACCGGCGCTTGGCCACCAGTCTGGCCACCCAGAAGCAGGTGCAACAAGCGCTATCTGAGAGTAAGCAACTCTACCAGTCGATACTTCAAGCCTCGCCTGACGCCGTGGTGGTGAGCGATTTGCAGGGCATCATCCGAAATGTCTCTCCGGCCGCCGTGACTATGGTGTGTGGTGCGACTGAAAATCAGTTGCTGGGCCGAAATATTGCAGACTTTCGCGATACATCAGAAACACAGCGTGCCGTTGCCAATATAACGGCCATGTTTGAAGGTGTGTACAACGGTGCTGAAGACTACCGGTTGATCCGACTGGATGGTAGCCTGCTTGACACCGAAATCAACGCTGAAATTGTGCGTGATGGCCAGGGGCAACCAAGCGGCCTGATTTTTGTGATTCGCGACATTAGCGAGCGCAAGAAAACGGAAGAGCATATTCGCCACATTGCCCAACACGACCCTCTCACCGGACTGCCCAACCGGGCCTTGTTCAGTGACAGATTGCAGAGCGCCATCACCAACGCAGTCAGGGACAAAACCGGTCTGGCGCTCATGTTCATTGATCTTGACAAGTTCAAACCCGTCAATGACACCTATGGTCACGGTGTTGGAGACCTTTTGTTGCAGGATGTGGCGCAGCGCATGCTGCAGTGCCTACGTGACTCGGACACCGTGGCTCGGATCGGAGGCGATGAGTTTGTCGTATTGTTGCGCGGTGCGAACGCTATCCCAGAAACCCTGGTAGTAGCCGAAAAGATTCGCAGCGGGCTGGATCGCCCGTTTTTGCTTGAAGGGCATACGCTGCAGATTTCATGCAGCATAGGGGTGGCTCTGTTCCCGGAGCATGGGACCGACGACATAACGTTAGCCAAGAACGCCGACTTGGCCATGTACCGTGCCAAAGAGAGTGGCCGCAATCAGGTTTGCATTTTCGAGCCGGAGCAAGCCTAGTGAACCCCGGATAGTTGAAAGAGCGACCACTGAACTTGCCGTAACCTCCCGTCTGTGGCCGTCGAACACTGATTGGGTCTAGGTGCAACTATCCTCGAAGTCAAGTCCACATTGCGGCCGGTCAGACTACTGGATGAATGTCGGGTCTGGAGAGATCATTTCAGGCAGACCTATGTCAGCTCCCGCCCCATAGCCGAATTCCCAAGCCAATAGCGTCACTACCGTGACCCCCTGAAGTGATCTTTCTCCCGGCGTGATTTGGTGGGCAGCGTCACGACCTCTACAAGGTGCAAGCCCTTGCACATTGGAGCTGGAGCAATGCCTGGCGCTTCACCACCTCGACCGCCCGGTGAGATTCGGTTTGTGTCAATTTCCCCCTGATTTTTAAACGCCCCCCCGGCCAACATCGGCACCTTAAATAGCTTCATAGGTGTTCTATGCGTTCAAACGAACAAACCGATTCCCGTAGTGCACGTTTCCCCCTGATTTAAAAAGCCTACCCCGGCCAACATCGGCACCTTAAATAACTTCATAGGTGTTCTATGCGTTCTAACGAACAAACCGATTCCAGTAGTCCACGTTTCCCCCTGATTTAAAACGCCTGCCCCGGCCAACATCAGGTTTCCGTTAGCAAACTTCATAGGTGATTAATGAGTTCAATCGATCAAACCAAGCACGCCCCGAACACTCACGGCGCAACCACAAAAACCACTGGCGGCCGCGTGCCAGCAACGCCGGCACAACCTGACAAGCTGATTCGCATCAAAACGGTTTGCGAGTTAACGGGCTTGGGCAAGACAAGCGTTTACAGCATCCCTGATTTTCCGAAGCGTGTCGTTTTGTCACGGCGTGCAGTGGGCTGGAAACTTTCACAAATCACGAGTTGGATCGAAAGCCGTTCTACTGTGGGAGGTGCCTAATCATGATGGCCATTCACGCCCAAATAGCGGCCGATGCAGCCACGGCAAAGGCTCAAGCGTTGCACGCTGGGCCGATACCTTGCAATGAATTTGATGCACTCCAAAGCCTGATTGAAAGCGCAACCACTGCGCTTACCGGATCGTTGCCCGCATCGTTTGAACACCATGGCCAAACCTACCGCCTGATGGTCGATATTCAGCGGGCGCGTTTGGCAATCTTTGAGAGCATGACCGCTGAAAAATCAATGCTGATATCCATTGTCACCACCGATGAAAAAGGCGGCAAATGATGGCGGTGCAAGTCACAAACATGGATCAAGCCCGCGCCTTGAAAATTGCCCGTGAAGTAATGACAGACTTTGCATTTTCTCGCGGTGTTGTCTGGAAAAAGCGCATTCGCTTTGAATGGCAAACCAAATTGCGGCGGCCGTTTTTGCTGGAGCTATTGGGCAACGGTGATTTGCGAATGATCGATACCAAAACAGGCCAGATCATCACGCAAGGCCCGGCCTGGCCTGACAGTGATCCTATCGGCAAAGCCCACTGACGGCGGCCGTCATGGGTACCAACACCCCACAACCCGACACCCGCCCCGCACAAGCCGAACGCGTTGCCGATTTTCTGGAACTGCACCCCGACAGCGCATCAAAAGAGATTGACGCGGCGTGTGATGCGGGCTGTGTGTCAAAGGTGCTTTTAGATATGCCCCGCATGGGCTACGGCGTGCGCAAGGGCTGGCGCTCTGTGACGTGTGCCAGCGGCAACCACACCCGCAACGTGCGCACCTATGCACTGATGCACCGACCAACAACCCAGCCCGACCTATTCCGCACTGCATGAAAAACAATATCACCCCCGACTTGATCCGGGCCGCACTGCAACACATCCCGGCGAATTTGCCCCGTGATGAATGGGCACGTGTAGCAATGGGGATCAAGTCTGAATACCCCGACGAAACAGGCCGCGACCTGTTTACCGAGTGGAGCGAAACGGCGGACGGTTTCGACTCAAAGGCCACGCGTTCAACCTGGCAGAGCATCAATGCGGGCGGCGGCGTTGGCATTGGCACTCTGTTACACCTGGCCAAACAAAACGGCTTTGTGATGCCCAAGCCTGACCAGGCACCCAGCAAACCCGACCCCGCAACGGCTGCCCAGCTGGCCACAGAAAGGGCAGAGCGCGACCGCCTGCAAAGCGAGTTGACCGCATCACGCCACGCGGCCGCGAGTGATGAAGCCCTGGGCCTGTGGGACGCTGCCAGCGACACCGGGCAGAGTGGCTACCTTGACCGAAAAGGCGTGCAGGGCCACGGCGTGCGGTTTACGCCTGATGGCGTATTGCTGGTGCCTTTGTGTGATGCGGCGGGCCATTTGTGGAACGTCCAAACCATTGCCCCTGAAAAGCCTTTCAACGGCACAGACAAGCTGTTTCAAAAAGGCGGGCGCAAGTCCGGGCTGTGGCATTGGTGCGGTGATCCGGCTGGCGCTGCGGTGCTGTTGGTGGCTGAAGGCTACGCCACGGCAGCAAGCCTGCACCAAGCCACGGGCCGCCCTGTGGCAGTGGCCTTTGATGCGGGCAACCTGGCACCCGTGGCAAAAGCCCTGCACCAGGCACACCCGGCCGCCTTGATCGTGCTTTGCGGCGATGATGATGCAGACACCCACGCCCGCACGGGCCACAACCCCGGCCGCGACAAGGCGACGGCGGCCGCCCGTGCCGTGCAAGGGCTTGCTGTTTTTCCCGTTGGTTTACCCACTGGTGCCAGCGACTTCAACGACTTGCACGCGGCCGCTGGCATTGAAGCGGTGCGGCTGGCTGTAGAGGCCGCCATTGAAGCGCACCGGGCGGCGCAAGCGGCCGCACAGACCACGCAAGCCACGAAGCAAGGCAACCGCACCCAATCCAAGCGAAACAAGGCCAGCGGGCCGAATACCGCCCATGCTGGCCACGTTGCCAGCGGTGCCAGTGATGGCGACCCCGGCCGCGCCTATGAACCCTTTGCCGTTGACGATTCAGGCGTGTGGTTTACGGGTGCTGACCAGGACGGCAGACGCAAGCCGCCCGAATGGATTTGCAGTCCCTTGACGGTGGAAGCCTTCACCCGCGACCAGGACGGCGGCGGCTGGGGCTATTACCTGGCCTTTGCGGATCCGCTGGGGCATCAAAAGAATTGGGCCATGCCCGCCCGCATGTTGTCCGCTGACGGTGGCGAATACCGCGCCACGCTGCTGAACATGGGTTTACGCATTGCGACCACACCCCGCGCCCGCAACCTGTTGACCCAGTACTTGCAGAGCCGCACCCCGGCAGAATTTGCAAGCTGCACCGACCGCATAGGCTGGCACGGCCGCGCCTTTGTGTTGCCCCGTGAAACCATTACAAGCGGTGAAGATGCAAAGCGCATTGTTTTCCAATCTGATAGCCCGATTGAAAACACGTTCAAAGGCAAGGGCACGCCCGAACAATGGCGCGACCGTGTGGGCGCCTTGTGTGTTGGTAATAGCCGCATGGTGTTTGCCGTGGCGTGTGCCTTTGCCGGGCCGCTGCTACGCCCGGCGGGCATGGAGTCCGGCGGTTTTCATTACCGTGGTGACAGTTCTAGCGGCAAGACCACAGCGCTAAAGCTGGCTGCCAGCGTGTACGGCGGTGCCAGCTATTTGCAGCGGTGGCGTGCCACTGATAACGCCTTGGAAGCCATTGCAGCGCAACACTGTGACGGGCTGCTGATTCTTGACGAACTGGCACAGATTGACCCCAAGACGGCGGGTGAATGCGCCTACATGCTGGCCAACGAACAGGGCAAGGCACGCGCTACCCGCACGGGTACACCACGCGCCCGGCAGGCATGGCGGCTGCTGTTTCTGTCCGCTGGTGAATTGGGCCTGGCTGACCACATGGCAGAGGGTCAAAAGCGCACGCGTGTTGGGCAGGAAGTGCGCATGGTTGACATTGCGGCCGATGCGGGCGCTGACATGGGTGCCTTCGAAAACTTGCACGGCATGGCGGGCGGTGCTGCCTTTGCAAAGCACATCACGCACCAGGCGCAAGCCGTGTACGGTGCACCCGGTCGCGCCTGGCTGCAATGGTGCTGTGACCATGCCGACACACTGAAGGCGGGCATTCGCAACGCATCAAACCTGTTGGCTGCGGCGATGATCCCCGCGCATTCAAGCGGGCAGGTTGAACGCGTTGGGGCACGCTTTGCACTGGTGGGCGCTGCGGGTGAAATTGCCACACAAGCGGGCTTGACAGGCTGGCCAGCGGGCGAGAGCGAACGGGCCGCCCGTGCCTGCTTCAATGCCTGGCTGGCTGCACGCGGTGGCAACGGCAACGGCGAAGTGGTGGCCATGCTGCGACAAGTCCGGCGCTTTCTGGAACTACACGCTGAAGGCCGCTTTGCCATGTGGCACCGTGGCAGCGATGACCACGCCCCCAAGACTTTGCAGCGGGCAGGGGTGCGGCGCATGTTGAACGCTGAAGGCGAACCCGTTAAGACCAATAGCCAATTCGGGTCAGAGTACGGCGACCGGATGCCCGCTGCATTGGGTGAAGGCGTGAGCTTTGAATTCTTTGTGTTGGCTGAAACATTCAAGGCAGAGCTTTGCAACGGCTTTGATTACAAGGCGGTTGCCCGCGTGCTGTTGGATCACGGCTGCCTTGCGCCTGACAAGGGCAGGGCGTACGACTGCAAACCACGCTTGCCCGGCGTTGGCTTGACGTGGTGTTACTGCATCACACCTGCGATTTTTGAGATTGACCTATGACTGACCACGCTTTGTACCACTTGACCAGCGTGAGCGTGCACCCGGCCGCTTGTGGGCGGTGGGCGGTAGAGCTACCCCCGCGATATGCACCAGGCATGAGGTCACCCACACCCCCCCCTCAAAGGTACTCCCACACGTTTCTACATGCGGGTAATGCGCACCCCTTTGGCGCTGTAGTCAGTGATACGGGAGTTAGGTTCATTTGATCGTCAACCCGAGCCGTAACGGTTCATTTATTCGAATAGGTAAATTCATGCAACAAAAAGAACTTGCAGCCCTGTTGGGCATAAGTCCTGCGATGGTTTCCCGCTTGGTCAAACGCGGGATGCCGACCACCTTGGAGGGTGCACAACGCTGGCGCAAACGTCACCTTGAACCCGGCCGCATCAAAGGTGCTCGCTTTGACCCCAAGCGAAAAGCCACACCAACCGCCCCCGCACCCGCGACACCTAGCCCGGCGGAAGCTGCACTGGTTAGCGAGTTGCTGGCTGACATTGAAGCCGCTGGCGCTGAACTAGACAAAGCACTGACTGACGGCGATCAAGTATGGGCGGACGTGATGATTCAGCAAGTCCGCGACCTATTGCGGGCGCTACCTGATGGTGCCTGGCCAGCTTTGCCCATTGCCGTTTGGGACGTGCTGACGGCTGAAATTCGGGCGTTGTGGCCGCCCAATGAAGGCAACCCACTTTGTGCGGACGGTTCCCCGGTTTATATGGATTCAATGACCGCTGAAGAAGCCCAAGAGGTGGGGCAATTTTGGCTTGAGGTGGCGGCGGGTAAGTGGATCGTGAACAAAGACTATCAACCGCCGGCGCCTTAAAGTAATCAACGAACAAGCACCCAAGAGCCCGGCCGCGTGTCGGGCCTTTTTTTGAGTCAATGCGGCGGCGGGCTTTCAAGGGGCACGATTGACCGAACGCTGACGACTGCCCTTGAATCCGACTGTCCCCACTGTCCCCATTCAAAAGTGATTTGTCCCCACTCGTTTTGGGGACAGATTAAATCAATGGTGACAACGAGTTACGAGCTTTTTTCGGTTTTGTCCCCACTGTCCCCACTTTTTTTCGGCATGGGTGCGAAGAAATCGGCAAATTTCGAACCCCACCCCCCTCGAATGAATGGCCACGGGCCGGGTTTTTGTGCCCACGGGTGACGTTATGCACGTTTGCTGTGCAATTTGTGCCCCCATTTCGCAAGGCAAGAGCCCCCAAATTCAAGGGGTACGTACTCCCCACTCTGGAGCCTTTGTCATTGGGTATCGGCGACTATTTCCAATGAGCCCCCAATTTCCAAAATAAAGCCCCCGAATGAGCCCCCATATTTAACCGAAACGTGGCACACTTAGGCGAACGCTACCAAGCAACAAAAGACAGATTTCAGAGAGGAAACAAAAAAATCCGGATGGTAAAAAACCAGTCCGGATTCAATTTTGGTCCCGCCAGTAGGAATCGAACCTACATCTAGCACTTAGGAGGCACTCGTTCTATCCATTGAACTATGGCGAGGCGGGCAGCGGATTGTAAGGGCGGTCGTTTAGGCAGTTGGCGACACAGCTAAAGATCTATCCCGCTAAGCTCTAATCAGTTGGGGAAAGAGCTGAAGGTCTGTCCCGCAAGAGCTTTACTTTGTCAGATGCCGCATGGCCTCTTCCAGCCCCTTGAGGGTTAGCGGGTACATGCGGTTGTGCACGATCTG
>Ga0116178_10001794_pt1 | contig 17481 bp, 10 predicted proteins | sample AD_STIC12_MetaG_FD_89880 | JGI IMG/M metagenome (GOLD analysis project Ga0116178, IMG submission 89880) | Active sludge microbial communities of municipal wastewater-treating anaerobic digesters from USA - AD_STIC12_MetaG | ecosystem: Engineered > Bioreactor > Anaerobic > Digestate | place: USA... | reverse complement strand
TATCGCGAATTTCCCACCCGAGGAAGATAAATCCTAGTGGAATGGTATGGATTATAGGACGGAGCGCCGCGGAATGCAAGAGAAAAGAGGGGGCGGGTCCGGCCGCCCTCTCGCTCTTCTTGAAGGGGCGGCGGCGTGATAGAATGTCCCCCTTCACCGGGAAGGAGGCGCGTCATGGGTGAATTCGGCGTTTCGGACAGGATCGGCAAGCCCGAGATCGAAGAGGGCGCCTGGGTCGCCCCGGGGGCCGTCGTCGTCGGCGAGGTCGTCCTCCGCCGCGGCGCGAACGTCTGGTACGGCTGCGTCCTGCGCTCCGACATGGAGGGCGCCGTGATCGAGATCGGCGAGGACTCGAACATCCAGGACGGCGCGGTCGTCCACGTCGACGAGAACCGGTCCTGCCGGGTCGGCCGCCGGGTGACGGTCGGCCACGGCGCGGTCCTCCACGCCTGCGCGGTCGAGGACGACGCGATGATCGCCATGAACGCCACGGTCCTGACCGGGGCCAGGGTCGGGCGCGGCGCCATCGTGGCCGCGGGCGCCGTCGTCGGCGAGGGCGTCGAGATCCCGGCGGGCGCCGTCGCCGCAGGCGTCCCGGCCAAGGTCCGCCGCGAGACGACGGACGCCGACCGGGCCCGCCTCGAGCACGCCTGGAAGGCCTACGCCGCCCTCCGCGACCTCCACAAATACAAATGGGGGACATGATACCTATTTCCCTATTTCCCGGCGGCCGACCGGCGAGGGAGCGAGGGAAGGCCGAACGTCCTCGAGGCAGAACGACACGGAAAGAATGAAGAATAGGGAAATAGGTATCATGTCCCCCATTTTTGCGGTCATTTTCGATCTGGACGGGACGCTTCTCGACACGATCGAGGACATCACCGCGGCCTCCAACCGCGTCTACGAGGCCCTCGGCCTCGGCTCGTTCACGAACGACGAGATGAAGACGCTCGTCGGCGACGGCGCCGAGGAGCTCATCCGCCGGGTCTACGCCCGGCGCGGCCGGCCCGCCCCCTCCGAGAGCGTCATCGCCGGGGTCCTGGACGACTACCGCCGCGAATACCAGGCCCGCTGGCGCGACAACAGCCGCCCCTACGACGGCGTTCCCGAGCTCCTGGCCGGGCTCCGCCGACGCGGCCTCAAGACCGCCGTCCTGTCGAACAAGTCCGAGCTCTTCACCGCCGCCCAGGTCTCGGCCCTCCTCCCCGGCCACGGCTTCGACATCGTCCGCGGCGCCCGTCCCGGCGGCCCGCTCAAGCCCGACCCCGCGCCGGCCCTTGACATCGCCGCCGGGCTCGGCGTCTCCCCCCGAGAGTGCGCCTTCGTCGGCGACACCAACGTCGACATGGCTACGGCCAAGGCCGCCGGCATGTTCGCGGTCGGCGCCCTCTGGGGCTTCCGCGCCGCCGACGAGCTCCGCCGCCACGGGGCCGACGCCTTGATCGCCGCCCCGGCCGACCTGCTCGACCTGGTCGCCCGACCGCCCGACGGAGGCTCCCGATGAAACAGAATTCCCGTTCCGCGTCCATCGCCTGCCTGGCCGTCCTGGCCGCCCTGGCCGCGGGTTGGACGGCCGGGACCTTCCTCCCCCTGCCGCTCCGCCGGCGCCCCGTGCCCGCCCGGCTCCTCGCCGCCGTCCCCGACGTCCGCCAGAGCACCAACTACACCTGCGGCGCCGCCTCCCTCCAAGCCGTCCTCGCCCGCTGGGGCGTCGAAGAGCGCGAGGACCGCCTGGCCGCCCGTCTCCACAGCACCCCCGAGGCCGGGACCCGCCCCGACGACATCGTCCGCGTCGCCCGGGAATTCGGCCTCTCGGCCGAGGTCCGCGAAGGGCTCTCCCTTTCCGACCTCGAGGCCGCCCTCGCCGCCGGGATATCGGTCATCGTCGACCTCCAGGCCTGGCGCGAGAGCGATGACGTTCCCTGGGCCGAGACCTGGGACAACGGCCATTACATGGTCCTGCTGGGGATGGACGCCAGGGACCTCTATTTCGAGGACCCCGCGCTCCTCGGCGCCCGCGGCTTCATCCCCCGGGCCGAGTTCGTCGACCGCTGGCACGACTACGAGGGCGAGCCGCCCCTCGGCCCCTCCAGCCGGCGCTACGCCCACATGGCCATCTTCCTCGAGGGAAGCGGCCCCGCGCCCGCCCCTCCGGCGCCCTTCGCCCGCGTCCGCTGACCCCTTTCCGGGGGCGCCTCCCGGGGGCGCGTCCCCGGGGGGGCCCTCTCCATCGGTGCCGGGGGGGGGACGCACAATACCCCCCGTGTTCACCCCCAGCGGCGATGGACGCGCCTTCCAACGGGTTTATCATCGGAGCGTCATACGGACGGAAGCCCTCATCTGAGCGAGAGGGCCGTTAGGAAAAAGCGCCCCATGCGCGAGAACAGGAAAGACAAGCGGATCTCCGAGGAGAACCGGGTGGTCATCGAGCTGCCCGCCCCCTCTCCCGCGGCCGAGCCCCGCCTCGTCAACGCGCTGACCAAGGACATCTCCCTCGGCGGGGCCCGCATCATCACCGACCGGCTCTTCGAGGCCGGCTCCTCCCTCCGCATGACGCTCTATCTCACCAAGTCGAAGCAGATCGTCAAGGTCCGCGCCGACGTCCGCTGGAACCGCATCGTCGAGGACGGCCTCTACGAGATGGGGGTCGAGTTCGAGCACGGCATCCCGACCGGCGTCCTGGTCCTCATCCAGCACCTCTACGGCAAGGGCCAGACGACGCCGACGGCCGTCCCAATGTAAGGAGGTCCCATGAGCGCCAACGCCGAACCCCGGGCCCATTCGACGGGGCTTCTCGAAGACATCGAGAAGCGCGTCAGCGAGATCTTCTCGGCCCAGAAGAACGAGGTCGAGCAGGGCCTGATCGAGCGCATCAACCGCGAAAAAATGGAGGCCCAGCGGCGCATCGAGGCCGTCAACCAGGAGTTCGCCCAGGTCCGCGCCGCCCTCGATGGCCACAAGACCGTCATGGCCGACCTCCAGTCGGCCGAGGTCCGCCTCCGGGGCGAGATCCGCGGCCACTTCGAGCGGGCCGCGAACTATCAGAAGATGATGGAGAACGCGGCCGCCCTGGCCGGCGACGAGCTGGGAAAGATCGGCGGCCTGAACCAGGAGCTGGAGGGACTCCGGGTCAAGGCCGAGCGCGAGTACGAGGTCCTCAAGACGCACCTGGCCGGCTACGCCGGCGTCCTGGCCACCATCCCCGCTCCGCCCGCCCGGACCGTCGACCTCATCGACTGGACCGAGGAGATGGACAAGCTCCGTCAGGTCCGCGACCTCCTGGCCACCCTGCGCCAGCCCGAGCCCGGGCCCGACATCGAGCCCGTTCCCGCCCCGGAGCCGGCCGGGACCCCCGGCGACGCGACCGCGCCCGCCGCTCCCGAGGCCGAAGAGCTGGCCGCGTCCCTCGGCCTCATGGACGACGACGACGTGATGAAGGACGAGCACGACTTCGCCGTCCCCGGAACGCCGGACGAGGCGCCCGCCCCCTCCCCCGCTCCGGACGCCGACGCGGGCTTCCAGTTCGAGGCCCCGGCCACCGAGGAGATCGAGCCGGAGACCGGGCCGGAGCCGAGCGTCGAGGCCGCCCCGGCCCCGGCCCCGCATCCGGCCCTCGAGGCCTTGGAGCGCTACCGCCGGACCGAGGCGGTCAACAACGGCATCGAGCTCGGCTTCTTCGCCACCGACACGGTCGCCGTCCTCGACGCCGAGGCGTTCATGACGGCCGTCGGCAAGGTCGTCGACGCCGCCGCCCAGATCCACGGCCAGCTCAGCAAGGCCGCCTCGGTCAAGGACCTCTTCCTGCTCAAGCAGGAGATTCTCAACCAGCAGGAGGTCCTGCGCAAGCTGTTCTTCCGGGTCGTCCGCTTCTGCGACAAGGAAGGCGGCCGCCTGCCCGAACAGCTCGGCCTGATCATCACCTCGCAGGGCATGAAGGACGTCATCGAGCGGCTGACCATGGCCAACTGGAGCGACCCCTCCGACTTCAGCCCGTTCCAGACCGAGCTTCTGGCCATGAAGCGGGCCTTCCAGACCCGGGCCGCCACGGGCCCGAACTACTACGCTCAGGTCCTCGACCAGGTCGAGGGCCGCGACAACTAGGCCTCCTCGCCTCCTGTTTCGCCGGCCGCCCGGCGGGCCCCTCCCTTCCCCCGCCGGGCGGCGACTCTTTCAGATGATCTCCAGGGCGTCCCGGTCCGGGAGCTTGGGGAACTTGGCGTGGGGCTCGGTCTGGTACCAGAACGCGACCGAGGCGATGTCGTCCTGGAGCGGGAGATAGCGCCCGCCCGAGCGCCAGCCCAGCGCCTGGATGGTCACCCTGAGGTCGTGGGCGAAGCGGACCGGGTCCATGATGTGCCAGCGGTAGAGGCCGAACCGCTGCATGACCTGGTAGTGGCCGTCGCCGCGGATGACCTGCGGCAGTCCGGCGTAGGGGGTGGTGAACTCGCGGTACTGGATCGAGCCGTCGGGGGCCTTGGCGTCGAAGTCGTAGGAGCCGCAGAAATAGTCCTCGGTGCCGGTGTAGGCGATCGTCGGGAACTCCGTGTCGCCGTCCATGAAGAACTTGAGCTCGCCCTCGCCCCACCAGCCGTTGTTGTGGACGCCCCAGGCCATGTAGGTGCCGACGTAGTGGCCCTGGCCCTTGACGCCGTCGAGGATGGTGTAAACGTCCTTGTAGGGCAGGGGGTTGACGCGCCGGAACTGGGCGTGGAAATAGGCGGCGTCGTCGGGGACGTCGGTGAGCGCGTAGTTGATCTGGTAGTAGACGGTGAACTGGTTGGTCGCCGGGGCCTCGTTCGGGCGCGGCTTGGCGGCGATGTTCTCGACCGTCACCTTGAAGCCCTTGCGGAAGGGCATCTCCCAGTAGCAGTTGAAGGCGCTGCCCGGGTTGACGCAGACGGGGAGCGAGGAGACCTGGGCGTACTGGCCCCAGCCGCAGGCGAAGAAGTCGCCGATGGGGCACTCGACCGAGGGCTCGGTCTCGCCGTCCCAGTAGATGCGCAGGATGGCGAAGCGCCAGGCGCCGGCGGGGGTGAGCCAGATCTGCTGGATGGCCCCCTCGCCCTTGACGTCGGCCATGACGAACGTCTCGCCGGCCGGGACGCGGACGTAGGGCGAGACCTTCCAGCCCTGGCCGAGGTCGCGGGCGGCGTTCATGGCCGGGCCGTCGGTCGACATGGCGGCCTTGCCCTTCTCGCCGGTGAAGTTCTCCGGGCTGATGGAGCGCGTCCGGGCCTTGGACAGGCGCGACAGATTGCCCAAACCCAAGCCCAGGCCGTTGAAGCCCTTGCCTTTTTCGCCCTGCGACGAGGCGGCCGCGGCGAAGACGGCCAGGCAGAGAAGCGCGAGTCCGGCCTTGAAGACGAGCGTCTTGGTCATGCGTGCCCTCCTTTGGAATGTGGGCTCATTCTAATTGAAACAGGCCGGCGATGCCAAGAAGACGGGGTCAAACCTTTTCCCCTCCAGCTGGTCGGGGAAATTTAAACTTTTAAAGGTTTGACCCCGTCCGGGGGTTGGGGCACAATGACATCGATATCCGCCCGACAGGAGGACCCATGAGAAAGCGCCTTGTCCGCGCCGTCGTCCTCGCGTATTTCCTCGCCGCCTGCGCCGCCGCGTCGGCCCAGCCGCCGGCGCCGGCCCAAGGCCGGCCCCAGGGGCAGGCCCAGGCCCAGCCCGGGCAGAAGCCGCCGGCCGCCGGTCCGCAAGTGACGGCGGAGCCGGCCAAGCCCGCGGTCGCCGAGAAGCCGTTCTCCGTCACCCGGCACGCCGTGACCATCGACGGCAAGCCCGTCCCCTACACGGCCACGGTCGGCGAGCTCGTCGTCGCCAAGCCCGACGAGACGCCCGGCGCGTCCATGTTCTTCGTCGCCTACGCCCGCGAGGACGTCAAGGACAAGGCCGGCCGGCCCCTGATGTTCCTCTTCAACGGCGGCCCCGGCTCCTCGACCGTCTGGCTCCACCTCGGCGGCCTCGGCCCGAAGCGCGTCGTGCTGGACGAGTTCGGCAACGCCGGCGCCCCGCCCTACGCCCTGGCCGACAGCGAGTTCTCCCTCCTCGACGCGACCGACCTCGTCTTCGTCGACGCCGTCTCGACCGGCTTCAGCCGGCCCCTCCCGGGCGAGAACAAGAGCCAGTTCCACGGCCTCGACGAGGACGTGGCCACGTTCGGCGAGTTCATCCGGTCCTTCATCACTCGGTTCGAGCGCTGGGGCTCGCCCAAGTTCGTCCTCGGCGAAAGCTACGGCACGACGCGCGCCGCGGGCCTCTCCGGCTGGCTCCAGGGCCGACAGAACGGCATTTACCTCAACGGCATCGTCCTTCTCTCGAGCGTCCTCGACTTCTCGACCATCACCTTCCCTCCGATGGGCACGACGTCCTACGTCGCCTTCCTCCCCCACTACACGGCGACGGCCTGGTTCCACAAGAAGCTGCCGGCCGACCTCCAGGCCGGGCCCCTGCGGGCCGCCCTCGACGAGGCCGAGCGCTTCGCCCTCGACGAGTACCCCTCCATCCTGGTCAAGGGCAACCGCCTGGCGCCCGCCGACTACGAGGCCGCGGCCCGGAAGATCGCCCGCCTCACCGGGCTCCGCGTCGATTACGTCAAGCAGTCGAACCTCCGGATCGAGCACGGCCGCTTCGTCAAGGAGCTCCGCCGGGCCGACTTCCTGACCGTTGGCCGCCTGGACAGCCGTTTCACCGGACGGGACGCCGACGCCGCCGGCGAAAGGTCCGGCATGGACCCCGCGAGCGCGGCCATGGGCGGCGCCTTCCCGACGCTGCTCAACGCCTACGTCCGCGACAGGCTGGGCTACATGAAGGACATCCCCTACGCCGTCTACGGCAACGTCCAGCCCTGGAACTACCAGTCCCGGCCGTCCGGCGGCGGGCCCGGCCAGGCCATGCCGCGGTCGTCCATGATGGGCGGCCTGCCCAACGTCGCCATGACGCTGCGGCAGGCCCTGGCCGACAACCCCCATCTCCGGGTTTTCTGCTGCAACGGCTATTACGACGGGGCCACGCCCTACTTCGGCACGGAGTACACCTTCTCCCAGATGGGCTTCGGCGGCGAGTTCGAGGGACGGGTCACCATGGGCTACTACGAGGCCGGCCACATGATGTACATCCACAAGCCGTCACTGGCCAAGCTCAAGAGGGACCTGGCCGAGTTCATCCGCTCCGCCCTATAATGGGGGACATGATACCTATTTCCCATTTAACGGCCGATCCGACCCCCCGTGGGCTATAATAGGAAGAAATACCACGGCCGGCCTATTGTAATGAGGACGACGGAGGTAAGCATGTCCAATCCCGAACCGAACGCGGAAGCCCATAACCAGGACAAAACCCCCAGGCGCGGCCCCTCGGCGGGGGCCTTGGCCGTCCTCGTCGCCCTCGCCGGGCTAGGCGCTTTCGCCGTTCTCCGGGACGGGCCGTGCCCGCTCGCCGCCGGCCGTACGGTCGCCGCCGCCCGGGCGGCTTCCGGCTTGGAGTCGGCCCTCCCGGCCCCGGCCGCCTCCCGCGAGGCCGCGAGCCTTCCCGCGGCCGCCGACCCTGAAGGAGCCGCCGTCACACCCGCCCCGCACTCGCCCCGCTCCCCCCGGCCCTCGCCTTCTGCTATGCAGTCCAAGGCGGCCAAGGACGCGGTCGAGAAGCTCGTCGCCGAGCAGAAGCTCGAGGCCGCGGCCGCCGAGTGCGCCCGCCTCCGGGCCGAGGCCCGAGCGTCCGGCGACGCCGCGCTCTGGGCCTGGACGCTGATCAAGGAGGGCCAGCTGCGAACGGCCCTGCACGGCTACGAGACCGCCGTCCGCTTCTTCAAGGACGAGCCCTGGCCCGATTCGCCCGTCGAGCGCGACATGCTCGAGCTCTTCTACGCCGACTCGCTCCTGACCTACGTCCGGGAATACTCCTGGGAGATCGACCGGCGCGAGCGCGTCGAGTCGAAAGGGCCGGTCGACCTCGGGGCCTGGACCCGCGACCAGATCTTCGACCAGGCCTGGCAGGCGCTCCTCCGCGTCTGGAAGGACCGCGACCGCCTGACCGAGCGCCGGGCCGCCGACTTCCCCGACTTCTGGACGGCCGGCGATTACCCGGCCGGAGTCCGCGACAACTTGCGCGACAGCGTCGTCTATCTCATGGCCGGCCTGCTCGCCGACACGGCCTTCTGGACCCCGCGACAGTCGAACGAGGCCTGGCTCGTCGACCTGCCCCGGCTCCTGGCCCAGGCCGGCAAGGTCCGCGCCGCGGACGCCGCCGTCTCGCTCGAGTCGCCCTCGGCCCACCCCATCGAAAAGGTCGCCGCCCTGCTCGGCGAACACGAGACGTGGTCGCGCCGGGCCGGCCGTCCCGAGGCCGCCCTCGAGGCCCGCTTCGAGCTCGCCAGGGCCCTCCACGAGGCCTTCGACGGCGAGGACGACCGGGCCCTCGTCAAGCGCCACCTCGGCTACTTCCTCGCCGCCAACCGCAAGCACCCCTGGTGGGCCGTCGGCCAGGCCCTTCTCGCCGAATACACGCGCCAGGAGACCGCCCCCGACGCCCTCGTCCGGGCCCGCAAGATCGCCCTCGAGGGGGCCGAGCGCTTCCCGCAGTCGCCGGGCGGGCAACACTGCCGCTCCATCGTCGGCTCGATCGAGGCGCCCGACTTCGCGATAGAGGCCATGCGCGCCGACGCCGCGGGCCGCCGCTCCGTGCGCGTCAGGCACCGCAATCTCGAGCGCGTCTTCCTCCGCGCCTGCGGCCTCGATGCCGAGGCCCTCATCCGGACTTCCAAGGACTTCCGCTTCTTTCCTCAGGGTGAAGAGGCCCGCCTCCTCGTCCAGGGCCGCAGGCCCGATGCCGCTTGGCGCCTCGATCTCGCCAAGAGCGCGGACTTCCGCGACCACCTGACCTTCGCCGGCCCCCCCGAAGGGCTCAGGCCGGGGCTCTACATCGTCGCCGCTTCGGCCCGCGAGGACTTCGCTGACGCCGGCAACAAGTCCGTGGGCCTGTACGTCGTCGTCGGCGACCTCGTGATCCTCGAGCGCCAGGGCGGCGCAGGCACAGGGCCAGGCGACCCGGGGCCGGACGGCGGGCCCGCCCCCGAGGGCGCGGTCGCCGCTGAGGCCGTCGTCCTCTCCGGGGCCACGGGCCGCCCGGTCGCCGGCGCCACGGTCGATCTCTACCGCTTCGACTGGCGCAAGGGCCACTCCAAGGTCGAGTCGAAGACGACCGACGCCGGCGGGCGGGTCTGGTTCGCTCCGCGCCAGGGAATAGACCAATATTTCCTCCTGGCCAGAAAGGGCCGCGACCTCGCCCTCGACACCGAATTTTTCTTCCGCCAGCCCGTCTCCCCGGCGCAGGAGACGCGGGCCGCGCTCATCTACACCGACCGGTCCATCTACCGGCCCGGCCAGAAAATCTTCTGGAAGGTCCTGGTCTACAAGGGCCGGACCGGCCTCGGCCGGGTCGCGGCCGAGCCCGGCGCGCCGGTCACGGTCTGGCTCGAGGACGTCAACAGCCAGCGGGTGGCCCAGGCCACGGCGGCCACGAACGCCTTCGGCACGGCGAGCGGCGAGTTCGCCGTCCCGGCCGCGGGCCGTCCGCTCGGCGGATGGCGCATCAGGACATCGCCGCAGGGCTACGCGGCCGTGCTGGTCGAGGAGTACAAGCGGCCGACCTTCGAGGTCGCCGTCAAGGACCCGGAGAAGCCGCTCCGACTCAACCGCCCCGCCTCGCTCAAGGGCGAGGCCCGCTACTACTTCGGGCTTCCGGTCACGGCCGGCGAGGCGGTCTGGCAGGTCAAGCGCGAGCCGGTCTTCCCGCGCTGGTGGTGGTGGGACAGGGGCGGCGCCCGCGTCGAGACCGTCGCCGGCGGGCGGGCCAGGATCGACGCCGACGGCGCCTTCGCCGTCGAGTTCACGCCCAAGGCCGACGAGAGGAAGGCGGGCGGGGCCGCGTCGGGCCTGACCTACCGCTACACGCTCTCGGTCGACGTCACGGACGAGGGCGGCGAGACGCGCTCGGCCGAGCGGTCGTTCCGGCTCGGCTTCGTCGGCGTCGAGGCCCGGATCGGGAGCGAAACGCAGTTCCTCCCGGCCGCCGCCAAAAGCGAGTTCACCGTGGTCCGCGCGGACCTCGACGGGACGCCCAAGGCCGGGAAAGGGACATGGCGCGTCGTCCGGCTGGCCCAACCCGGGACGACTCTCCTTCCGTCCGACCAGCCGGTCGCCGAGGAGCCCGGCACGGGCGATCCGCTCTACCCGCCGACCGCGGGCGACAAGATGAGGCCGCGCTGGGAAAGGGTGTCGCCGGACGCGATCCTGCGCCTGTGGCAGGACGAGCGGGAGGCGGCCCGGGGCGCGGCCGCCCACGACGACAAGGGCGTGGCCAGGATCGCCGTGCCGGGCCTCGAGGCGGGGGCCTACCGCCTGCTCTACGAGACCAAGGACGACTTCGGCGCGGTCTCGCGCGACAGCCTCGAGTTCCTGGTCGTCGGCGCGGCCAAGCCCGCGTTCAAGCTGCCGCTGGTCGTCCGGGCCGAGAGGACGTCGGTCCCGGTCGGGGGGACGGCCCGCTTCCTCGTCGACGCAGGCTGGAGCGGCCAGCCCCTGCTTCTGGAGACGTTCCGAGGCGGGGCGCTCTGGGAGCGGCGCTGGGTCGAGGCGGCGAAGGACGGCGGGACGGTCGAGGTCCCGGTCACCGAGGACCTCAGGGGCGGGTTCGGGCTCCGGGCGACGGCCGTCCGCGACCACCAGTTCATGAGCGAGGCGGCCTCGGTCTTCGTCCCTTGGGACAACAAGGAGCTGGGGATCTCGTTCGCCACGTTCAGGGACAAGCTCACCCCGGGCGGGCGGGAGACGTGGCGGGTGGCGGTCAAGACGCCGGACGGGAAGCCGGCCGAGAAGGGCGCGGCGGAGCTTCTGGCCTACATGTACGACCGCTCGCTCGACATCTTCGCCCCGCACCGGCCGCCGCGGATCGCCGGGCTCTATCCGAACCGGGCCGGCACGGCCTCCTGGGACCCGGGGCTGGGGACGGCGAGGACGGTTTATGCGGACGAGAGCGGCTGGAGTCGCGTCTCAGCTTATCCGAGGTTCCGGCCGGACTCGCTCCTGTCGATCTCCGGATACGGCATCGGCGGGCCGGGCCGACGCTATGAAGGGCGGGTCCTCGGAGGGGTTGTCGGCGAGGTCGAAATGCCGACGGCGGCCCGTCAGGCTTTGCACGAGGACGCCTACGTCGAGGGAGGAAGGGGCGGGGAGGGCGAAACGAAACCGGGCGAGGCGGCCGCGGAAGCGGGCCGGACGCAGGCGGACCTGCGCTCGGTCTTCGCCGAGACGGCCTTCTGGCAGCCCCACCTGCTGACCGGCGCCGACGGGACGGCGGCGGTCGAGTTCACCGTCCCCGACAGCGTCACCGGCTGGCGCGTCTTCGTCCACGGCGTGACGAGGGACCTCTGCGGCGGCTCGCTCGAGGCCGAGGCGAGCTCGGTGAAGGAGCTCATGGTCCGGCCCTACCTGCCGCGCTTCTTCCGCGAGGGAGACGCGGCCGAGCTCCGGGTCATGGTCAACAACGCCGGCGAGAGGGACGCGTCGGGCGAAGTGACGCTCGAGGTCACGGACCCCGTGACGGGCGAGAACCTGGCCCCGGCCTTCGGGCTCCCGGCGAGCGTCCCGGCGCAAAAGTTCACGGTCAAGCCGGGCGGCGGAAGCGCCGTGGCCTTCGCCCTGCGGGCGCCGGCCCGCGTCGGAACGGTCGCCTTCAAGGTCGTGGCGAGGAGCGGGGCGCTGTCGGACGGCGAGCTGCGGCCGCTGCCGGTCCTGCCGGGACGGATGCACCTCGTCCAGTCGCGGTTCGCGACGGTCAAGGAAGGGAAGGCGCGGGAGCTGCGCTTCGACGACATGGCGAGGACGGACGACCCGAGCCGCATCAACGAGCAGCTCGTGGTCACCGTGGATGCCCAGCTCTTCTACGGTCTGCTCGAGGCCCTCCCCTACCTCGTGAACTATCCCTACGAGTGCACGGAGCAGACCCTCAACCGGTTCCTCTCGACGGGCATCCTCGGCAGCCTTTACGACAAATATCCGGCGGTCGCGGCCATGGCCAAGGAGCTGAGCAAGCGCGAGACGGTCTATGAGACGTTCGACGCGGCCGACCCCAACCGCAAGATGGCCCTGGAGGAGACGCCCTGGCTCGAGACGGCGCGGGGCGGGAAGGACGCGGGTGCGGACGTCGAGAAGGTCCTCGACCCGCGGGTGGCCAAGGCCCAGCGGGAGACGTCGCTCGCCAAGCTCCTCGAGGCCCAGACCCCGCTCGGGGCGTTCCCGTGGTGGCCGGGCGGGCCGCCGTCGCCGCACATGACGCTCTACATCGCGAGCGGCTTCGGCAAGGCCCTGGAGTTCGGGGTGGCCATGCCCAAGCAACCGGTGGTGAAAGCGTTCGATTACCTGCACCGCCACTACCTCGACGAGGTCGTCTCGCGGCTCATGGCCCGGGACTCGGGCTGGGAGTTCGTCACCTTCCTCAACTACACGCTAAGCAACTTCCCCGACGCGACGTGGACGGGCGGCGTCTTCACCGACGCCGAGCGGAAGCGGATGCTCGATTTCTCGTTCAAGCACTGGAGGGAACACAGCCCGTATCTCAAGGGGTATCTTTCGCTCACGCTCAAGCGGGCGGGGCGGCCGAAGGACGCGTCGCTCGTCTGGGCGAGCGTCATGGACAGCGCCAAGACGACCGCCGACGGCGGGACGGGCTGGGCGCCCGAGGACCGCGGCTGGCTCTGGTACAACGACACGATCGAGACCCACGCCTTCGCCCTGCGGACGCTCATGGAGCTCGCGCCGAACGACAAGCGGGGCGAGGGGCTGGTCCAGTGGCTCTTCCTCAACAAGAAGCTCAACCACTGGAAATCGACCCGGGCCACGTCCGAAGTCCTCTACTCGGTGGCCTGGTTCCTGAAGACGACGGGCGCGCTCGCCGTCCGGGAGTCGGTCACGGCCGAGGCCTGCGGGACGAAGACGGTGTTCACGTTCGAGCCGAACAAGTACACCGGGAAGAAGAACCGGGTCGTCGTGTCGGGCGAGAAGCTGGGGCCGGAGTGCGCGACGGTGCGGGTGACGAAGGGCGGCAAGGGGATGGCCTTCGCCAGCGCGACCTGGCACTTCAGCACGGAGAAGATGCCGGAGAAGGGCGAGGGGGACCTGTTCGCGGTCGAGCGGTCCTATTTCAAGCGGGAGGAGAAGGGCGACGCGGTCGTCCTGCGGCCGCTGGCCGAGGGCGAGGCGCTCGCGGTCGGCGACGAGATCGAGGTCCAGCTTTCGATCCGGGCCCGGCACCAGGCCGAGTACGTCCACCTGCGCGACCCGCGGCCGGCCGGCTGCGAGCCGGTGTCGCTCAGGTCGGGCTACAAGTGGGACCTGGGCCTGGGGCGCTACGAGGAGGTCCGCGACAGCGGCACGAACTTCTTCATGGAGTGGCTGCCCGAGGGCCAGTACACGCTCAAGCACAGGCTCCGTTGCGCCATGGCCGGGACGTTCAAGGCCGCCCCGGCCACCCTGCAATCGATGTACGCCCCCGAATTCGCCGCTTACTCCTCCGGCGCGCTGCTCGCGATCAAATGAAGACGGGGTCAAACCTTTAATTCTTTAATTTCCGTTAAGGGCGGAAGGTCCCCATTTGCCGGCCCATCCGACCCCCGCAACGTGGAAGAGAACCAACTTTCTTAGGTTTGACCCCCGAGGTTCAATAGCGGATGTCGTCGCGGTTCACGGTCTGCCCGATATGCCCGACGCGTTTGCCCATGGTGTAGAATTCTCCGCTGCCGGCGGTCATGCCGAAAAAGGGCACCCGGTCGACGAGAAGGCGTCCCCGCTCGTCGCAGACGCCGGGCAATACCGAGGTGGCCAGGACCTCGGCGACAAAGAGGGTGCGGGCCGGCGGCAATTCCAACGAGTCGAAGACGCGGCACTCCAGTTGGATGGGCGACTCGGCCACCGTGGGCGCATCGACCTTCACCGCCCGGCCGCGGGTGAACCCCGAGAGCGCGTATTTGTCGCCGGCCTTGGAGGAATTCATGTCGAGGCGATCGAAACCGGGCACCATGTCGGCCACGGGCACATTGAGCACGAATTGCCCATGCAGTTTCAGCAGCTTGCGCGCCAAGTGCTCCTCGTGGGCGCAGACCCCGACCTGCGCCGGCTTGCCGTTGAGCACGAAACTCCAGAGGACCGAGAGCTCATCGGGGTCGCCCGGAGCTCCGCGCATGGAAACGATCACCGCCGGCGCCGGCGGCAGCATCGGCCCCGGTTCCGCCAAGATGCGCCGCTCCCCCGGCGGCGCTCCGGCTTTCGCTGTCTGCCCCATCCCCGGCCGGGCACGGAACATCGAGGCGAACGCAGCTCCCCATAGGAATGTCCGGCGTTCCATCAAGCACCTCCTGAAGGCCCCATTGTCGCGCTTATCCCCGTGATAATCAATTGCTAAGCGAGGCCCTGGGGTCAAACCATGAATTCAGCAATAAACGCGCTTACCCGTGAAAAATTTAACTTTTAAAGGTTTGACCCCGTCTTATTTCTGAATTACCATCCAACCATGAACAAGAAGCTCGCCCGACTCCGCCTTGCCGGCCTTTTGTTCGTTCTGATCCTCGGCCTCCTCTCCTTCGTTGCGGCCCAGCGCCCCCCTGTACCAGCTCAGCCCTCACCCCCCGCCCCGGCCCAGGTCCTGCCGCCCGACTTCGACGCCTTGGTCGCCCGGGCCATGAAGGCCTTCGAGGTCCCCGGGATGGCCGTCGCCGTGGTCAAGGACGGCCGAGTCGTCCTGGCCAAGGGCTACGGCGTCCGCAAGCTCGGGGAGCCCGCGCCCGTCGACGCCCGCACGCTCTTCGGCATCGCCTCGAACACCAAGGCCTTCACGGCCACGGCCCTGGCCCTCCTCGTCGAAGAGGGCAAGATCGAATGGGACGCCCCGGTCATCGACTACCTGCCCTGGTTCCGCATGTCCGACCCCTACGTCACCCGCGAGATGACCGTCCGCGACCTCCTCGTCCACAGGAGCGGCCTCGGGCTCGGCGCCGGCGACCTGCTGCTCTGGCCCCGCTCGACCTACACCCGCCGCGAGATCGTCTCGCGCCTCCGCTACGTCCCCCTGGCCCGGAGCTTCCGCGGCGCCTACGCCTACGACAACATGCTCTACGTCGCGGCCGGCGAGGTCATCGAGGCCGTGAGCGGCGCGGCCTGGGAGGATTTCGTCGCCGAGCGCATCCTCGACAAGGCCGGCCTGGCCTCGAGCGTCCCTTCCCCCTCGGCCGCCGCGACCCGGCCCGACCTCGCCCTGCCGCACGCGCCCCTGGACACCGGCGTCACGCCCCAGCCGGTCGACGCGAACGACAACCTGAACGCGGCCGGCGGCATCTTCTCCTGCGCCGAGGACATGGCCAGGTGGATGCTCGTCCACCTCGCCTCGGGCCGGCTCCCCGACGGGACGCGCCTGTTCTCCGACCGGACCGGGCACGAGCTGACCTCGCTCGTGACGCCGATCCCCATTTCTCCCCCGCCGGCCGAGCTCCAGGCCCAGCGGATGAACTTCCGCGGCTACGCCCTCGGCTTCAACGTCAACGACTACCGCGGCCGCAAGCTCGTCAGCCACACGGGCGGGCTCACCGGCTACGTCTCGCGCCTGGTCATGGTCCCCGAGATCGGGCTCGGCGTCGCCGTCCTGACCAACCAGGAGTCGGGCGAGGCCTACAACTCCGTCATCTACGCCGTCCTCGACCAGGCCATGGGCGCCGCCAAGACCGACTGGATCGGCGCCTACCTCGAGGTCCGCGACCGGGCCCGGGCCAAGACGGCCGAAGCGCTGAAGAAAGCTACCGCCGCGCGGGACGCCTCGGCCGGGCCCTCCCTGCCCCTCCCCGCCTACGCCGGCGCCTACCGGGACGCCTGGTACGGTCCGATCGACATCACGCTCGAAGGCGAGGACAAGGGCGCGAGCAAGGCGTCCCGCCTGGTCATGAGCTTCGCCAAGACGCCCGCCCTGGTCGGCGACCTGGAGCACTGGAGCCGGGACACGTTCGTCGCGCGCTGGCGCGACCGCGTGCTCCGGGCCGACGCCTACGTCACCTTCACGCTCGACCCGGACGGGGCCGTCGTCGAGGCCCGGATGAAGCCCGTCTCGCCGGACACCGACTTCAGCTACGACTTCCAGGACCTGCTGCTGAAGCCCGTCCGCAAGTGAGCGGGGCTACCGGCCCGGCGGCAATTCGCCCAGGACCGCGCGGAGCCCGTCGAGCGTCGGGAAGCTCAGCTTCCAGCGGGCCTCGAGCCTGGCGGGGAAGGCGGGGTCGCGGGCGGCCATCCGCCGGTAGACCTCGGCGGCATAGCCTCTCTCCGCGTCCTCCAGCGTCGGCCACCAGGCGAAATAGAGGAAGCAGACGGTCAGGTTGATCGTCTCGTCGGCCGGCTTGAGGACCAGGGCCCGGCGGTAATAGTCCTTGGCCCGGTCCTGATAGGTCATCAGGGGGTAGTTGTAGAGGAGATAGGTCGAGCCGGCCTCGAACGGCGGGGCGGCGTCGATGGGATTGGCGGCGATGGCCTTGTCGTAGGCGGCGATGGCCCGGTCGCAGAACACGTCCCTGTCCTCGTCGCGGCCGGCGTCGTTCGACACCCGGGCCATCTCGACGTAGAGACGGGCCAGCTCGACCCTGAACACCGACCGGGGCGAGGCCGCGACGGCCCGCGCCAGCCGGGCCTCGAGCCGGGGAAAGGCGCTCTCGACGCTCCGGGCCTCGCTCCGGGCCCGCCGGTAAGAGCCCAGCCAGCGGAACCCCAGGTAATCGCGCAAGGCCGGGGCGAAGAGGGCCACGGCCAGGAGCCCGGCGATCAAGGCGCTGAACGGGGATACTCGAGGGGGCATGTCCCCTTGGTACGTGTCCCCTTTCTTATGCGACCCGCCTTTATTCAGACCGGGGACACGCGCCTTCGGCGCATGTCCCCTTGCGAGGGCCCTGCCGCTCCCCAGCACGGCCGCGCCCAACATCGCCAGCGTCGTGAAATAGACCGCGTTGGCCGGGATCTGGAGGTTGAAGTCGGTGAAGCCGTGGATGAGGATGGCCGCGACCCCGAGCAGGGCCCCCAGCCCGATCCCCTTGGCGAACGGGTCGCGCCGCCGCCGCCACATGGCCGCCATCCAGACGGCCAGCCCCACTCCGGCGACGGCCAGCGCCCCGCCCCCGACGACGCCGTTCTCGGCCGCGTATTCCAGATAATCGTTGTGGGCGAAGGACAGCTTCAGGTGATCGTCCACCTTCTCGTACATCTCGTAGGCGTTGACGTAGGTGCCCTTGCCCGTCCCGGCCAGGGGGAAGTCGCCGATGAGGTCGAGCGTGTTCCGGTAGAACGTCCGGCGGCCCTCGGCCGTGACGTCGACCTCGGAGAAGCGCTTGATGACCGGACCGATCCCGAGCCAGACCGCGACGGCGAGGACGGCCATGACGACGACGCG
>Ga0116178_10001792_pt1 | contig 17482 bp, 12 predicted proteins | sample AD_STIC12_MetaG_FD_89880 | JGI IMG/M metagenome (GOLD analysis project Ga0116178, IMG submission 89880) | Active sludge microbial communities of municipal wastewater-treating anaerobic digesters from USA - AD_STIC12_MetaG | ecosystem: Engineered > Bioreactor > Anaerobic > Digestate | place: USA... | reverse complement strand
TTACTTGACGATCTTGGCCACGACGCCGGCGCCGACGGTACGGCCGCCTTCGCGGATCGCGAAACGCAGGCCTTCGTCCATCGCCACCGGGTTGATCAGGCTCACCACCATCTTCACGTTGTCGCCCGGCATCACCATCTCCACGCCGTCCGGCAGCTGGCAAGCGCCCGTGATGTCGGTCGTGCGGAAGTAGAACTGCGGACGGTAGCCCTTGAAGAACGGCGTGTGACGACCACCCTCGTCCTTCGACAGGACATACACCTCGGCCTCGAAGTCGGTGTGCGGCTTGATGCTGCCCGGCTTGCACAGCACCTGGCCACGCTCCACGTCGTCACGCTTGGTGCCGCGCAGCAGCAGGCCCGCGTTGTCGCCCGCCTGCCCCTGGTCCAGCAGCTTGCGGAACATTTCCACGCCGGTCACCGTGGTCTTCTGGGTGTCGCGGATACCGACGATCTCGATTTCCTCGCCCACCTTGATCACGCCACGCTCGATGCGGCCGGTCACCACGGTGCCGCGACCCGAGATCGAGAACACGTCTTCCACCGGCATCAGGAACGGCTTGTCCACGTCGCGCTCCGGCGTCGGGATCCAGCTGTCCAGCGCGTCCACCAGCTTCAGGATCGACGGCACGCCCATCTCGCTCTGGTCGCCTTCCAGCGCCATGCGCGCCGAACCCGTCACGATCGGGGTGTCGTCGCCCGGGAACTCGTACTTGCTCAGCAGCTCGCGGACTTCCATCTCCACCAGCTCCAGCAGCTCGGCGTCGTCCACCAGGTCCGCCTTGTTCAGGTAGACCAGGATGTACGGCACGCCCACCTGGCGAGCCAGCAGGATGTGCTCGCGCGTCTGCGGCATCGGGCCGTCCGCCGCCGAACACACCAGGATCGCGCCGTCCATCTGCGCCGCACCCGTGATCATGTTCTTCACGTAGTCCGCGTGGCCCGGGCAGTCCACGTGCGCGTAATGGCGCGCAGCGGATTCATATTCCACGTGCGCGGTCGAGATCGTGATCCCGCGCGCCTTCTCTTCCGGCGCCGCGTCGATCGCGTCGTACGCCTTGAACTCGCCGCCAAAACGCTCCGCGCCCACCTTCGTCAGCGCCGCCGTCAGCGTCGTCTTGCCGTGGTCCACGTGGCCAATCGTGCCCACGTTCACGTGGGGCTTGGTGCGCTCGAACTTACCCTTTGCCATTGTCTTGTTTCCTTCAGAAATTTGGTTGGATCAACCCTTCTTGATCACGGCGTCGGCGACGTTGCTCGGCGCTTCGGCGTAGTGATCGAATTCCATGGTGAACGTCGCGCGACCCTGCGACATCGAACGCAGGCTGGTCGCGTAACCGAACATTTCGCCCAGCGGGACCATCGCGTTGATGATCTTGCCCGAGGGGCTGTCGTCCTGGCCCTGCAGCAGGCCGCGACGACGGCTCACGTCGCCCATCACGTCACCGACATAATCCTCCGGGCTGACGATCTCGACCTTCATGATCGGCTCCAGCAGGACCGGATCGGCCTTGCGGAAGCCTTCCTTGAACGCCATCGACGAAGCCAGCTTGAACGCCATTTCCGACGAGTCGACGTCATGGTACGAGCCGAACACCAGCTTGGCCTTGACGCCCACCACCGGGAAGCCCGCGAGAGGACCGCTGGTGATGGTTTCGCGCATGCCCTTCTCGACCGCCGGGATGAATTCCTTCGGGATCACGCCGCCGGTGATGTCGTTGATGAACAGGAAATCGTTCTTGACGTCCGGGTTGGCGCGGTCTTCGGCCGTCATCGGCGACATCTCGATGACCACGTGGCCGTACTGGCCCTTGCCGCCCGACTGCTTGGCGTGCTTGTAGTCGCTCTTGACGTCCGACTTGCGGATGGTCTCGCGGTAGGCCACCTGCGGCTTGCCGACGTTGGCTTCCACGTTGAACTCGCGCTTCATGCGGTCGACCAGGATGTCCAGGTGCAACTCACCCATGCCGGCGATGATGGTCTGGCCGGATTCCTCGTCGGTGCGCACGCGGAACGACGGATCTTCCTGCGCCAGTCGACCCAGCGCCATGCCCATCTTTTCCTGGTCGGACTTGGTCTTCGGTTCGACCGCCATCGAGATGACGGGCTCCGGGAACACCATGCGCTCCAGGGTGATGATGTGGTCCTGCGCGCACAGGGTGTCGCCGGTGGTGACGTCCTTCAGGCCCACCGCCGCGGCGATGTCGCCCGCGCGCACTTCCTTGATCTCGCTGCGATCGTTGGAGTGCATCTGCAGGATGCGGCCCACGCGCTCCTTCTTCGACTTGACCGGGTTGTACACCGCGTCGCCGGAGTTGAGCACGCCCGAGTAGACGCGGAAGAACGTGAGCGAACCCACGAACGGGTCGGTCATGATCTTGAACGCCAGCGCCGAGAACGGCGCCTTGTCGTCGGCCAGGCGAGTGTCTTCCTTCTCGTCTTCGTCGATGCCCTGCACCGGCGGGCGGTCGGCCGGCGACGGCAGCAGCTGGATCACGCCGTCGAGCATGGCCTGCACGCCCTTGTTCTTGAACGCCGAACCAGCGAACACGGGCACGATCTCGACGCGCAGGGTGCGCTCGCGCAGGCCGGTGATGATCTCCGCCTCGCTCAGCTCGCCTTCGTTGAGGTACTTGTCCATCAGCTCTTCATTGGCTTCGGCCGCGGCCTCGACCATGAAGTTGCGCGCCTCTTCGGCCTTCGCCTGGAGGTCGGCCGGGATGTCGCGGTACTCGAACTGGGTGCCCTGCGACGCGACGTCCCAATGGATCGCCTTCATCTTCAGCAGGTCGACCACGCCCTCGAAGCCGTCCTCGGCGCCGATCGGCACCTGCATCGGCACCGCATACGCGCCAAGGCGCGCCTTCAGCTGCTCGACGACCTTGTCGAAGTTCGCGCCGGTGCGGTCCATCTTGTTGACGAACGCCATGCGCGGCACCGAGTACTTGTTGGCCTGGCGCCACACGGTCTCGGACTGCGGCTGCACGCCGCCGACGGCGCACAGCACGAACACCGCGCCGTCGAGCACGCGCAGCGAACGCTCGACTTCGATGGTGAAGTCCACGTGCCCGGGGGTATCGATGATGTTGAAGCGATGCTCGGGCATCGACTTGTCCATGCCCTTCCAGAACGCGGTGGTCGCGGCGGAGGTGATGGTGATGCCGCGCTCCTGCTCCTGCTCCATCCAGTCCATGGTCGCGGCGCCGTCGTGCACTTCACCGATCTTGTGGCTGACGCCGGTGTAGAACAGGATGCGCTCGGACGTGGTGGTCTTGCCGGCGTCGATGTGGGCCATGATGCCGAAGTTGCGGTAACGCTCGATGGGAGTGGTACGGGCCACGATGAGTCTCTCTTTGTGTCCGCCGAAACGGAATGGAATCGATCTTCCGGATGGCCGATGGCCGCCTTGCGGCGGCCGTCGGTTTCATGCAGGACAGGTCCTGCGCTGGCGCGTGTGGCTGCGCCTGCGGGCTTCAGCGGGCCCGCGCCGACGTGATTACCAGCGGTAGTGCGCGAACGCCTTGTTGGCTTCGGCCATGCGGTGGGTTTCTTCGCGCTTCTTGATCGCGCCGCCGCGGTTCTCCGAGGCGTCCAGCAGCTCGCCGGCCAGCTTGCGCGGCATGGTGTTCTCGCCGCGCTTGCGCGCCGACTCGATCAGCCAGCGCATCGCCAGCGCCATGCGGCGCGACGAACGCACTTCGACCGGCACCTGGTAGGTGGCGCCACCGACGCGACGCGACTTCACCTCGACCGACGGCGACACGTTGCCCAGCGCCTTCTCGACGAGCTCGAGCGGGTTCGGGTTCTTCTCGCTGATGGTCTCCATGGCGCCGTACACGATCTTCTCGGCGACGGACTTCTTGCCGCTTTGCATGACCATGTTGATGAAGCGGGCGATGGTTTCGCTTCCGTGCTTCGGGTCCGGCAGCACCGAGCGCTGCGGAGTATTGCCTTTACGGGACATATTCGATAACCCCTAACAAATCTGTTCGTGGACGTGCCAACAGGCGCGTGCTTAGGACTTCGGACGCTTGGCGCCGTACTTGGAACGGCTCTGGCGACGCTTGGCGACACCGGCCGCGTCCAGCGAACCGCGCACGGTGTGGTAGCGCACGCCCGGCAGGTCCTTGACGCGACCGCCACGGATCAGGACCACGCTGTGTTCCTGCAGGTTGTGGCCTTCGCCGCCGATGTACGAAATGACTTCGTAACCATTGGTCAGGCGGACCTTGGCAACCTTGCGAAGCGCCGAGTTCGGCTTCTTCGGGGTGGTGGTGTAGACACGGGTGCAGACACCACGACGCTGCGGGCAGTTGGCCAGCGCAGGCGAGGTGCTCTTGTAGGTTTCCGGGTTGCGCGGCTTGCGCACAAGCTGGTTGATGGTTGCCATTTGGTGACTCGATTGGTGGGCCGGGGCCCTAGGAGGCGGACGTGCGAAGACTCGTTGACAACATGCTCGGCCGGATTAGACGCAATCCAGCCGAGTGAGACGAAAAAGTATAGCCCGCGCTTGACCGTTTGGTCAAACGAGGCCATACCGAAGAGCCACCGCGCCTGCATGGCAGGCATCGATGGCCAATCTGCGATCCCGCCCGTCCTGGGCCCAACACGAGGCGCGTCCTGCGACCTCATTTGGTGATCTGGATGGCCCGAGGCCATCAAACGCGGGCGGCAGTGTAAACCAACCCGCTGGCGCGCGCCACCCCTTCCCGGCCGAAACCGGGAAGGAGCGCGGCATTACTTACTCGGCGGCTTCGTCCGAGGTGGCTTCGGCCGGCTCACCGGACAACGTCGCCATCTCGGCTTCGGTGAGGCCCGAGGCGTTCTTGCGGCGCTGGCTGTGGTAGGCCAGGCCGGTGCCGGCGGGGATGAGGCGACCGACGATCACGTTTTCCTTCAAGCCGCGCAGCGTGTCGCGGGTGCCGCGGACGGCCGCCTCGGTCAGCACGCGGGTGGTCTCCTGGAACGACGCGGAGGAAATGAACGACTCCGTGGCCAGCGAGGCCTTGGTGATGCCCAGCAGGACCGGATCGACCTTGGCCGGGATCAGGCCCTTCGCGACCAGGCGGGCGTTTTCCTCGATCGCGCGCTGGCGCTCGACCTGCTCGCCATTGAGGAACTTGGAATCGCCCTGGTCCACGATCTCGACCTTGCGCAGCATCTGGCGAATGATCACCTCGATGTGCTTGTCGTTGATCTTCACGCCCTGCAGGCGGTACACGTCCTGGATTTCCTTCACCAGGTACGCGGCCAGCTCCTCGATGCCCTTGAGGCGGAGGATGTCCTGCGGGGTCGGCTCGCCGTCCACCACGGTCTCGCCCTTCTCCACGTGCTCGCCTTCGAACACGATGATCTGGCGGTACTTCGGGATCAGCTCTTCATGCTCTTCGCCGTCGAGCGGCTTGATGATGAGGCGCTGCTTGCCCTTGGTGTCCTTGCCGAAGCTGATCATGCCGGAGGTCTCGGCCAGGATCGCCGGCTCCTTCGGCTTGCGCGCCTCGAACAGGTCGGCGACGCGCGGCAGGCCGCCGGTGATGTCGCGGGTCTTCGACGCTTCCTGCGGGATCTTCGCGACCACGTCGCCCACGCCCACGGCGGCGCCGTGCTGCAGGTTGACGATCGAGCGCGGGGGCAGCAGGTACTGCGCCGGCAGGTCGGTACCGGGGATGGTCAGGTCCTTGCCGTCCTTGTCGACGATGCGGACCAGCGGGCGCAGGTCCTTGGCCTGGGTGCCACGACGCTTCGGATCGGTGATCTCGCGCGAGGCGAGGCCGGTCAGTTCGTCGGTCTTCTCGATCACGGTCACGCCATCGACGAAGTCGATGAAGCGCATGAAACCCGCGACTTCCGAGACGATCGGGTGGTTATGCGGATCCCAGTTGGCCACGGTCTGGCCCGCCTTGACCTCGCCGCCGTCCTTGACGTTGATCATCGCGCCGTAGGGCAGCTTGTAGCGCTCGCGCTCGCGGCCGTGGTTGTCGAGCACCGACAGCTCGCCGGAACGCGACACCGCCACGGACCCGCCACTGGCGTGATTGACGTGCTTGAGGTTGTTGAACTTCACCGAGCCGGTGGTCTTGACCGTCACGTTGTCGATCGCCGCCGCACGCGACGCCGCGCCACCGATGTGGAACGTGCGCATGGTCAGCTGGGTGCCGGGCTCGCCGATCGACTGCGCGGCGACGACGCCGACCGCTTCGCCATGGTTGACCAGGTGGCCGCGGCCGAGGTCGCGACCGTAGCAGTGCGCGCACACGCCGAACGGCGCCTCGCAGGTGATGGTCGAACGCACGTCGATCGCCTGCACGCTGGCATCTTCGAGCTTCTGCACCCAGGCTTCGTCGAGCAGGGTGTTGCGGGTGACGAACGGATCCTCGTCGTTGCCCGGCAGGAACACGTCGCGGGCCACGATGCGGCCCAGCACGCGGTCGCGCAGCGGCTCGACCACGTCGCCGCCTTCCACGATCGGGGTCATGGTGAGGCCGGCCAGGGTGCCGCAGTCGGTCGCGGTGATCACCACGTCCTGGGCCACGTCGACCAGGCGACGGGTCAGGTAACCGGAGTTCGCGGTCTTCAGCGCGGTATCCGCCAGGCCCTTGCGGGCGCCGTGGGTCGAGATGAAGTACTGGAGGACGTTCAGGCCCTCGCGGAAGTTCGCGGTGATCGGGGTCTCGATGATCGAACCGTCGGGCTTGGCCATCAGGCCGCGCATGCCGGCCAGCTGGCGGATCTGCGCCTGCGAACCACGCGCGCCGGAGTCGGCCATGATGTAGACCGAGTTCATCGACTTCTGGTCGATGGTCTCGCCCTTCGCGTTCTGCACCTTCTCGGTGCCGATCGTGTCCATCATCGCCTTGGCCACGCGCTCGTTGGTGCGCGACCAGATGTCGACGACCTTGTTGTAACGCTCGCCGCCGGTGACCAGGCCGGACTGGTACTGCTGCTGGATCTCCAGCACCTCGGCCTCGGCCTCGGCGAGGATGCCCTTCTTCTCGTCCGGGATGGTCATGTCGTCGATGCCGATCGACACGCCGGCGCGGGTCGCGTAGGCGAAGCCGGTGTACATCAGCTTGTCGGCGAACACCACCGTGTCCTTCAAGCCCAGCAAGCGGTAGCTGGAGTTGATCAGGCGGCTGATGTTCTTCTTGGTCAGCTCGGTGTTGGCCAGCGCGAACGGCAGGCCTTCCGGCAGGATCTCGCGCAGCAGCGCGCGACCGATCGTGGTGTCCACGATCGAGGTCTGGGCGCTGCGGCTGCCGTCCTCGGCGACCACGGTCTCGCTGATGCGCACCTTGCACTTGGCGTGCAACTGCACCACGCGGTTGTCGTAGGCGCGCTTCACCTCGGCGATGTTGGCGAACACCATGCCCTCGCCCGCCTTGTTCTCCAGCGCGCGCGTCATGTAGTACAGGCCCATGACCACGTCCTGCGACGGCACGATGATCGGCTCGCCGTTCGCCGGCGACAGGATGTTGTTGGACGCCATCATCAGCGCGCGCGCTTCGAGCTGGGCTTCCAGCGAGAGCGGCACGTGGACGGCCATCTGGTCACCGTCGAAGTCGGCGTTGAACGCGGTGCAGACCAGCGGGTGCAGCTGGATCGCCTTGCCTTCGATCAGCACCGGCTCGAACGCCTGGATGCCGAGGCGGTGCAGGGTCGGGGCGCGGTTCAGCAGCACCGGGTGTTCGCGGATGACTTCCTCGAGGATGTCCCACACCTCGGCCTCTTCGCGCTCGACCAGCTTCTTCGCCGCCTTGATGGTCGTGGCGAGGCCACGGCGCTGCAGCTTGGCGAAGATGAAGGGCTTGAACAGTTCCAGCGCCATCTTCTTCGGCAGGCCGCACTCGTGCAGGCGCAGGGTCGGGCCGACCACGATCACCGAACGGCCGGAGTAGTCCACGCGCTTGCCGAGCAGGTTCTGGCGGAACCGGCCCTGCTTGCCCTTGATCATGTCGGCCAGCGACTTCAGCGGGCGCTTGTTGGTGCCGGTGATGGCGCGGCCGCGGCGGCCGTTGTCCATCAGCGCGTCCACCGATTCCTGCAGCATGCGCTTCTCGTTGCGCACGATGATGTCGGGCGCGTTGAGTTCCAGCAGGCGGCGCAGGCGGTTGTTGCGGTTGATGACGCGGCGGTACAGGTCGTTGAGGTCGGAGGTCGCGAAGCGGCCGCCGTCCAGCGGGACCAGCGGGCGCAGGTCCGGCGGCAGCACCGGCAGCACGGTCATCACCATCCACTCGGGACGGTTGCCGGACTCGATGAAGGCCTCGATCAGCTTGATCCGCTTGGTCAGGCGCTTGAGCTTGGTCTCGCTGTTTGTGGAGGCGATCTCCTCCTTCAGCTGCAACATGTCGCTCTGCAGGTCGATCGTGCGCAGCAGGTCGTAGACGGCCTCGGCGCCCATCGCGGCGTCGAAGTCGTCGCCATGCTCCTGGCGCGCCTGCAGGAACTGCTCTTCATTGAGCAGGCTGCCGCGTTCCATCGGGGTCAGGCCCGGCTCGGTCACCACGTACGCTTCGAAGTACAGGATCCGCTCGATGTCGCGCAGGGTCATGTCCAGCATCAGGCCGATGCGCGACGGCAGCGACTTGAGGAACCAGATGTGCGCGACCGGCGAGGCCAGGTCGATGTGGCCCATGCGCTCGCGGCGCACCTTGGCCAGGGTCACTTCGGTGCCGCACTTCTCGCAGACCACGCCGCGGTGCTTCATGCGCTTGTACTTGCCGCACAGGCACTCGTAGTCCTTGATCGGGCCGAAGATGGCGGCGCAGAACAGGCCGTCGCGCTCCGGCTTGAAGGTGCGGTAGTTGATGGTTTCCGGCTTCTTCACTTCGCCGTAGGACCACGAGCGGATCAGGTCGGGCGAGGCCAGCGCGATCTTGATCGCGTCGAAGTCCAGCGCCGGGCGCTGCTGGTTGAAGAGGTTGAGCAGGTCTTTCATGTGTTCTCTCCGAATCGGGGGCAATGAGGTGTGTGGATCGCGCGGCATCGACGCCGCGCGTCATCGCACTCAGAGCTCCTCGAGTTCCATGTTGATGGCCAGGCTGCGGATTTCCTTCACGAGGACGTTGAAGGACTCCGGCATGCCCGCGACCATCTCGTGCTCGCCATCGACGATGTTCTTGTACATCTGGTTGCGGCCCTGCACGTCGTCGGACTTCACCGTCAGCATTTCCTGCAGGGTGTAGGCCGCGCCGTAGGCTTCCAGCGCCCAGACTTCCATTTCGCCGAAACGCTGGCCGCCGAACTGCGCCTTGCCGCCCAGCGGCTGCTGGGTGACGAGCGAGTACGGGCCGGTCGAACGCGCGTGCATCTTGTCGTCGACCAGGTGGTTCAGCTTGAGCATGTGCATGTAGCCGACGGTGACCTCACGCTCGAATGCCTCGCCGGTGCGGCCGTCGTGCAGCACGGTCTGGCCGGACAGCGGCAGGTCGGCCAGCTCGAGCATCTTCTTGATCTCGGCCTCGGCGGCACCGTCGAACACCGGGGTGGCCATCGGCACGCCGTCGGTGAGGTTCTGCGCCAGCGTCAGCAATTCGGCGTCGCTGAACTGCTTGAGGTCCACGCGTTCCGCATGGGTGCCAAAGCCCTTGTCCGGGTTGTTGTCGTGGTTGTAGATCTCGTCCAGGAACTTGCGCAGGTCGGCGATCTTGGCCTGTGCATCCAGCATGCGCTGGATCTTCTGGCCCAGGCCCTTCGCCGCCCAGCCCAGGTGGACCTCGAGCACCTGGCCGATGTTCATGCGGCTCGGCACGCCCAGCGGGTTCAGCACGATGTCGACGGTCTGGCCGTCGGCCATGTACGGCATGTCCTCGACCGGCACGATGGTGGACACCACGCCCTTGTTGCCGTGGCGGCCGGCCATCTTGTCGCCCGGCTGGATGCGGCGCTTCACCGCCAGGTACACCTTGACCATCTTCAGCACGCCGGGGGCGAGGTCGTCGCCCTGGGTGATCTTGCCGCGCTTGTCGGCGAAGCGACGCTCGAATTCCTTCTCGTGCGCGTCGAGCTGCCTGGCGGCGCGCTCGATCGCGTCGGAGGCTTCGTCTTCCTTCATGCGCAGTTGCAGCCAGTCGGACTTCTTCATGCCGTCCAGCACCAGCGAGGACACGGTGTCGCCCTTCTTCACGCCCGGGCCGCCATTGGCGGTCTTGCCCAGCAGCACTTCGCGCAGGCGCGCGTAGATCGCCGACTCGAGGATGCGGAACTGGTCGTCGAAGTCCTTCTTGACGCGCTTGATCTCGGATTCCTCGATCTGGCGCGCGCGCTTGTCCTTCTCGATGCCGTCGCGGGTGAACACCTGCACGTCGATGACGGTGCCGTCCATGCCCGGCGGCACGCGCAGCGAGCTGTCCTTCACGTCGGACGCCTTCTCGCCGAAGATCGCGCGCAGCAGCTTCTCTTCCGGCGTCAGCTGGCTCTCGCCCTTCGGCGTGACCTTGCCGACCATGATGTCGCCGGCACGCACTTCCGCGCCGATGTACACCACGCCGGATTCGTCCAGGCGGTTCAGCGCGTTCTCGCTGACGTTCGGGATGTCGGCGGAGATTTCCTCCGGCCCGAGCTTGGTGTCGCGGGCCACGCAGGTCAGCTCCTCGATGTGGATCGTGGTGTAACGATCCTCTTCCACCACGCGCTCGGAGAGCAGGATGGAGTCCTCGAAGTTGTAGCCGTTCCACGGCATGAACGCGATCAGCATGTTCTGGCCCAGGGCCAGCTCGCCGATGTCGGTGGACGGGCCGTCGGCCAGCACGTCGCCGCGCGCGACCACGTCGCCCACGTTGACCAGCGGGGTCTGGTTGATGCACGTGTTCTGGTTGGAGCGCGTGTACTTGATCAGCGAATAGATGTCGACGCCGGCATCCTGCTCGCCGGAGATCTCCGCCTCGTTGACCTTGACCACGATGCGGGCCGCGTCGATCTGCTCGATCACGCCGCCACGGCGGGCGTTCACGGTCACGCCGGAGTCCCGCGCCACCGCACGCTCGATGCCGGTGCCGACCAGCGGCTTCTGCGCACGCAGGGTGGGCACGGCCTGGCGCTGCATGTTCGCGCCCATCAGCGCGCGGTTGGCGTCATCGTGCTCCAGGAACGGCACCAGCGCCGCCGCGACCGACACGGTCTGCATCGGCGAGACGTCCATGAAGTGGATTTCACTCGGCGGCTTCAGCAGCGACTCGCCCTGGTAGCGGCAGGCCACGAACTGCGCGGTGATCTTGTTCTTGCCGTCGCGCGGGGCGTTGGCCTGGGCGATGACGTACTCGTTCTCCTCGATCGCCGAGAGGAACTCGACGTCGTCGGTCACCTTGCCGTCCACGACCTTGCGGTACGGCGTCTCCAGGAAGCCGTACTTGTTGGTGCGGGCGAACACCGCCAGCGAGTTGATCAGGCCGATGTTCGGGCCTTCCGGCGTCTCGATGGTGCAGACGCGGCCGTAATGGGTCGGATGCACGTCGCGCACTTCGAAGCCGGCGCGCTCGCGGGTCAGGCCGCCCGGGCCAAGCGCGGACACGCGGCGCTTGTGGGTGACTTCCGACAGCGGGTTGTTCTGGTCCATGAACTGCGACAGCTGCGAGGAACCGAAAAACTCCTTGATCGCGGCGGCCACCGGCTTGGCGTTGATCAGCTCCTGCGGGGTCAGGCCCTCGGACTCGGCCATCGACAGGCGCTCCTTGACCGCGCGCTCGACGCGGACCAGGCCCACGCGGAACACGTTCTCGGCCATTTCGCCGACCGAACGCACGCGACGGTTGCCCAGGTGGTCGATGTCGTCGACCACGCCGCGACCGTTGCGGATCTCGGTCAGCACCTTGATCACGTCGAGGATGTCGGAGCCGGCGCCGAATTCGTTGCGCAGGCGCACGGATTCTTCGTCCTTGCGCTCGGCGTAGTACTTCGCGTCGTACAGCACCGAGGCACCGGTGACTTCCTTGCGGCCGATGCGGCGGTTGAACTTCATCCGGCCCACGCCCGACAGGTCGTAGCGCTCGAAGGTGAAGAACAGGTTGTGGAACAGGTTCTGCGCGGCGTCCTTGGTGGGCGGCTCGCCCGGGCGCATCATCCGGTAGATCTCGACCAGCGCTTCCAGCTGGGTCTTGGTGCCGTCGATGCGCAGGGTGTTGGAGAGGTACGCGCCGCGATCCAGGTCGTTCACCCACAGGGTGCCGACGTTGGTGATGCCGGCCTTGCGCAACTTGGCCAGGATGTCGTCGTTGATCTCGTCGTTGGCGCTGGCCAGCAGTTCGCCGGTCTTCGGGTCGACCACGTCGTGCGAGAGGATGTGGCCGACAATGTAGCTGTCCGGCACCGCCAGCGCGGCAACGCCGGCGTTCTCCAGCTGCTTCACGTGGCGCGCGGTGATGCGCTTGCCGGCCTCGACGATGACCTTGTCGCCATCGGCCAGGTCGAAGTCCAGGGTCTCGCCGCGCAGGCGCTCGGGCACCAGCTCCAGCTGCACGCCTTCGTCTTCGATGTGGAAGGTGTTGATGTCGAAGAACTCGTTCAACATCTCTTCGTTGTTGTAGCCCAGCGCCCGCAACAGCACGCTGACCGGCAGCTTGCGGCGGCGGTCGATGCGGGTGAACAGCGCGTCCTTCGGGTCGAACTCGAAGTCCAGCCACGAGCCGCGGTAGGGGATCACGCGGGCGGAGAACAGCAGCTTGCCCGAGCTGTGGGTCTTGCCGCGGTCATGGTCGAAGAACACGCCCGGCGAACGGTGCAGCTGGGAGACGATGACGCGCTCGGTGCCGTTGACGATGAAGGTGCCGTTGTCGGTCATGAGCGGGATCTCGCCCATGTAGACCTCCTGCTCCTTGACGTACTTGATCGCCTTGGTCGAGGACTCGCGGTCGTAGATCACCAGGCGCACGGTCACACGCAGCGGCGCGCCGTAGGACAGGCCGCGATTGCGGCATTCGCGCTCGTCGAACGCCGGGTCGCCCAGCTTGTAGCCCACGTATTCCAGGGCGGCGTTGCCGCTGTAGCTGGAGATCGGGAACACCGACTTCAGCGCGGCATGCAGGCCACGGTCGGCGCGCTTGGCGGCGTCGACGTGCTCCTGCAGGAACTCGCGGTAGGAATCGACCTGGATGGCGAGCAGGAAGGGCACTTCGAGGATCGACCGGCTCTTGCCGAAATCCTTGCGGACGCGCTTCTTCTCGGTGAACGAATACTGGGTGGTGGCGTTGGTCATGGGGCGTGCGCCTCGTCTCTCGTTCGGCCGCGCATGCGCGGCCTGGGGGGAATGCCTGGAACCGACAGTTGGAAGTCGCTGGTATTGCCGGCACCAGCACGCCCTGTCCCGCTACTTCCGACTGTCAACTCATGAACTTCGGTGGATCACGGACCGGCCCGGGAAGGCCGCCCCGCCACAACGACCAAAGGCCGGGGGCTTTTGGCCCCCAGCCTTCAGCGTGTCGTCGATGCCAGCTGACGACGCAAACCTGGATTACTTGACTTCGACGGTCGCACCGGCGGCTTCAAGATCCTTCTTCATCTTCGCGGCGTCGTCCTTGGTCGCGCCTTCCTTCACGACGCCACCGGCCTCGGTGAGGTCCTTGGCTTCCTTCAGGCCCAGGCCGGTGATCGCGCGGACGGCCTTGATCACTTCGACCTTCTTGTCGCCGGCCGACTTCAGGATGACGTTGAACTCGGTCTGCTCTTCGACGACGGCAGCGGCGGCGGCCGGGCCGGCAGCGGCGACCGGGGCGGCAGCGGAGACGCCGAACTTCTCTTCGATGGCCTTCACCAGCTCCATCACTTCCATCAGCGACTTGGCGGCGATGGCGTCGACGATCTGCTCATTGGACAGGGACATTTGATTTACCTCTGGATGTGATTCGATTGAATGGGAAACGTTGTCTGGGCGCCGGGATCAGGCCGGTTCGGCCTCGACGGCCTCGGCTTCCGCCGGGGCATCGCCACCACCCTGCTGGTCGGCCACGGCCTTGACGGCGCGGGCGAACATGCGGGCGGGCTCCGACAGCACGCTGGCGAGCATGCCGAGCGCCTGCTCGAGCGTCGGCAGCGAGGCCAACACTTCGACATGCGCGGGGCCGTACTGCTGGCCTTCGACGACCACCAGCTTCGCTTGCAGCTTGTCGTTACCCTTGGCGAACTCCTTGATCAGGCGACCGGCGGCGCCGGGCTCCTCGGTCGAGAACGCATACAGGAGGGGGCCGACCATCGAGTCCTTTGCGACTGCGAAATCGGTACCTTCCACGGCGCGCGCGGCCAGCGTGTTCTTGACGACTTTCAAGTACACGCCGGTTTCGCGGGCCTTCTTGCGCATCGCGGTCATCTGCGAGACCGTGGTGCCTGCGTACTCGGCTGCGATCAGGGAGTGCGCCCTGGCGGCGACTTCGGCCACCTCGGCGACAACGTTCTGTTTCTGGGACAGATTGAGAGCCATTTCACTCCTCCTAATGAACTCCGCCCGCGGCTCCTGCCGCTGGCGGTCCTGGGCGATGCCGATCCGTGGCATCGGGGATGCGGGGCATCCCGGTGGTGGCCATCCAGAGCTGTCTTGGACCAAAACATTCCAGAAGGGCATCACCATCTACGCAGGCCAGCATCCTGGTCGGATGCGGATTAAGTGATCCCGCCTTCGGCAACGGCGATTCCTTGCCATGTGAGCATCCGTGCCCGTCGTTGCCTTGCGCAGACCGCACCTGCGGTCTTTGACGGCTTCCGCCGCGATGGATTGCGGCAGGGCCTTCAAAATTCCGTGCGCCTCCCCGCGAGCGGGAAGGTTGAAGCGATTACTTGAGGCTGAGCGAGGACTGGTCCACGGTCACGCCGGGGCCCATGGTCGAGCTGAGCGAGATCTTCTGCAGGTAGGTGCCCTTCGAGGTCGCCGGCTTGGCCTTGACCAGGTCCACCAGCAGCGCCTGCAGATTGCCCTTCAGCGCATCGTTCTCGAAGCTCGCCTTGCCGATCGTGCAATGGATGATGCCGGCCTTGTCGGTGCGGTAGCGCACCTGGCCTGCCTTGGCATTGCGCACGGCTTCGGCCGGGTTCGCCGAGACAGTGCCGACCTTCGGGTTCGGCATCAGGCCGCGCGGGCCGAGCACCTGGCCGAGCTTGCCGACCACGCGCATCGCGTCCGGGGTCGCGATGACCACGTCGTAGTTCAGGTCGCCGGCGATCATCTTCTCCGCCAGGTCGTCCATGCCCACCGCTTCGGCGCCCGCGGCCAGGGCCTCATCGGCCTTGGCGCCGGCCGGGGCGAACACCGCCACGCGCACCGACTTGCCGGTACCGGCCGGCAGCACGGTGGACCCGCGCACCTGCTGGTCCGACTTCTTGGCGTCCACGCCAAGGCGCACGGCCACGTCGATCGCTTCGACGAACTTGGCCTTGCTGTTGTCCTTCAGGATCTTCAGGGCGTCATCGATCGCGTACGCCTTGCCCGGCTGGGTGGCGGCGAGGATCGCCTTCTGTCGCTTGTTCATGGCCATGTCTTAACCCTCCACCACCAGACCCATGGAACGGGCCGAGCCCGCAATCGTCCGCACCGCCGCGTCCAGGTCGGCCGCGGTCAGGTCGGGTTCCTTCGCCTTGGCGATGTCCTCGAGCTGCTGGCGGGTGACCTTGCCCACCTTGTCGGTGTTCGGGCGCTTGGAGCCGGAGGTGATGCCCGCCGCCTTCTTCAGCAGCACCGATGCCGGCGTGCTCTTGGTGACGAAGGTGAAGGTGCGGTCCGAATAAGCGGTGATGACCACCGGGGTCGGCAGACCGGGTTCCAGCTTGGAGGTTGCCGCGTTGAACGCCTTGCAGAACTCCATGATGTTCAGGCCGCGCTGGCCGAGGGCAGGGCCCACCGGCGGTGAGGGATTGGCTTGGCCAGCCTTCACCTGCAGCTTGATGTAACCGACGACTTTCTTTGCCATTGCTCTTGTCTCCGGGTGCAAACGCCTGTTGTCAGGCTCCCCATCGGACCGGGATCAACTTGGTGTCGCAAGCGGCACGCGTCCCGGCGTCGCGCGCCTCGAATCCTCTTCGCGCCGACGGCCGCACAGGGCGGCCGGTCGGTCTTCGACTCCCCGCAGGGAGCCGGAAATCATAGCAGGTTTTTTGGCGCCTCGCCCGAACGAGCCGGCGAGGCGATCAGTCAGGCCTTCTCGACCTGGCCGAACTCGAGTTCGACCGGGGTAGAACGGCCGAAGATCAGCACCGCCACCCGCAGGCGGCTCTTGTCGTAGTTGATCTCCTCGACGACGCCATTGAAGTCATTGAACGGGCCGTCGACCACGCGAACCATCTGGCCAGGCTCGAACAGCACCTTCGGCTTCGGCTTCTCGACACCCTCCTGCACGCGCTGCAGGATCATGTCGGCCTCGGCGTCGCGGATCGGCAGCGGGCGGTCGGCGGTGCCGCCGATGAAGCCCATCACCTTCGGGGTTTCCTTGACCAGGTGCCAGGATTCGTTGTCGATGCGCGGGATGCCGCCTTCGTCATGGGTGGCGATCTGCACCAACACATAACCGGGGAAGAACTTGCGCTCGGAACGCCGCTTCTGGCCGGCGCGCATCTCGATCACTTCTTCGGTCGGCACCAGCACGTCGCCGAAACGATCCTGCATTTCCATCCGCACGATGCGATCGCGCAAGGCCTGCGCCACCGACTTCTCGAAGCCGGAGTAGGCATGCACGACGTACCAGCGCTTGTCCGTTTGGGTTTCCGTCATGCTGATTTCCTCAACCATTGCCGAGCAGGAATTTCACGCCCAGCTGGATCACCCAGTCAAAGGCCGCCAGGATGAGGCTGATGATGATCACCGCCGCGACCACAACCCACATCGTGCGCGTGGTTTCCTGGCGCGTTGGCCAGACCACCTTGCGCAGCTCGAATCGGGATTCCGAGAGGAACTCGCGCGTCTGCGCGCCCTTGGCCGTGACCATGAACACCAGCGCACCCAGCACCAGGCCGGCAACGACCGCCAAGGCGCGGACACCCGTCGGCCACTGGTTTTCGAACCAATAGAAAGCAACCAGGCCGGCAACCGCCAGCAGGATGGCAAGGACGTACTTGGCGATGTCCCCGGCACCGTTGGACGGGGTTGGCAGCGTCTTGCTGGTCAAAACGTCATTTCTCCGCGCGGGCCGCGCTGAAGCGCCTGCCCGAGGTGGCACGCCAGGAGGGACTCGAACCCCCAACCTGCGGTTTTGGAGACCGCTGCTCTGCCAATTGAGCTACTGGCGTATCGAAAGTTGCTGATCGAAATTGTGCCGTTTCCTGAAAAGGCAACGGCGGCTTGCGCCGCCTGCCTTCTGCCCCGACCCGATCCTGCAGGCAGGATCGGGGAAACGCAGGGCCGCGCTCGCGCCTGGGCGCGAGCGCCTGGGCGCGAGCGCCTTGTCGCATTACTTGACGATCTTGGCCACGACGCCGGCGCCGACGGTACGGCCGCCTTCGCGGATCGCGAAACGCAGGCCTTCGTCCATCGCCACCGGGTTGATCAGGCTCACCACCATCTTCACGTTGTC
>Ga0116178_10001791_pt1 | contig 17488 bp, 15 predicted proteins | sample AD_STIC12_MetaG_FD_89880 | JGI IMG/M metagenome (GOLD analysis project Ga0116178, IMG submission 89880) | Active sludge microbial communities of municipal wastewater-treating anaerobic digesters from USA - AD_STIC12_MetaG | ecosystem: Engineered > Bioreactor > Anaerobic > Digestate | place: USA... | reverse complement strand
GGCCCCGTCTCCTCAGGACGAGGTCGAGGGCCTCGTCGACCTTGGCTTCGTCGAGGATGCGGATCAGGACCCGGTCGCCCTGGGCCGAGACGCTTTCCCCGATCCCGGCGAAGGCCTCGGGGGGGAGGCCGGCGACGACGGCCTCGGTGAACAGGACCCGCTCCGAGACGAGGTCGCGCAGGGCGCCCTCCTTGACGATGCGGCCGCCGACGATGATGGCCACCCGGTCGCAGATCATCTCGATGTCCTGGAGGATGTGCGAGGTGAAGAAGACGGTCCGTCCCTCCTCCTTGAAGCGGACGATGATGTCGCGGATCTCCTTGCGGCCGAGCGGGTCCAGGCCGCCGAGCGGCTCGTCGAGGATGACCAGCTTGGGGTCGTTGACCAGCGACTGGGCCAGGCCGGCCCGCTGGAGCATGCCCCGGGAGTACTTCCGCAGGGGCAGGTCGGCGGCCCGCTCCAGCCCGACCAGGGCCAGGAGCCGGGCGATGCGCCCGTCCCTCTCCGTCCGGCCGAGGCCGAAGAGGTCGGCGGTGAAGGCCAGGAACTCCCGGGCCGTGAGATAGTCGTAGAAGTAGGGATTCTCCGGGAGGAAGCCGAGCGGCTCGCGGGAGCGCGGCGCGAAGTGGGACAGGCCGAAGATCTCGATCGTCCCGGCGTCCGGGCGGATGAGGTCGAGCAGGCACTTGATGGTCGTCGTCTTGCCGGCCCCGTTCGGCCCGAGGTAGCCGAAGATCTCGCCCTCGCGGACGGAGAAGGTGATGCCCTTGAGGATCTTGTGGGTCCTGGGAACGAACCCGAGCCGGAAATCCTTCCGCAGGTCCCGGATCCGGATCGCGTCGGCCATCGCCTCTATTTTAAGGAAGGCCGGGCCAAAGTCAACGGCGAAGGTGATCTCCCGGGCCCGTATTCTCATCGCGGGATTCACCGCGGAGGGTGATTGACCCCCCGGCGGCGGCATGAGAACCTGAACGCGGTCGCAGCCTTCGGGGCGCGACGGCCTCGCGAGAGGCGGTGCCAAGGTCGTGAAAAGGGAGAGGGAGGATCTCTCTCCCCCGTTTTTCCCCGGCCTCCTCTTCCCCCCCGGTTCCCCTTGGGGAACCCCTTTGTTTAGGCTATAATCGGGCGGAATCCCGGGCCCGGAGGTGGACCATGACCGACTTCGGCGGGGCGTTGAAGCCTCTCTCCGAGAACCCCGACTACAAGATCGCCGTCCTGGGCGTCCCCTTCGACGAGAAGTCGAGCTATCTCCGCGGCGCGGCCGGCGGGCCGGCGGCTATCAGGGCCGTCTCGACCGGCAAGTGCTACTGCGCCTGGACCGAGCTCGGGGTCGACCTCGAGGCGGACACGGCCCTGGTCGACCTCGGCGACGTCGACGTCTCCGGCGACCCCGACAAGACCTTCGCCCTGACCGAGAAGGCCGTCGACCGCATCCTGGCCAAGGGCGCCGCGCCCATCGTCCTCGGCGGCGACCACTCCATCACCTATCCCGTGCTCAGGGCCTTCGCCCGGCACGTCAAGCCCCTCGACGTCCTCCACTTCGACGCCCACCCCGACCTCTACGAGGACCTCTACGGCGACCGCCTGTCCCACGCCTGCCCCTTCGCCCGCGTCCTCGAGGACGGCCTGGCCGCCGGCGTCGTCCAGGTCGGCGTGCGGGCCGTCACCTCCGCCCACCGGTCCCTGGCCCTCAGGCACGGCGTCCGGATGGTCGAGATGAAGGACATCCAAGAGACGCTCCATCTGCGCTTCGCCAACCCGGTCTACGTGTCCTTCGACCTGGACGCGCTCGACCCGGCCTTCGCCCCGGGCGTCTCCCACCACGAGCCCGGCGGGCTCTCGACCCGCCAGGCGGTCCAGGTCATCCAGGCCCTCAAGGGCCGGATCGTCGGCCTGGACGTCGTCGAGCTCAACCCGTCGCGCGACCCGGCCTCGATCACCGCCGCGGCCGCCTTCAAGATCGTCAAGGAGACGGCCGGCCGGATGGCCCGGCCGTCGGCGGGAGGGGAGCCGTGAAGCGCGCGCTCTCCGCCGCCGCCCTGGCCGCGGCGTCTTCAAGTCGACCGTCCTCGACGCCGGCTTCGACGCCTTGGGCACGGAGCGCTATCTCCTGACCGAGGACAACAGGAGCCTGCGCGACATCGCCGCCCACGTCCCCTACGACGCGCTCCATATCATGGTCAACCGCGCGCGCTACGGGGGAGGCGGCATCTACAACCTCTATGCCGCCTTCACGTCCGACAACCCGCTGGCCGATTACGTCTTCCTCCACGAGTCCGGCCATTCGTTCGCCGGGCTGGCCGACGAGTACTACACCTCTCTGCAAGGTCTGCGAGGCCGCCGTCCTGCGGACGATCCTCCACTACGCCGACTGATATTTCTCATCTGATGTCCCGTGTGCGGAGAAGTGCGGGCTGTTGTCAGCAAAAGGGGGGTTGATGATGGGAACCAAAAAGGTGGGGGCTTTCTCCAGCCCGCGCAAGAAAGCCACAACCATTGTACCACAGCGAAATCGAATGTCCAGCTTTTTTTTCATTTTTTTTTAATTTTTTTTTCCGCCTCACGCATGTCCTTGATTTTTTTGCTGTTTCGCCCCACAATGGGGGCGACGCCAGGCTCCAGGAGGGACCATGGACCAGAAGACCGAGGCCAAGAAGGTCGAGATCAAGGTCGACGAGGCCGTCGCCCTCGGCCAGTACGCCAACCTGGCCGCCATCCGCCACTCGCGGGAGGAGTTCCTCTTCGACTTCGCCTTCCTCTTCCCCGACGGGCCCTTCGGCAAGCTCGTGGCCCGGACCATCGTCAGCCCGGCCCACGCCAAGCGCTTCCTCGAGGCCCTGCAGGCGAACATCAAGCGCTACGAGGACGCCTACGGGACGATCGTCCCCTCGGACCTGCCGCCGACCGTCGACTTCATCCAGTAGCGCGCCGCCCGGGCCGCCCGCCCGGTCCCGGCTTGACATCAGGGGTTTTTTCTTATAATAGTTGACCCAGGCGGCGAGGAGGCATATCATCCGATGGAGCTCTCCACCGCCAGGCAACAAGACATTCGACATCCCGTCCACGAGGGAGGCATAGACGAGAAGGAGACAGGCGGACAGGTTCTGGCGCGGCCATAATTCTCACGGAGGTAATAGACATGGCTTTTGAATTCAAGAACTCGAAGGGGGTCGGCTACTTCCTGCACTCCAAGGAGGTCCTGCTGAAGGGCGGACGGAAGCAGACGATCTATTTCTTCGCCCGCGACGTCCGTCCCGGCGCCCTGGACGCGGTCCCCAACGGCTACGTCGTTCAGGAAACCGCCAAGACGGGCATGCCCATCCTGAAGAAGAAGTAACGGCCCGACCCGAGGCCAGGCCGCCGGGGGCCCCGGCCCCGGCGAGGAGGGGAGCCGCCCGGGCCCGCGGCCCGAGGGCGGTTCCCCCTATTCATATTCGGCCGCTTTGACCGTGCCGCGCCTCTTGCGTATACTGGGGCCGTGAAAGCCGCCGCCCCCAAGGCCCTCGCGGCCGCCATGGCGCTCGTCCTCGCCGCCGCGGCCTGCGGCCGCAAGCCCTCCGGCGCCGCGGGCGAGGCCAGGCCCCTGACCATCGCCGTCATCCCCAAGGGAACGACCCACGAGTTCTGGAAGTCCATCCACGCCGGGGCGGCCCGGGCGGCCCGGGAGCTCGGCGTCGAGATCGTCTGGAAGGGCCCTCAGAAAGAGGACGACCGGGCCCAGCAGATCACCGTCGTCGAGGATTTCGTCAGCCGCGGCGTCGACGGCATCGTCCTGGCCCCGCTCGACGACCGGGCCCTCATGCGGCCGGTCCGGGACGCCGCCCGGGAGGGCATCCCCGTCGTCATCATCGACTCGGCCCTCCAGGGCTCCGATTATGTCAGTTACGTGGCCACCGATAACCGCAAGGGCGGCGTCCTGGCCGCCCGCCGGCTCGGCTCGCTCCTCCAAGGCCGCGGCCGGGTCTTCGTCATCCGCTACCAGGAAGGCTCGGCCAGCACGACGGAGCGCGAGACCGGCTTCCTGGACACGGTCGCGGCCGAGTTCCCCGGGCTCGACATCCTGGTCAAGGACCAGTACGCCGGGGCGACGACCGAGACGGCCTACCAGCTGGCCGAGAACCTGATCGGCCGCTTCCCGGACGTCCAGGGCGTGTTCGCGCCCAACGAATCGAGCACCTTCGGGACGCTCCGGGCGCTCCAGGAGTCGCGCCTGGCCGGCAAGGTCGTCTTCGTCGGCTTCGACAGTTCGCCCAAGCTCGTCCAGGGCCTCCGCGACGGCGCGATCCATGGCCTGGTCATCCAGGACCCGGCCAAGATGGGCTATCTCGGGGTCAGGACGATGGCCGCCCACCTGCGCGGCGAGCCCGTCGAGAAGGTCGTCGACACGGGCGTCGTCCTGGCCACGCGCGAGAACATGGACGCGCCCGGGATCCGGTCCCTCCTCGTCCCCGGCCTCGCCGCCATCGACGACTGATGCGTGACGTCCCGGCCGCTCCCCCCGTCCTGCGCATGGCCGGCGTGACCAAGAGCTTCGGCGCGACCCGGGCCCTCGACGACGTCGGCTTCGAACTCGGCCGGGGCGAGGTCCACGCCCTCATCGGCGAGAACGGCGCCGGCAAGAGCACGCTGATGAAGGTCCTCAGCGGCGCCCTTGCGCCCGACGCCGGCCGGATGGAGATCGACGGCCGGCCCTACTCGCCCTCCGGCCCCGCCGACGGCCTCCGCTCGGGCGTGTCCATGATCTACCAGGAGCTGACGCTGGCCCCGCACCTGACCGTCGCCGAGAACATCATGCTCGGCCGCGAGGCCCGCGCCGCGGGCTGGCTCGACCGCCGGGAAACGGCCCGCCGGGTCCGGGAGGTCCTCGCGCTCGTCCGCCACCCCGAGATCTCGCCCGACGTCCGCGTCGGCCGCTTGAGCGTCGGGGCCAAGCAGGTCGTCGAGATCGCCCGGGCCCTGCTCCACCGGTCCCGCATCCTGGTCCTGGACGAGCCGACGAGCTCGCTCGGCCAGGAGGACAGCCGGCGCCTCTTCGAGATCGTCCGCGGCCTCAAGGGCCAGGGGGTAGGCGTCGTCTACATCAGCCATTTCCTCGAGGAGGTCCGGCGGGTGGCCGACCGCTACACGGTCCTGCGCGACGGCCGCAGCGTCGGCTCCGGGGCCATGGAGGGGACGGGGCTCGACGACCTCATCCAGCTCATGGTCGGGCGGAAGTTCAGCCGGCTCTTCCCCCGCGTCGGGCACGCCGTTGGCGGACCGGTCCTGGCCGCGGACCGCCTGAAAGGCGCCCGGATGGCCGCGCCGGTCTCCCTGTCCCTCGCCCGCGGCGAGATCCTCGGCGTCGCCGGGCTCATCGGCTCGGGTCGGACCGAGTTCCTGCGGGCGGTCTTCGGCCTGGACGGGATCGAGGGCGGCGCCGTCGTCGTCTCCGGCGCCGAGCTTTCCGGGCGGCGGCCCTGGGCCCGGGTCCGGCGCGGCCTCGGCCTCCTCAGCGAGGACCGCCAGGGCGAGGGCCTGGCCCTGTCCCTGTCGGTGGCCGACAACATGACCCTGAGCGATCTCGCCCCCTACCGCCGCCGCGGCCTGCTCCGGTCCGCCCGGCGGAACAAGGCCGTCGGCGACTGGATCGGGAAGCTCAAGATCAAGGCCGAGAGCCCCGCCCAGCCGGTCGGCGGCCTCTCGGGCGGGAACCAGCAGAAGGTCGCCTTGGCCCGGCTGCTCCACCAGAAGGCCTCGGTCCTGCTCCTCGACGAGCCGACGCGCGGCATCGATGTCGTCAGCAAGGGCCAGATCTACGAGTGGATCGGCGGGCTGGCCCGCGAGGGCAAGGCCGTCCTCTTCGTCAGCTCCTATCTCCCGGAGCTCCTCGGGATCGCGGACCGGATCGCCGTCTTCCACCGGGGATCGCTCGTCGAGTCGCGGCCGGCCGCCGCGTGGGACGCCGCCGGGCTGATGGCCGCGGCCACGACGGGCCGGGCCTCCAAGGACGCAGCCACGGGACAAAGGAACGGGACATGAGCCGCCGCCGGGCCCGCCTGGGCCGCGCCCTCGACGTCTTCGGCCCGTTCGTCGGGCTCCTCCTCGTCATCGCCCTCTTCGCCCTCATCCCCGAGGTCCGGGGGCGGTTCCTGCGGGCCGCCAATTTCAAGAGCGTCGCCACCCAGTCGGTCATCGTCGCCCTCGGGGCGCTCGGCATGACCCTGGTCATCATCAGCGGCGGCATCGACCTCTCGGCCGCGTCGAACATCGCCCTGGCCAGCGTCGTCACGGCCTACGCCGTCAACGCCGGGGCCGGGCCGCTCCTGGCCGTCCTGCTCGGCGTGCTGACCGGCGGCCTGGTCGGCCTCGTCAACGGCGGCCTGGTGACGCGCCTGCGGCTCGTGCCCTTCATCGTGACCATGGGCATGATGGGCATCGCCCGGGGCGCGGCCAAGTGGATCGCCGGCAACCAGAAGATCGACGCGCCCATGACCTGGGTCAACGAGCTCATGGCCAAGAGCCCGCGGCCGTCCTGGCTCCTGCTGGCCCCCGGCATCTGGGTCGTCATCCTCTTGGCCGCGGCCCTGGCCGTCCTCCTGAAGCACACCGTCTTCGGCCGCCACGTCTTCGCCGTCGGGTCGAACGAGGCCACGGCCCGGCTCTGCGGCCTCCGGACCGACGGGATCAAGGTCCTCGTCTATGCCGTCTCCGGCCTCTTCTGCGGCTTGAGCGGGGTCATGGAGTTCTCCCGGCTCACGGTCGGCGACCCGACCGTGGCCGTCGGGCTCGAGCTCGACATCATCGCCGCCGTCGTCATCGGCGGCGGCAGCCTGAGCGGCGGCGAGGGCGGCGTCCTCGGGACCATGGTCGGCGTCCTGATCATGTCCTTCCTCCGCAACGGCTGCACGATGATGGGCTGGCCGAACTACATCCAGGAGATCATCATCGGCGCGATCATCGTCGCCGCCGTCGCCCTGGACCGCCTCCGCCACCGGAAGGACTAGCCCGCCGGGGCCCGGGCCCCGGGCGCGTGGCGCCGGCCCTCCCCGCCTCGTTGCCGCGGGTTCCCGGAAATGATATCCTGAGACGGGGGGCGGGGGACAAGGACGGAACGGGTCAAGCTCGGAAAGGGACCGTCATGGCGGATTTGCGCAAACCGGAGAACCGGGAGCTCGTCGAGAAGCTCGTCAAGAAGCGGGACTGGGACGCTTTGCGGACGCTGACGGAGTCCTGGCCGATGCCCGAGCTGGCGGACCTTTTGGGCGACCTGCCCAGGCGCGCCGGGGTGCTCCTGTTCCGCTCTCTTCCCAAGATGGTCGCCGCCGAGGTCTTTTCGCTCCTCGAACGGAGCTCGCGGGACGCCTTCCTGAAAGACCTGACCGACGAGGAGACCCGCGTCCTGCTGGCCGGCCTCAGGCCGGACGACCGGACCGCGCTGCTGGAGGAGCTGCCCGACCGGGTCCGACAGGGCCTGTTGAGCCTGCTCGGCCCGGCCGACCAGGCCGAGGCCCGGACGCTGCTCGGTTATCCCGAAGACAGCGCCGGCCGGCTCATGACGCCGGACTACGTCGCCGTCCGCCCGGATTGGACCATCGGCCAGACCATCGCCCATATCCGCCGCATGGGCCGGGATTCGGAGACCGTCGACGCGATCTACGTGACCGACGCCTCCTGGAAGCTCCTCGGCGTGATCAGCCTCCGCCAGGTGGTCCTGGCCGAACCCGCCGAGACCGTCGCCGGCCTGATGGTCTCGGCGGTCGTTTCCGTCTCGGTCTTCGACGACCGGGAAGCGGTCGCGCTGAGCATGGAGCGTTACGACCTCTACGTCCTGCCGGTCGTCGACGCCGGAGACGTCCTCGTCGGGATCGTCACGGCCGACGACATCCTCGACGTGGCTGTGGAAGAGGCGACCGAGGACATCCAGAAGGCCGCCGCGGTCGCCCCGCTCGAGATCGGGCTGAAAGAGGCGTCCCCGCTCCTCTTGTACCGGAAGAGGGTCCTCTGGCTGATCGCCCTGGTCCTGGTCAACACCGTCTCCGGCGGGATCATGGCCCGGTTCGAGACGACCATCGCCGCCCTGGTCCCCCTGGTCTTCTTCCTGCCCCTCTTGATCGACAGCGGGGGCAACGCCGGCTCCCAGTCGGCGACCCTGATGGTCCGGGCGTTGGCGGTCGGCGACATCCGGATGAACGATTGGGCCCAGCTCCTTCTCAAGGAGACCGGCGTGTCGGCGGCCCTGGGCCTGACGACGGGTCTGTGCGCCTGGGGACTGGGGGTCTGGAGGGGCGGATTCACCCTGGGCCTCGTCGTCGGCCTCAGCATGTTCCTGGTCGTGGTCCTCGGCAGCATGATCGGGGTCGGCGTCCCGCTGCTGCTCAAGAAGCTGAGGCTGGACCCGGCCACGGCCAGCTCCCCGCTCATCACCACGGTCATCGACGTGGCCGGTGTTCTCCTCTACTTCTCGGTGGCCACCCTGCTTCTGAAAATCTGAGCGGGGAGGTCGGCCTCGCGTCCGAAGGCCGTCCCGGTCCGTCGATCGTCCAGGCTAGGACATGTCCCCCCGGCCGGATGTCCTTTGGACAGGACAAGGAGTTGGCTTTCCCGAGGAGAACAGGATGGCACGTTAATTGCTTGGAAGGAGGTTGGAAGGAGAAAGACGATGAAAAGACGATCGATCAAGACGCCGGTCCTGGCGGCCGCTTTCATCGTTTCGATCCCCCTCGGCCTCATGGCCCAGGACGAAGGGTTCTACCCTTACAGCTACGCCCGCCTGAGCTACGTCAACGGCACGGTCTACGTCCAGAGGGCGTCGGACCTGGGCTACGAGAAGGGCGAGATCAACCTCGCCCTGGTCCAGGGAGACAAGATGGGGACCGAGAGCGGCCAGGCCGAGGTCCACTTCGGGCGCCGGAACTACCTCCGCGTCGACGACAACACCAGGGTCGAGTTCGCCGTCCTGCCCACGGAGGGCGACGAGCGCGTCAAGCTCCATCTCACCGAAGGCGGCGCCTATCTCCGGATCAGCCGTCTCGCCCTCGACAAGGGCGTCGAGGTCCACACCCCCGACGCCTCGTTCTACGTCCTCGAGGAAGGCCTGTACCGCTTCGACGTCCGGCTCGACCGGGAGACCGTCGCCTCCGTGCGGGAGGGCAGCCTCGAGGCGGCCGCCGAGGACGGCTCCGCCCTCGTCCGGGCGAACGAGAGCGTCGCGGCCGCCGACGGCCGCCTCCTCGGCGATCCCGCCTATGCGAACGCCCGCCAGGACGGCTTCGACACCTGGAACGCCTCGCGCGACGGCCAGCTCGCCGCGCGCGGCCGGACCCGCTACCTCCCCGCCGAGATCGCGGAGTACGAGGACGAGCTCGACCAGAACGGCGAGTGGGTCTACGAGCGGGGTTACGGCAACGTCTGGGTGCCGCGCGTCACCTACGCCGATTGGCGGCCCTACCTCTACGGCCGCTGGGCCTGGTACCCCGTCATCGGCTGGACCTGGGTCTCGTCCGAGCCCTGGGGCTGGTCCGTGTACCACTACGGCCGCTGGCACTGGCGCTTCGGCCTGGGCTGGTACTGGATCCCGAGGTCCTCTTGGGGCCCCGCCTGGGTGCACTGGTGGTGGGACAGCGACCACATCGGCTGGTGCCCGCTGAGCTGGTACAACCGTCCCGTCCTGATCGTCGACAACCGCTTCTACGACCGCTACTACGACCGCTACTTCCCGGTCCACAACCGGGCCCTGACCGTGGTGCGCCGCGACCAGCTCCAGGCCCGCGACCTCCATCGCCGCGAGATCGGCGCCGCCGAGCGCGGCCGCATCGGGCCCGTGGAACTGCGGCGCGAACAGCCGTCGGTCCGCCCGGTCGTGGACAACGCCCGGCCCCTGGCCCTCGCGGCCAAGCGGGCCCTCGCCGACCGGGCCGGCAGCCGGCGCGACGTGAAGGCCGTGGCCCCGTCGAACACCGTGTCCCCTTCGCGGATGAGACCGGGCGCGACCGGGACCGGCGGCGGCTCGCGGGAGCGGAGCGCCCCCGCCGGGACGACGGAACGGGGCGCCCTGGCCCGGCCGTCCGTCCGCGGCCAGGACAGCGCCGGCCGGGTCCTCCGGACCTTCCCGAGCCAGCGTCCGGCCGTGGGCCGCGATCAGGCCCGCGCCTCCGAGGAGCGCCGGAGCTCCGAGGGCGCGACGGTCCGCCGGAGCGGGAGCGAGGCCCGCGACCCGAGCGCCGGGGTCAACCGGCCGGGCGGCCGTCCGTCCGAGCCCCCGGCGAAGGCCGTCCGCGAGGCCCCGCGGCCCAAGAGCGAGGGCCAGGGGTCGTCGAGCGGGACCGTCCGTTCCGAGTCCGCGTCCCGATCGGCCGTCTCACGGGCGCCCTCGCGGCCGCTCTCGACCCCGTCGGCCCCGGCGCGGCCCTCCGCGCCGTCGGTCACGCGCCCGTCCTCCCGCCCCTCCTCCCCGTCCTATTCCCGGCCCGACGCTTCCGCGCGTCCGTCCGCGGCCCCCTCTTCGCGCGGCTCCTATTCCGCCCCCTCCCTCTCCGGGGGCTCGTCCGGCCGGTCCGTCAGCGCCTCCCGTTCGAGCTCGTCCCCGGGCCGTTCGATCGGCGCTCCCCGCGCGAGCGGCGCCTCCTCCGGGCGGTCCGTGAGCCCGCCCCGTTCGGGCGGGACCTCTTCGGTCCGCTCGTCCTCCCCGGCCCGGTCCGGTTCCTCGCCCTCCCGGTCCTCGGGCTCGTCCTCGCGGTCCGGGAGCGTGAAGCGGAAAGGCTGAGACGGGGCCGTCCCCGGCCCATCCGACCCACACAACGTGGAAGAGAACCTTTTTTCTTTACTTTTACGCCCCGGGGTGGTATAAACTTAGCCTTGTTCGGGAAGCCGACTTCCGGACGCTCGTTCGACACATGGAGGTAGTTCCAATGCGTTTCACCAAGACAGCGGGGATCGTTCTATTAGGGCTGGCTGTCCTGGCCGGTTCCGTGGCCTGTCAGAAAACGGCCGAGACGACGGCCGCCGAGGACCACGTTGCCGTCACGGAGTTCGAGGGCGTGGTCCGGACGGGCCTCGGGCGCTACATGTACCTGTCCACGGCCCAGGGTTTCGACATCGTCCTGCCCGGCTTCGACGCGGCCTCCGTCGTCGGCAAGACCCTCAAGGTCAAGGGCAACCTGCTCGTGGACCACCCGCCGGTCTTCCTCGCCGACTCCGTCGAGTCCGGCGGCCAGACGATCTACACCCGCAGCGGCGGTTTCGCGCCGGAGGACTTCGTGGAGATGAAGGTCCGCGAGGCCGTCCCCGCCCTGGCCATCACCGGCGTCAACAAGCCCGAAGAATGGGAAGGCAAGGGCGAGGGCAAGGTCTACGGCCAGCTCATGAAGGGCGACGTCAGCGCCATCGTCCTCACGGACGACAAGGGGAGAGAGACCGCCAGGATCATCGTCGACTCCGTCTCGACCTATTCGAACTACTACATCCAGAAGCTCAAGCTGTTCGACAAGTTCTGGTTCTACCTCAAGGTCAAGGACAGCGTCGACAGGAAGGACAGGGCCAAGACCAAGGCCATCTTCCACGCCGATGTCGTCGGCGTCGGGCTTTACTGAGCCCGGAAAGGATCGCCGCGCCCCGCTCCCTGCCGGTCCCGCCTCCACGGACGGGGAGCGTCGGGGCGGCGTCCCGCGCCGCTTCGAGAGGGCAGCCCGGAAAGGGCGGAAGAGCTTTCCCTATGCTAGGTCAGGATCGAGGCGAGCTTCCCTAAGGCGGCCTCGAGGGGAGCCGCGAGCTCGACGGTGAGGACGCGCCGGCCTTTCTCCGCGAGAGCCAGCGCGTCGCCCCGGGCCTGGGCCAGGAAGAGGGTCGCGAAATCGTCGGCCGGGCGGGGGACGCCGGGCACTTCCGGGATGGCCAGCCCGTCCAGGGCGGCCGGGACGAGGACCAGGAACAGGCCCTTGTTGCCGCCGCCCTTGTGGAGCTGGCCGGTGGAGTGGAGATAGCGGGGTCCGAAGCCGACCGTGACCGGCAGCCCCGTCTTGAGCCGGAGACCGGCGGCCAGCCCCGAGAGGAGGTCCTCGAGCGACCGGCGCCGGGGCAGGAAGGCCAGCAGGGCCAGGTAGTCCCCGTCGCGGGCGGCGCGGAGGAAGAGGGGGCCGGCGACGGCCGGGCTTTCGGACGTCCCGGCCAAGCGGACGTCTCCCGCGGCGAGCCGGGAGGACGTCGCGTCGGAGGGAGCGCCCGGTCCGGCCGCCAGGACCTCGCGGGTCTTTCTCTTGGCCGATTCGACGTCGGGCTGGTCGAAGGGATCGATGTTCAGGATGTGACCGGCGACGGCGGTGGCGAACTCCCAGAGGAAGAAGTGCCCGGCCACTTCGTAGGGATCGTCGAACGCGAGCTTGACGAGCGGCGCGGCCGACGCCTCCGGGGCCCGTTCGGCCGGCCTCGACGCCGTCCTCCCGCCGGGCCCGATCGCCACGAACAGGCGGTCGGGGCCGTAGCTCTCGGCGGGGCCGGGCCGGTCCTCGACGACGGGGACGATCCCCCGCCCGTCCTTCCCTGTGCTCTCGGCGACGAGCTGTTCGAGCCAGGCGGCGAAGGGCCTGAGCCGCGGCGGCAGGAGGACGGTCAGCTTGTCCAGGCCCCCCAGGGCGGCCGTGCCCAGGACCGCGCCCAGCAGGGCGCCGGGGTTCCCGGCCGCGCGCTCCGACCGGCAGGCCTCGGCCGTCGTCAGGGCCGGCCCGAGGAGACGGACGAGGTCGACCCCCGCGAGCGCGGCGGGCAGGAGCCCGAACACGGACAGGGCCGAGAACCTCCCGCCGATGTCCGGCCGGCCGAGGAAGGTCCGGCGGAAGCCGAGCTCGCGGGCCAAGGCCTCGAGCGGCGTCCCCGGGTCGGTGACGGCGACGAAGCGGCCGCCGGCCTCGCCCGGCCCGAGCGCCCGGCCGACCCGGTCGTAGAAGAAAGCGAGCAGGGCGGCCACCTCGGCCGTCGTTCCCGATTTCGAGGACACGAGAAAGAGGGTCTTGTCCGGGGTGAGCCGGGCCGCGGCACGGGCCACGGTCTCCGGCTCCGTCGTGTCGAGGACGTCGAGGTCGAGGGCGCCGGGCTGAAGGCCGAAAAGACGGCTGTAGACCTCCGGGGCCAGGCTCGACCCGCCCATGCCCAGGACGACGGCGCGCTTGAGCTTCAGGTCCCGGAGCGAGGCCGCGAAGGCCTGGAGCTCCGGGAGGAGCCCGGCGGCCGCCGCGGGGCAGTCGAGCCAGCCGAGGCGGTCCGAGGCCTCGCGCCCGTCCGGCTTCCAGACGGTCCCGTCCCGGTCCCAGACGCGGCCGACGACGGCCTCGGCGTCGAGGCGGCCGAGCGCCGCCTCGAGGCCCGGCGCGAGCGCCTCCCCGCGGACGATCCGGATGTCCCGCGCGTCGAAGTCCATGGCCGAGTCCCCTCCTCGCGGGGATTATACCAGGGGACGGGGCCCGGACCAAGCCGCTTGATTCTTCGCGCGGGATTCAGGAAGATAGGGCCCGACGTCCCCAACGCCGCGACACGGGAGGCCCGCCCATGACCGACGCCGCGACCGCCGAGCCGGCCGGCTTCTTCCATCCGACCCGGCCGCTCTACCGTTTCGTCAACCTGTTCTTCATCTCCACCCTGTCGTTCGGGAGCTACTTCGCCTACGACATCATCGGGGCCATCGCCCCCTCGCTGATCGGCGAGCTCAAGGCCGCGCGGGCCACGGTCGGGACGATGAACACCATGTACAGCGTCGCCGCCATCCTGGTCGTCCTCTTCGGCGGCATGCTCATCGACCGGCTGGGGACGCGCAAGGCGAGCATCATCTTCTCCGTCCTCGTCCTCGCGGGGGCGGCGATCGTCTGGCAGGCCAGGTCGATCCCTCTCATCTTTCTCGGCCGGTTCGTCTTCGGGGCCGGCTCCGAGCCGCTCGTCGTCGCCCAGAGCGCCATGCTGGCCCGCTGGTTCAAGAACAAGGAGATGGCCATGGCCTTCGGCGTCCAGCTGACCGTGAGCCGGCTCGGGTCGCTGTTCGCCTTCAACACGGGGGAGCTGTTCTCGAGCTACTTCGGCAGCTTCCGCTACGCCCTGCTGGCCGCGGTCCTGGCCTGCGCCCTGTCGTTCGCCGGCAACCTCTGCTACATCGTCATGGACAAGCGGGGCGAGAAGGCCCTCAACCTCCGCGACGAGAGCGCCGGCGACAAGATCGTCTTCAAGGACATCAGGGAGTTCAGGCCGACCTTCTGGTTCGTCACCGGCCTGTGCTTCACCTTCTACGCGGCCGTTTTCCCCTTCCAGAGCCTGGCCACGGACTTCTTCCACACCAAGTGGGGCATCGCCCTGACGGCCGAGGCCGGCGGCGGGTTCCTGGCCCAGGTCTTCAACAACCTCCTCCACATCTTCAGCACGGCCGGCGGCATCACCAGCATCATCATCTTCGCCTCGATGGTCCTGGCCCCGTTCGCCGGCCGGCTCGTCGACCGCGTCGGCAAGCGGGCCCAGTTCATGATCGTCGGGGCCCTGATGCTCATTCCCTGCCACCTGGCCATGGGCCTGACAAGGGTCTACCCGGTCTACCCGATGGTCCTGCTCGGCTTCGCCTTCGTCCTCGTGCCGGCCGCGCTGTGGCCGTCGGTGCCGCTCATCGTCCGCTCGGAGCGGGTCGGGACGGCCTTCGGGCTGATGACGGCCATCCAGAACATCGGCCTGGGGCTCTTCCCGCTGCTCAACGGGCTGCTGAGGGACCGGACGGGGGATTACGTCGCCAGCCAGGTCATGTTCGCCGGCCTGGGCATCGTCGGGCTCGTCTTCGCCCTCCTGCTCGGCCGGGCCGACCGCCGGGAAGGCGGCCGGCTCGAAGCCCCGCAGAAGGCCAAGGGCTAGGATCATTCAGGACGGCGCCGCAGGCGGGGAAGGTATCGCCGGGCGCCGCGGCCCGGCCGTGCTCAAGGTATCTTCTCGAGATCCAGCGATACGCTCTCGGCCGCGCTTGATGCCCGTTCAAAAAGGAGCCCGGTCCCGCCGGGCCGGCCCTTGCTCCGCGAGGGACGGTCTTCCCGGATTCGGGCGGAACGGAAGGGCCTCCGCGGGCGATAGGCTCCGCCCTCGGAGCGGCGAGCGACGGAGCGGGGCGGAGCGGAAGGGACCGGGGGCCGGGTCTACTTGGCCGCCTTGGCCTTCTCGGCCTTGCTCTTGCGCCGCAGGTCGGCGGCGTGGGCCCGCTTGTAGGTCTGGATGTCGACGAAACGCCCCTTGGCGTCGCGCACGGCGTAGAGCTTGGTCCCCTTCACGCTGCGGTGGGTCGTTCTCTTGGTCGGCATAATCCCTCCTCTTTTTATGATCCGGCTCTTGTTCGGTTCAACCGTCTCACCGGCCGATTAAAAGATAGCCTTCCGCGCCGCCGATGTCAACCGTCACCGGGGCGCCGTTTGCCGGGTCCCGCCGTTTCTGCTATAAAGGCCCCTCATGATCCGCGCCGTCATCTCCGACCTCGGCCGCGTCGTCCTCTGGTTCGACAACAGCGTCTTCCTGCGCAAGCTCGCGGAGAAGGCGGGGAAGCCGCTCGACGAGGTCGAGGCCGCCGTCCACGGCGATCTCGGGCTCCTCCGCCGCTTCGACGGGGGAGCGGTGACGCCGGGGGGCTTCCTCGCGCACGTGGCCGCGGCCGTCGGGGCGGACATGGGTTACGAGGAGTTCTTCGGGATCTACAACGACATCTTCACCCCGAACCCTCCTGCGATCGACGCCCTGGCCCGGGTCAAGGCGGCGGGCTACAGGACGCTGCTCCTGTCCAACACCGACCCGGAGCGTTTCGGCTTCGTCCGGCGCCGCTTTCCCGAGATCCTCTTCTTCGACGGCTACGTCCTCTCCTACGAGCTCAAGCTGCTCAAGCCCGAACCGGCGATCTATCTGGCCGCGGCCGCCAGGGCCGGTTGCCGGCCGGAGGAATGCGTCTTCATCGACGACATGGATGAGAACGTCGAAGGCGCCGTCGGGACGGGGCTCCGCGGCATCCTGTACCGGCCCGGGACGGACCTCGCGGTGGAGTTGAAGAAGCTCGGCTTGCGCTTTTAAATCGTGTCCCCCTATTTTCCGACGATTTGGACCCAGGCCCGGCGGGTCCGCGGGCCGTCGAACTCGCAGAAGAAGACCCCCTGCCACGTCCCGAGCTGGAGCTTCCCGCCCTCGACGACGAGCGTCACCGAGGAGCCCACGAGGGCGGCCTTGACGTGGGCCGGGGAGTTGCCCTCGCCGTGGGCGTAGGGGAGGGCGTCGGGCGCGAGCTTCCGCAGGACCATGTCCATGTCGGCCCGGACGTCCGGGTCGGCGTTCTCGTTGACCGTGACGCCGGCCGTCGTGTGGGGGACCGCGACGACGCAGACCCCGCTCCGGACGCCCGAGGCCGCCGCCAGCCGCACCACTTCGGCCGTCAAGTCGACGAATTCCCGCCGCGCTTTCGTCTCGATCTCGATCGTATGCATTGCCGCCTCAACGATTTAAGGGTTTTTCAAAAAGGGGCTTGACAAGCCTCCGGACCGGGGTGTAGAGTCTCCTCGGAAAATACAACATTTAGTATTTTCCGCGAACAGGCTCCACAAGATATGGGATAGAGGCCGGTCGGCCCTGATATGCGTCATGGTATCGGGACGGGCCGATTGTAGCACGTCGCCGGCCCGGTTCCCAGTCGCGTGAGCCGGGCGGAGAAGAAGGAGGAGGCACCCGATGGTCAGCACGGTCGGCCGGATCAAGAAGCGCGACGGGACGATCACCGATTTCAACCAGGACAAGATCACCAACGCCATCTTCAAGGCCATGCAGTCCGAGGGCGTCAAGGACCGGGCCATCGCCCAGACCGCCTCGGACATCGTCTGCTTCATGATCGAGGAGAAGTTCGGCGGCTACACCATCCCGTCCGTCGAGCAGATCCAGGACATCGTCGAGATGGTCCTCATGAAGCAGGGCTATCACGAAGTGGCCAAGAGCTACATCCTCTACCGCGAGAAGCACAAGGGCCTCCGCGAGGCCCGGAAGATCGGCCTCAACCTGGAGCGGCTGGTCAAGGACTACCTCAGCAACGCCGACTGGAAGATCCGCGAGAACTCCAACGAGGGCGTCCAGTCGTTCGCCGGCCTGAACGCCCGCGTCTCGGGCGAGGTCCTGTCGCACTTCGCCCTCAACCAGATCTACACCGAGCGGGCCAAGAAGGCCCACGAGACGGGCGAGTTCCACATCCACGACCTGAGCTACCCCATCGTCGGCTACTGCGCCGGCTGGTCCCTCGAGAACCTCATCCGCAAGGGCTTCGGCCACGTCCCGAACCAGGTCCACTCCAACCCGGCCCGGCACCTCGACACCCTGACCCTGCACATGGTCAACTACATCGGCACCATGCAGGCCGAGTTCGCCGGGGCCCAGGCCTTCTCCAGCGTCGACACCCTGCTCGCGCCCTTCGTCCGCCACGACGGGCTCAGCTACGAGGACGTCAAGCAGGACCTGCAGAAGCTCATCTTCGGCCTCAACG
>Ga0116178_10001790_pt1 | contig 17498 bp, 15 predicted proteins | sample AD_STIC12_MetaG_FD_89880 | JGI IMG/M metagenome (GOLD analysis project Ga0116178, IMG submission 89880) | Active sludge microbial communities of municipal wastewater-treating anaerobic digesters from USA - AD_STIC12_MetaG | ecosystem: Engineered > Bioreactor > Anaerobic > Digestate | place: USA... | reverse complement strand
TGGGTATTTTGGCAGCCTCAGGGCAAATTCCAACCGAAGCATTATCTCGCTATGAGTTTGCTGGAGAATTGGCGCTAACAGGTGAACTCAGACCAATTAGAGGCGCACTGGCAATGGCATTTAAATCTTATAAAAGCGGGCGCGCTTTTATATTGCCGCACGAAAGTGCAGCAGAAGCAGCCTTGGTTGCAGACGCGATAGTCTACCCAGCCAATACCTTGCTGGAAGTATGCGCGCATTTTACCGGCCGCACATCTTTGGTGCGGTTGGCCGCCAAGCGTCAGGTGGTCAGCCTACATTATCATGACATGAATGAGGTCAAAGGGCAGTCTGCTGCTAAGCGCGCATTGGAAATTGCGGCGGCTGGAGGCCATAGCGTCATTATGAGCGGACCGCCAGGCACAGGTAAAAGCATGCTGGCAAGCCGCTTTGCTGGCATATTGCCGAGCATGGCAGAAGATGAGGCGCTAGAAGCCGCAGCACTACAGTCTTTGAACGGTAACTATAAGTTAGAAAATTGGAAACGCCGCCCATTTAGAGCGCCACATCACACAGCATCAGGTGTTGCACTGGTGGGTGGCGGTGGAATACCCAGGCCAGGAGAAATTTCACTCGCGCATCATGGCGTATTATTTCTAGATGAATTACCAGAATTTGACCGCAAAGTGCTTGAAGTATTACGTGAGCCGTTAGAGAGTGGACATATCACCATTAGCCGCGCCGCGCGTCAAGCTGATTTTCCTGCGCAATTTCAACTGATTGCTGCCATGAACCCGTGCCCTTGTGGATATCTCGGACATTTTAATAATAAGTGCCGCTGTACACCTGACCAAGTTGCGCGGTACAAAGCTAAAATATCAGGGCCATTACTAGACCGTATTGATTTACATATTGAAGTCCCCGCACTTAAAGAAGATGAGTTAATTAACACGCTACAGAATGAATCTTCAGATTCGGTGAGAGCAAGAGTTGAAGAAGCGCGTAGCAGGCAACTTGCTAGACAAGGCAAGCCCAATAATATATTGGGTACAAAAGAAATTGATCAGTATTGCGTGGCGGATGAGGCAGGGTTGCAACTATTAAAACAGGCTATCAGTCGTTTAAGTTTGTCTGCTCGGGCTTATCATCGTATTTTAAAAGTTGCCAGAACTATTGCAGATTTAGCCAATGAAAGTGCCATTAAACCAGCTCATATTGCTGAGGCAATACAATACCGCCGCAACGACAAGGCATAATTTACAACTAACTTTACTGAATAATAGACTTTTTTATTAAGTAGAATTAAATCAACAAAACGAGTAAAAATGAATTTCAATCAATTATCCCCAGTTGAATCCCAATTGCGCCAGTTATTAGAACAGCGCATCTTAATACTTGATGGCGCGATGGGCACGATGATTCAGCAATACAAACTGACCGAAGCCGATTATCGCGGTGAGCGCTTTGCCGATTTTAAAGCGCCAGCGGGCGAGCGTGAACTGTTTGTAAAAGGCAACAACGAGTTACTAAGCCTGACTCAGCCTCAGGTGATTCAAGAAATTCACAAAAAATATCTAGCTGCGGGTGCGGATATTATTGAAACCAACACCTTTGGGGCCACTAAAGTTGCGCAAGATGATTACCACATGGCGCATTTGGTGTATGAAATGAACGTACAATCGGCCAAGCTTGCCCGCGCCGCTTGCGATAAATACAGCACACCCGATAAACCACGATTTGTTGCGGGCGCGCTAGGCCCAACGCCTAAAACGGCTTCTATTTCCCCTGATGTGAACGACCCCGCCGCGCGAAATGTCACGTTCGATGAACTCATGAACGCCTATTTAGAGCAAGTACGCAGCTTGGTAGAAGGCGGTGCAGACATTTTAATGGTGGAAACCATTTTTGATACGCTCAACTGCAAGGCGGCCTTATTTGCCATCGAAAAGTTCTTTGAAGAACATGGTAGCCGTCTGCCGATTATGATTTCAGGCACTGTGACGGATGCTTCTGGGCGTATTTTGTCCGGTCAAACCGTCACGGCATTCTGGCATTCGGTACGTCATGCCAAGCCGCTTACCATTGGTTTAAACTGCGCATTGGGCGCAACCTTAATGCGCCCTTACGCTGAAGAGCTTTCAAAAATCGCCGATACTTTTGTGTGCATTTACCCCAATGCAGGTCTACCTAACCCAATGAGCGACACGGGCTTTGACGAAACGCCCGATGTGACTTCAAGCCTAGTGAAAGAGTTCGCCACCAGCGGCTTTGTGAATATTGCGGGCGGTTGTTGTGGCACTACGCCACCACACATTAACGCGATATACGAAGCGATTAAAGATTTACCACCTCGCCAAGTGCCGACCCTTGCACCAATCACCAAGCTTGCAGGTTTAGAGCCATTTATCATTGATGAAAATTCACTCTTTGTAAACGTAGGCGAGCGCACCAATGTAACGGGCAGTAAAGCCTTTGCCCGCATGATTATCAACGAGCAATATGAAGAAGCTTTGAGCGTAGCGCGCCAGCAAGTAGAAAATGGCGCTCAAGTCATTGACATCAACATGGATGAAGGCATGTTAGATGCCGTTAAAGCCATGACGCACTTTTTAAATTTGATTGCCAGCGAGCCTGATATTGCCCGCGTGCCGATTATGATTGATTCCAGTAAATGGTCGGTGATTGAAGCGGGCTTGAAGTGCGTACAAGGTAAATCCATCGTCAACTCTATCTCGATGAAAGAAGGTGAAGCAGAGTTTTTACGTCAAGCCAAACTTTGCCGCCGTTACGGCGCGGCTGTGATTGTGATGGCGTTTGATGAAAAAGGCCAAGCCGACACTTACGCGCGTAAAATTGAAATTTGTAAACGCGCTTATGATTTATTGGTCGCGCAAGACTTTCCGCCAGAAGACATCATTTTTGATCCAAATATTTTCGCCATTGCCACAGGCATTGAAGAACACAACAACTACGCGGTAGATTTTATTGAGGCCACGCGCTGGATTAAGCAAAACTTACCGCACGCCAAAATTTCAGGCGGTGTTTCAAATGTGAGTTTTAGCTTTAGAGGCAACGACCCCGCGCGTGAAGCGATTCACACCGTGTTTTTATACCACGCAATTCAGGCGGGCATGACCATGGGCATTGTAAACGCAGGCATGATGGGCGTGTACGATGACTTAGCGCCAGAGCTAAAAGAGCGTGTAGAAGATGTGGTGCTAAACCGCATTACCGACCCCAGCAATTTACTTGCGCCGACTGAACGCCTGATTGAAATTGCTGGCACGCTGGTAGCAGGCGGCAAAAAAGAAGCTGCGACTTTAGAGTGGCGGGGCACGCCAGAAGCACCGGTGCCAGTTGAAAAACGCTTGGCGCACGCCATGGTGCATGGCATTACTGAGTTTATTGTGCAAGATACCGAAGAAGCCCGTGCAGCAGTTGAAGCCAGCGGTGGCAGACCCATTCACGTGATTGAAGGCCCGCTCATGGACGGCATGAATGTGGTGGGAGATTTATTTGGGCAAGGAAAAATGTTTTTGCCGCAAGTGGTGAAATCTGCCCGCGTGATGAAATCTGCTGTAGCCCACTTAATCCCCTTTATTGAAGCCGAAAAAGCTGCAGAGCAGGCGCGTACTGGCGTAGTTGCCAAGCCAAAAGGCAAAGTGGTGATTGCCACGGTGAAGGGCGACGTGCATGACATCGGCAAAAACATTGTGTCTGTGGTGTTGCAATGCAACAACTTTGAAGTGGTGAACATGGGCGTGATGGTGCCAGCGGCGGAAATTTTAGCCATGGCAAAGGCTGAGAATGCCGACATTATTGGTTTGAGCGGCTTAATTACGCCATCGTTAGAAGAAATGGCCTATGTTGCCAAAGAAATGCAACGCGACCCGCATTTTCACAACGCAAAAACGCCATTACTGATTGGTGGCGCAACGACTTCACGCGCGCATACGGCGGTAAAAATCGCGCCCCATTACGATGGCCCAGTCATTTACGTGCCTGATGCTTCACGTTCAGTATCCGTGATGCAAAATTTGCTTACGCCAGAAAGCCGTGGTGCCTATTTAGCAGAGATTCAAGCCGATTATGCCAAAGCGCGTAGTCAGCATGCCAATAAAAAAGGCACGCCGCTACTCACTATTGCAGAAGCTCGTGCCAATAAGGCCAAACTGTCATTTACGGGTGAATTTGCACCTGTGAAGCCAAAGTTTATTGGCCGTCGTGTGTTTAAAAACATTGATTTAAGCCTAATCGCCAATTACATTGATTGGTCTCCCTATTTCCAAACATGGGATTTAGCTGGCAGTTACCCAGCCATTTTGACCGATAAAGTAGTCGGCGAAGCGGCCACTAAAGTCTTTAATGAAGCACAAGTGATGCTGAAAAAAATCATTGATGGACGCTGGCTCACCGCAAATGGCGTGATTGCGCTCATGCCTGCCAACACGGTAAATGATGACGATATTGAAATTTACACAGACGAAACGCGCAACCAAGTGGCGTTTACCTATTACGGAATGCGCCAGCAAACCGTAAAACCCGTGATAGACGGTGTGCCACGCCCAAACCAATGTTTGGCAGATTTTGTTGCGCCGACAGCCCAAATAGGCGAACCAAAGGTTGACGATTATGTTGGTTTATTTGCTGTAACCGCTGGCTTAGGCATGGAAAAACGACTAGCCCAATTTGAAGCCGCGCACGACGACTACAGCGCAATTATGTTTAAATCACTCGCTGACCGCCTTGCAGAAGCCTTTGCAGAATACATGCACGAAAGAATCCGCACTGATTTTTGGGGTTATGCAAGCAATGAAAAATTAGATGCCGAAGCCTTAATTAAAGAGCAATATCAAGGCATTAGACCAGCCCCAGGCTACCCCGCCTGCCCAGACCATACCGTTAAAACTGATATGTTCAAGCTATTACAATGTGATGAAATTGATATGCAACTCACCGATTCATTCGCCATGATGCCTGCCGCGGCAGTTTCAGGCTTTTACTTTGCTCACAAAGAGGCTAAATATTTTAGTGTAGATAAAATTGGTGAAGACCAATTGGCGGATATGGCAAAACGCAGAAAATTGGATAAAGCTTATTTAGAGCGGTGGCTAGCGCCGAATTTAAGTTAAAAAAGAGGGCGTTGGCCATGAAGCAAATTTATCAATTTAATATTACACTAATGGACACACAACCAGATATATGGCGCACCATTCAAGTGTCTGAAAATGATAGCTTTTGGAATTTACACGTGGCGATTCAAGATGCCATGGGGTGGCTAGATTATCACTTACATGAATTTAATTTTGTTGATAATACAAGCAAAAACTTAATACGCATTGGCATGCCAGATGAAGAATTTGGCGATGCCAGTATTTTGTTAGGTTGGGAAGTGCGCATTAAAACGTACTTTGAAAAAGCAGGCACAATTGCGCGTTATTCGTATGATTTTGGCGACGGCTGGGAGCATGAGGTTAAACTTGAAGCTATTCTGCCAGCTAATGCCGCTATTAGTTACCCTGCATGCATTGCGGGCGAACGCGCTTGCCCGTCAAAAGACTGCGGCGGCATACCTGGCTTTGAAGAACTTTTAGAAACCCTACAGCATGGTAAAGCCAGTGAGAAAAAAGAGCTTAATCAATGGCTTAAAAATCACGCAAAAAATTACTTTCCCTACTCACCAGAAGCATTTGACCCACGTGCAGTTAAATTTGACGACCCTTAATTACGTTGGGCAAATGCCTTTAGTGCAAACAAATAAATAAATAGTATGACGGTGAGCGTATGCTATTTAAGGGTTAACTTCTAATTACTAATTTGATTTGCCCACTGCATAGTTTCAAGCTGAATTGCGAGTAAATCATTGGCGCTGATGCCTAGTTTTTCAATTTCAAGTTCTGCGGCTTTGAAATCACCTTTTTCAATCACGTCAGATAAAGATAATAGTTCGCCTAGCAAGCCTTCATGGCTTAACACGGCGCTTTTAATGTCATCTGATACGCCAATTTCTTCTAGCACTTGTTCTAGCGGTGTTTGCATCACAACATCGGCGAGCGATAACATGCCCACCATAAACGCTTGGTCGCTAAAGTTTGGTTGGTGATGGTCTATTTTCTTGGCAACCAATTCCATTAAGCGTGCGCGGTTGGCTACTTGTAGCATGAGTGTGCCACCAGCACTGCCATCAGGGGTTGCGTAGAGGAGCAGTTGTACCCAGCGCATGAGTTGTTTTTGGCCGAGCACGACAATGGCTTGGCGAATGGATTCAATTTTTTGTCTACCGCCGCCAATGCCCACAGAATTCACTAGTTTCAATAACCCCAGTGTGAGACTGGGGGTATCTTTAAACATGGTTTCTAATTTACCAAGGTTAACATCACCTAGCAATTCGCCCATCACGCGCATGAGTGTTGTTTGATGAGGCTGCGGTTTTTTACCTTTCAGCAAGGTTGGTTTGGCGAAAAAGAAGCCTTGGTAAGCGTCAAAATCTAAATCTTTACATTGTTGAAATAGTGCTTCTTCTTCAACTTTTTCAGCAATCAGTTTGGCGCTGGTGACTTTACGTAAAAACTTGATGATTTCAGGTAACTTAGCTACTGGTGTGATAGTTAAATCAATTTTGACGTAATCAATGAGTGGAAATAGTGCGTCATATTCTGAGCGGTATTCAAAATCATCAAGGGCAAGTCTGAACCCCATGTCTTTTAGTTGCTGGCAGCGTGCAATGATTTGTGCGTTAATTGGCACGTCTTCAAGTATTTCTAACACAATACGCTCAGGTGGCAGCAAGTTAACGGTTTCACTGAGTAGCAAGCTGGCTGAAACATTTAAGAACCCAAGTTTGTTACCCAGCACCTGTTCTAGGCCAAATTGACTCAGCGTGTTTACAATTACCGTAGAGGTGGCGAGCAGGTCATCACTGACATCCGCATCGTCTAAACTGGCTTTTGATCTAAACAGCAGTTCAAAGGCAATGATTTGTTTTTTATGATCTAAAATGGGCTGACGACCCAAAAAAATCTCTGCGGTATTCGCCAAGGCTGATACAGGAAGAGGTTGGTTCATAATTTTTTACTCCGTTTGGTTTAATGCACTCTGCCATTTGTGGCAAGGATGGCTTATCATACGACGTGTGGATTAATATCAATCGCGTCGTTAAGCGCTTAAGTGATTATCGGCAAGCAGGTTTTTTTCTTTAGTGTTTTTTCAGTTTTTTCATCAAAAAAAAGTACGTTTAAGAAAAAATTATTTTGAATGAAAGATATGACGCAAAAAAATTGCCAAAATCCAACACATTTATTAAATTAAGCGCTTGTTATAAAAGGTTAAATTTTAAAGATGCATATTCACATACTGGGTATTTGCGGCACATTTATGGGGGGCATTGCGGTGCTGGCAAAAGCCGCTGGTCACAAGGTGACAGGCAGTGATGCCAATGTTTACCCGCCGATGAGTACCCAGCTCGAAGCGCAAGGCATTGCGTTGATTGAAGGTTTTGACCCAACGCAGACAAAATTAAACCCCGATATTTATGTGGTGGGCAATGTCGTGGCGCGCGGTAACGCGCTGATGGAAGAAATTCTAAATAAAGGCCTGCCGTATATTTCTGGCCCGCAATGGCTGGCGGAGAACGTGCTACAAGGCAAGTGGGTGCTGGCGGTGGCGGGTACACATGGTAAAACCACCACTTCATCCATGTTGGCTTGGATATTAGAGTATGCAGGCTTGGCGCCGGGCTTTTTAATTGGCGGTGTGCCTGAGAATTTTTCGGTTTCTGCAAGGTTACCGCAAGTTCCCGTGCAAGATAACAAAAGCATCTCGCCCTTTTTTGTGATTGAAGCCGATGAATACGACACAGCATTTTTTGATAAACGCTCAAAATTTGTGCATTACCGTCCACGCACTGCGGTATTGAATAATCTGGAGTTTGACCACGCAGATATTTTTGAAGACTTGGCGGCGATTGAGAAGCAATTTCACCACTTGGTTAGAACGGTGCCTCAGCTTGGTTTGATCGTGGCTAATGGTAAAGAACCAAGCTTACAGCGCGTGATTGAAAAAGGCTGTTGGACGCCTGTGGAAAAATTTGGCACGGATGACGACTGGCAAGCAGCGAATCCGCAAGGCAACGGCGCATTTGATGTGTTATTTAAAGGTCAGTTACAAGGGCATGTTGCATGGGATTTGCTTGGTGAGCATAACCGCATGAATGCACTTGCCAGCATTGCCGCAGCGCGCCACGCCGGGGTAGCCATTGAGACGAGCATTGCAGCACTTACCAAATTTAAAAATGTAAAACGCCGTATGGAAACCAAAGGCGAGGTGAACAAAATCACGGTGTACGATGATTTTGCGCACCACCCAACGGCGATTGAAACTACTGTGGCAGGTTTGCGCGCCAAAGTGGGCAGTAATCGCATTATCGCGGTGTTAGAGCCACGCTCAAACACCATGAAATTGGGCGTGATGAAAGACGCGCTGCCCGCCAGCCTAAAAGAAGCTGATGTGGTGTTTTGCTATGGTGCAAATTTAGGTTGGGATGCTGCTGAAGCAATGAAACCGATAGCTAGTAAAGCGAAAAGCTACGATGATTTGAGCGTGATGGTGCAGGCAATTGCAGAAATTGCCCAGCCAAATGATCATATTCTGGTGATGAGTAACGGCGGTTTTGGCGGCGTGCATCAGAAAATTCTGGATGCTTTAAAATTAAAATTTTAGGTCAATAGATTTTGGATAAACCTTTAATTTCTTCTCACCGATTATCAGCTGCTAAACTAAAAAACATTAGCGCGATAAGCATCGCCATTTGGGCCTCGGTCTTTATTCATGTGGTGATATTAAGCATTCATTTTGAGTCTGACATTAAAAAGTTTGCCGACCGTTTGCCAACGCTGGAAGTGTTGCTGGTAAATGCTAAAACACAAACAAAACCCGAAAAAGCGGATGTATTAGCGCAGGCCAATTTAGATCGTGGTGGCAATACTGACCAAGATCGAAAAATGAAAACGCCGTTGCCAGCCATTAAGCAGCAAAAAGCCGAGCTGACGGTTAAGCCAACCACTGAAGTAAAATCGGGTGCGCGTGCCGCTAAAAAAGCCGCTGAGGAAACCCAAGAAGAAAAACGCGTGACCGAGCTTGAGCAAAAAGCGCAAGAATTGCTGACGCAAATCAAGGCGACTAAACAGGTCGAGTCCGAATCTAAACAAGCTTCTACCGCAAAAGAATCAGAAACGGGTGACCAAGAAACGCCGAGCAAACTCAACTCATCCGATATGATTGCGCAAGCCATCGAAATAGATAGGCTTGAGGCTAGTATTGATAAAAAGTATGATGAATATCAGAAAAAGCCAAAACGTAAATTTATTGGGGCGCGAGCCAAAGAATATAAATATGCACTTTATGTAGATACATGGCGGCAAAAGGTGGAACGTGTTGGCAACCTCAATTACCCAGAAGCCGCTAAAAATCTCAAGCTTTACGGAAACCTACAACTCACCGTTTCAATTAAATCTGATGGTACGCTAGAGTCCGTAGAACTCACGCGCAGTTCTGGCCACAAAGTGCTGGATGACGCCGCCAAACAAATTGTTGAACTTGCCGCGCCTTACGCACGCTTTCCTGATGATATTCGCAATGAAGTCGATATTTTAAGCATTACGCGCACCTGGACATTTACCAAAGAAGACAGCTTAGCGACCCAGTAAGGGTATGTGGACAGTATTGGCTAAACTTTAAAGTAGGATAAATAAACCGATGACCAGCCATTTTCAACATCACGTATTTTTTTGCCTCAACCAACGTGAAAATCATGAGGCCTGCTGTGCAGATAAAGGCGCAGAAGCTGCTTTTGACCACATGAAAGCGCGTATTAAAAAGCTAGGCCTCAATGGTGAAGGCAAAGTGCGTATCAATCGCGCAGGTTGTTTGGACCGTTGCAATGAGGGGCCAGTTTTGGTGATTTATCCCCAAGCCATTTGGTATACTTTTATTGATACTGAAGATATTGATGAGATTATCGAAAGCCATATACTCAACGGTAAAGTGGTTGAGCGGTTGGTGGTATAGACTGAAAAAAACACCTTAAAATTACATATTTAAAACGGCTTTAAAACAGCACCTTTTGCGCCGAGAAAAAATTTATGCTCTGCGAGCCTTTATTTATAAGGCTTCCAGAGCATCGAAAAAGGTTGTGGCTAAAAAAGCCTGTTTTTTGGATGATTAATTGGATGAAAAAGCGCTGTCAATATGCGCTTTTATTTTATCGGCCAGCAATTGTTTTTGCGTGGCATTGAGTTGCGGCATATGACTTTCACGCACGGCTTCACCCCAGTGCGAATTTGGAAAATGCTTGTCATGCGAAAAACGCGGAATCACATGCCAATGTACATGCGGGGTTTTGTTGCCCAAGCTCGCGAGGTTAATTTTATCGGGCAGAATCACTTCACGCACTGCGGTTTCAACCGCAAACACCACTTGCATCATCTTTGCCCGCGCAATTGGGGGTAAATCTGACATTTCTTTCACGTGTGCAAGCAACTCTACGCGGCAATAGGCGGGGTAATCTGCGTCGTTCAGCAACACCACGCGGCAAAAATCATCCGCCCATAATGTCTCAAAAGGCGTTGGCTGGCAAAGGGAACAAGTCGTCAATTTTAGGATGCCGCTAACATGCGGTCCAGCGTGAGTTTTGCTAGTTTTGCCACACGGTCAGGCACTTTGATTTGGTTTACCACTTTGCCATCGGCTAAGTTTTCTAGTACCCACGCCAAATGTTGCGGGTCGATGCGCGCCATGGTGGAGCATTCGCACACCACATGGCTCATAAATTGCACTAGCTTGTTTTGCGGTTTCATTTGGTTGGCAAGGCGGTTGACTAAGTTGAGCTCGGTGCCGACCAGCCATTTGCTGTTGGCAGGCGCCTCGGTAACCGTTTTTAGAATAAATTCCGTTGAACCCACATAATCTGAATTTAAACATACTTCAAACGGCGCTTCTGGGTGCGAAATCACCAAGCCATCAGGATGTTGTGCCTTAAATTGCGTGATATTTTGCGGGCGGAACATTTGATGCACCGCACAATGGCCTTTCCACAGCAAGATTTTTGCATTTCTAATCTGCTCAACCGTTAAGCCGCCAAGTGGCTGGTCAGGGTCCCAAACAGGCATCTGCTCGAGCGGAATCCCCATTTTATGTCCGCTCCAGCGGCCTAAGTTTTGGTCTGGAAAGAACAAGACTTTTTCGCGCTGCTTAAAGCCCCACTCTAAAATTTTAGGGGCATTGGTGCTGGTGCAGACGATGCCGCCGTGTTCGCCACAAAAAGCTTTAAGGTCGGCAGCAGAGTTGATGTAGGTAATGGGCGTGATGGTTTCATCAAAATTCAGCACTTTATTAAGCTCGCGATAACTGCGCTCAACCTTGGCTAAGTTGGCCATGTCGGCCATTGAGCAGCCTGCGGCAAGGTCGGGCAAAATCACAATTTGCTCAGGACGGCTTAATATATCGGCCACTTCCGCCATAAAGTGCACGCCTAAAAACACAATAAATTCAGCATCTAAGCTTTCACAATAACGTGAAAGCTTGAGCGAGTCGCCCGTGTAATCGGCATGACGATAAACGCTTTCATTTTGATAGTGATGACCGAGAATGACAAGGCGTTTGCCCAATTTTTCGCGCGCAGCAATAATTCGGCGCTGGCAATCGGCATCATCTGCCGCCTGAAATTTTTCAAATTTAATGGTTGAAGTTTGCATAGTGTTGTTTTAAACCACTTAAATATTTAAACAAGGCTTTATTTTACAGCGTGCGTTGATGTCTTTCACCTAATCTTTTCAGTGCATCAACATTAGTCCAAGAAAAAACGCGTTGCGCAGCTTCGCGCCAATCCACCCATTCGTAACGCACATGTTCGTCTGGTGCTAATTGGATAGGCAAGGGGCTATGAAGTTGCAAACCAAATAAATGCTCGCGATTCTCAACCACCCCAGGTGCATAGCGGTGCCGCCAGTGCGGATAGATTTCATATACATTCGAAGCCTGCCAATCTTGAAAGTCGTAATCCAGCGCATTGAGGCCTGTTTCTTCCTTCACCTCACGAATCGCGGCCTGAAAAGGGGTTTCGTCACCTTCAACGCTGCCCGTCACCGACTGCCAAAAACCCGCCTTATCGGCGCGCTCCATCACCAGCACTTGAAAATCTGCTGTATGAATAAGCACCAAGGCTGAAACGGGAATTTTAAATTTTTTCATGATGTTGGTGAAGAGGGAGTGGATTCAAACCGCTTTATTTAATTTTAATCACAGTACCAACAAAATCGCTTCAGCTAAACATGATTAGCGAGATTTAAATTTTTTTACTAGCTTGCGTTAAGTTCTTTGGGAGTTGAAAAATCACATTTTCAACCACGCCTTGTAACTCTTGCACATTCGCCGCACCCAAACTTTGTAGTTTGCTAATAACATCTTTCACTAATATTTCAGGGGCTGAAGCCCCGGCAGATACGCCAATTTTCTTTTTACCGGTGAGCCATTCAGGGTTAAGGTGGCTGGCATTATCTACCATGTAGGCTTCAATGCCCTGATTTTGTGCTACTTCACGCAGGCGGTTTGAATTTGAGCTGTTGGGCGAACCCACGATGATGACTAAATCACAATCTTTAGCCATTATTTTTACAGCGTCTTGGCGGTTTTGCGTGGCATAACAAATGTCATCACTTTTTGGGGCGCGGATCGCCGGAAAACGCGCTTGCAAAGCATCGATGACCTTTGCTGCATCGTCCATGGAGAGCGTGGTTTGTGTGACGTAAGCCAATTTTTCAGGATTGATTACCTGTAAGGCAAGTACATCATCGGGTGTTTCAACCAAATACATGCCCTGCTCTGCCTGCCCCATGGTGCCCTCAACTTCAGGGTGGCCTTTGTGGCCAATCATGATAATTTCCAAGCCGGCTTTGCGCATTTTTTCAACTTCAATATGCACTTTGGTCACCAGCGGACATGTAGCATCGTAGGCGGTTAAGCCGCGTGCTTCGGCCTCAAGGCGTACCGCTTTTGAAACGCCATGGGCGCTAAAAATAACGGTGCTGCCCGCTGGGATTTTATCGAGTTCATTGACAAAAATGGCGCCTTTTTTACGCAATTCATCCACCACAAACTTGTTATGTACAACTTCATTGCGCACATAAATGGGTGCGCCAAATTTTTCTAGTGCCTGCTCTACAATAATAATTGCGCGGTCAACCCCGGCGCAAAAGCCGCGTGGGTTGGCGAGTAAAATATCTGCTTGGGTATTTGCCATATGCTCTTTTTGTTCATCAAATTTAATGTCGGGCAATGCTAATCATTCAACTTTCGTTGCCAAACCGCGTTGCGCATAAAAAATAATTCGTTATATATCATATATATACCACCTCATTATTTATTTATTTGCGCCTTGTTTGGCTTAGAATTTTGAATGATTAACAACACCCTTACGGTATAATGCGCATATTAACCTAAATAACACACGAAAACATGAACAATTCAGCCGTTAAAAACACTGCAACCCTACTGATTACGTGCCCTGATAGCAAAGGCCTTGTGGCAGCCATTGCAGAATTTTTATATCAGCATAATGCCAATATTTTACATGCTGACCAACATCAAGATGCCGAAAATAACCTGTTTTTAATGCGAGTTGAGTGGGATTTGACAGGGTTTTCCATGCCCATCGCAGATTTTGAACAGCATTTCACCGCCATTGCCGTGCGTTTTAATATGGAATGGCAACTGAAACTCTCAAATAAACCAGTGCGCGTAGCGATTATGGTGTCGCAATACGACCACTGCTTGGCTGATTTGTTGCACCGCCATAAAAATGGCGAGTTAGACTGTGAAATTCCACTCATTATCAGCAATCACCGCGATACTGAAAGTTTGGCAAATTTTTACGGCGTCGATTTTCACTATATTCCAGTCACTAAAGATAACAAAGCCGCTGCAGAAGCCCAGCAGTTTGCATTATTTGAGCAGTATGCCATTGATTTAATTGTACTTGCACGATACATGCAAATTTTATCGCCTGATTTTGTAGCGCGCTATCCTAAGCAAATTATCAACATTCACCACTCATTTTTACCTGCGTTTATTGGTGCGCGGCCGTATCATCGGGCCTTTGAGCGCGGCGTTAAGCTTATTGGCGCAACCAGCCATTATGTGACAGAAGTGTTGGATGAAGGGCCAATTATTGAACAGGATATTGACCGCATTTCGCACCGCGACCAAGTGGAAGATTTGATTCAAAAAGGCCGTGATTTAGAGCGGGTTGTGCTTTCAAAAGCGGTGCGCTGGCATATTGAAAATCGTATTTTATTGTATGCAAATAAAACCGTGATTTTTGACTAAATTTGTATCAAACCTTTTGAGATGCCCTGCGAGCCTTGTAAATAAAGGCTCGCAGGGCAGCAAAATTTCCTCGGTGCGTTTTAAGGCTTAAATTAGCAATTTATTAGCGTCAATTTTTGAGCAAAAAACTAAACTTTTGGCAGCGTATTCTCTTGGGCAAATAAATCTGCCACCGTTTCACGTTTGCGAATCAAATGGCAAGTCTCGCCATCCACCATCACTTCGGCGGCACGTGGGCGCGTGTTGTAATTGCTTGCCATGCTCATACCGTAAGCTCCGGCAGACATAATCGCCAGCAAATCACCTTCTTCAAGTGCTAGTGTTCTGTCATGGCCGAGAAAATCGCCACTTTCGCAGACTGGGCCCACAATCTCGTATGAAATTGCAGGGGTATTACGCGGTGTCACCGCTTGAATTTCATGGTAAGCGTCATAAAGCGCTGGGCGCATCAGGTCGTTCATGGCCGCGTCTACAATCGCAAAATTCTTGCTCTCTGTTGGTTTAAGATATTCAACTTGAGTGAGCAAAATCCCCGCGTTACCTACCAATGCGCGGCCAGGTTCAAACACCAGTTTAACCTGACGCTGACCAAGCTTTTCTTGCATGGCCGCCGCGTAGGCGCTAAATTCCGGGGGAGTTTCATCACTGTAGCAAATACCAATACCACCGCCGGCATCAATGTGCTGAATATGAATACCATGTTGCTCGAGCGCATCAACCAGCGTCAACACGCGGTCAAATGCATCTAAAAAAGGCGATAACTCGGTAATTTGCGAGCCGATATGGCAATCCACGCCATGAATCGAAATATTGGGCATGTTTGCAGCTTCTAGGTAGATGTTGAGCGCATCCTCATATGCCACACCAAATTTATTGTTTTTTAGCCCGGTAGAAATATACGGATGCGTTTTTGCATCCACATTCGGGTTCACCCGTAATGAAACAGGCGCTACTTTACCCATTGCGCCCGCCACAGTGTTCAGCCGAACAAGCTCGCTGCGAGATTCCACATTAAAGCAAAAAATACCCGCGTTCAGCGCCGCCTGCATTTCAACAGCCGTTTTACCCACGCCTGAAAATACAATTTTTTTCGGGTCGCCACCCGCCGCCAACACCCGCGCCAATTCGCCACCAGACACAATATCAAACCCCGCGCCTAAACTTGCAAACAAGTTAAGAATCGCCAAATTAGGGTTAGATTTCACCGCAAAACACACCAAATGATTACTGCCCTTAAAGCCTGCGCTAAAGCTTTCAAACGCATGTATGAGCGCGGTTTTTGAATACACATAACAAGGGGTTGAAAAGCGCTTGGCAATATCTGTGAGCGCTACATTTTCAGCGAATAAAGTATTGTTTTTAAGAGTAAAAGTATTCACGGCAAAGGCTTAAGAAATATGAAAATGGGTCGTAATAAATGAGCGGCTATTATTTTTCGGCCGGCTGTGGATATTGCTGCTCAGGAATATACAAAGGCCCTTTTGTGCCGCAACCACTAGCAACCGCACATAAAGCGGCCAGTAACAATAAATAAGCAATATTTTTGTGCATAGCAAACAGCCCTGCCTGTAAAAAGTAGAAGTGCATTTTAACATTCAATAAGCAAGGTAAATGATTCTTCACAGACAAAATTTAACTATAAACGCTAATAAAAATACAAAAAACAACCGCTTATCGCGCAAAACAAACCGATTATCAGCTACTGCTAGACATAGACATCCATAAAAGTGCATGCTTCAATTAACCAAAAAAGGAAATACCCTATGAAACTTACTGTTCAACAACTGAATACACCCATTGCAAACTTGCCGCGCAAAGCTCAGCAGGGCTTTACTTTAATTGAGCTGATGATCGTCGTAGCGATTATTGGGATTCTGGCCGCTATTGCAATGCCATCGTACACGGACTACGTGAAACGTGGCAAAGCGGCTGAAGCGACTTCAACTTTGGCAAATTTAAGAGTGCAAATTGAGCAGTACTATCAAGACAATCGCACTTATGTGGGATTTGCCTGTAACCCTACGCAGAAATACTTTACCTATTCTTGTACAACACAAACTGCAACCGCTTATACATTGAATGCAGCAGGAAACGCGGCTCAAGACATGGGTTCATTCGAGTTTACTTTGAATCAGGCCAACGCAAGAACCTCCAAATTTGATGGTACGACAGGTGCAACATGCTGGCTAACTAGCAAAGGCGGATCATGCTAGTGTTAGCAAAAAACAGAGGTAAAACTAGCCATCGTGGTTTTACTTTAATTGAGTTGATGACGGTAGTTGCTGTCATTGGTGTTTTGGCAGCATTAGGTTTACCTAGCTATCGCATTTGGATTGAAAACACAAAAATTCGCACCGCAGCGGAATCTATACAATCAGGTTTGCAAAAAGCACGTGTAGAGGCTATTAAACGCAATGTGCGAGTCCAGTTTGTGTTAGGCGCCAATTCGGCATGGACTGTCAGTTGCGTTACTGCTGCGCAGTGTGCAGATTTAGCGGGAGGGGTTGTAGAAACACGTGGTGCGAGTGATGGTTCATCTGCAAATATCACGGTTACTGCAACGCCAGCGGGCTCAACCACGATTATTTTTTCAAATTTTGGCACAGTCAGTCCGGCATCAGCAATTGCACCAGTCGTACCAGTACCATTTACGCAACTAGAATTAAATAACGCAGCGCTAGACTCAGCAGACAGCAGAAAACTGCGCGTTATGATTGGGCCAGGCGGCGTTGGTCGCACATGCGATCCATATTCAGGTTTATCAACCTCTGATCCGCGTAAATGTTAATGGGGAAAATCTGAATAATGTTTAAATTTAAATCAAATAATTATCAGGCATCAACAATGGTAAAAAAATCCCAACGCGGTATTGCATTGTTAGAGTCACTTATTGGCATATTGATTTTTTCTATGGGCATACTCGCCATTGCTGGCCTGCAAGGATTTATGATTAAAGGTACTACAGAAGCCAAATACCGTTCAGACGCAAGTGTGATTGCACAACGCAGGGTAGCAATGATGTGGGCAGATGCAAAAGCTAATCCTGCCGCACTATCCGCAGCCTATAGTGAGGTGAATACTGCCATACCAGATTTACCGAATGGCCGAAGAACGACTACTTTTGTTGCCGCAATTCCGGA
>Ga0116178_10001788_pt1 | contig 17513 bp, 17 predicted proteins | sample AD_STIC12_MetaG_FD_89880 | JGI IMG/M metagenome (GOLD analysis project Ga0116178, IMG submission 89880) | Active sludge microbial communities of municipal wastewater-treating anaerobic digesters from USA - AD_STIC12_MetaG | ecosystem: Engineered > Bioreactor > Anaerobic > Digestate | place: USA... | reverse complement strand
GGCGTGTGTGGCGAAGGCGATGACGGCAAGGCCGGTGGCGCCCAGCAGCCCGACGGCGACGAGGGCGACGAGGCCGGCTGAGTCTGTGGCGCGCTTCACGTCTTTCGACCAGACGATGTGATCGTCGACGGTCGCGTCGATGCTGGCGGCCTTGAGCGCGGCGGACAGGCGCTGGCCGGCGCCGCCTGCCTTCGCGGCGGATGGCGAGGCTTCGGCGGCGATAAGATGCGGCAGGGGCAGGTCTGCCGGCACGGCTGCGCCGAGCCAGGGACGGAGAAGTTCTTCCGACTCGGCGCGTTCGAGCGCGCGGGCGGAGATGATGTCGGGAGTTGCCTTAACGATGGCGACGGCGCGCGCGGTGGCTGCGTCATCGCCGCGCACGCGGATGGTGATCTGGCCGGTGACGCGATCGGTCCATTCGTCTGCGGCGGAATAAGCCGAGCGCGCGACGAGGCCGGAGAGCGCAGCGAGGAAGCAGAGCGCGCAGACGACGAAGAACAGCGCAGCCTCGCGCGCATCTTCCTTCGGCAACAGGGGCGACAGCGATGGCTTCATGCCGGCGCCACGGGTGAAGCGTCGACCGGCGCGGGGACGCGCACGACCATGCCGTCTGCCAGGCGCAGCACGTCGGTCTTGGCCTTGCGCACGAGGGCGAGGTCGTGGGTGGCGATCAGCAGCGTGGTGTTGAGACGCTTGTTGAGTTCGCGGAAGAGACGGAACAGGCGGTCGCCCATTTCCTCGTCGACATTTCCGGTCGGTTCGTCGGCGATGATGAGATCGGGCTTCACGACAACAGCGCGGGCGATAGCGACGCGTTGTTTCTCGCCGCCGGAGAGGGTCGCGGGGCGGGCGTCCAGCCGGTCGCCCAGGCCGACCCATTTGAGCAACTCGATCACGTCGTCGCGGTAAGTTTTTTCGTGCTGGCCCAGGACGCGGAGGGGCAGGGCCACGTTTTCGTAGGCCGTGAGGTGGTCGAGCAGGCGGAATTCCTGGAAAATCACGCCAATCCGGCGGCGGAGGGGGGCCAGCTCCTTCCGGGACAGGCGGCTGGTATCGACCCCGAACATGGAAACCCTGCCCGCCGTAGGCCTTAATGCCAGATAGGCCAGTTTCAGCAGGGTGGACTTGCCGGCGCCCGACGGGCCGGTGAGAAAAGTCATGGATCCGGGGCTCAATTGCAGAGAAACATCAGCAAGAACATCGGCTTCCGGCCCATAAGAGAGCCCGACCCGGTCCAGCCGGATAACCGGTTCATCTGAGGTTAGCTCGCGATCCCGCATGAATCTCCGGGGGTGGGCGTGTTACAGAATCCAGCCCTAATTGGACTATATTAACCGCTTCTATGATTCCGATAGTGCGATGATCCTCGTCTGCCCGTCCTGCGATACGCGATACTTCGCCGACGACTCCTCCATCGGTAAGGAGGGGCGTCGCGTGCGTTGCGCGACCTGTGGCCATGCCTGGCACGCAAAACTGCCCGATGAAGAGGGCGAAACGGTCGTCGCCGAGGAAACCGGACTGACGCGCGAGCAGGTGGAACGCCTGCGCCAGACGGCGGCCGAGAACACCAAGGCGCGGGCTGGCCCGCATGCCGAATTCCGCGCACGCGAGCACGCCAAGCGCAAACGCCACCATGGCCGGGCCGTGACCATCGCCTGGGCCAGCGGATTCGCCCTGTTCGTGCTGGCGGGCGGCGCGGCCGTGCTGTTCCGCAACGAGGTGGCCGAGGCCTTCCCGCGTGCGGCGTCGATCTACAAGCTGGTCGGCCTCGATGTGAACCGCTTCGGGCTGACGTTTGAGAATGTGCAGGCGCGGCGGACATTCGATGGGACGACGCCTGTGCTGACAGTCAGCGGCTCCGTCATCAATGGCAGCGATGACCGGCTGGATACGCCGCAACTGCGCGTGACGCTGAAAGACGAGGCGGGCAACGCCGTTCAGACATGGACCGACAAGTTCAGCGTGCCCTCGCTCGGACCGAAAGAGCGGACGGAATTCGCATCGCGCTTTGAGGCGCCTCCGGTCGAGACCTATCGCCTGACGGTCAGTTTCGTGCGCGAGGACGGCGAGGAGTCGATCGGCGCCGATACGAATGTCGAGGCGACCAAGGATGGCGCTGCACCCGAGCCCCATGGCGCAGCTTCAGGCGCCAAGCCGGCCGAAGGCAAGGATACGCCAGCCTGGTCTGGCGGCGACGGCGCGGATGAGCATGCTGTGGGTGGGCCAGCGCATGCCGAGCCTGCTGCTGCGCCGGCGCCAGCCGCTGCGACGCCCGCCGGGGAGAGCGACCATCACTGATCTTTCGGTTCCGCCGAATGTCGATGTCCTGCTGAGCGCGGATGAGGTCCACAGACGGATCGAGGCGCTGGCGGATCAGCTTGCGCCGAAAGTTTCACAGGGCTCATGGACGGCAGTCGTGATCCTGCTGGGCGCAACGCCTTTTGCCGCAGACCTCATGCGCGCCTTTGCGCGGCGCGGGATCGACATGGGGTTCGATGGCCTGTGGCTGGAGAGCTATGCCGATGCGCGCGAGAGTTCGGGGCGCATGCTGGTGCGAGCCGATGTGGCGCGGCCGGTTGAAGGCCGGGGCATCCTGCTGGTGGATGATGTGTTCGACAGCGGGCGAACGATCTCGTTCGCGCGCGATCACATGCTGCACAAGGGCGCGAGCGAGGTTCTGACCTGCGTGTTCGCGCGCAAGCCCGAGGCGGTGACGGAAGGCCTTGATGCGTGGGCGTGGGATGCGCCGCATCGCTATCTGGTTGGCTACGGAATGGATGACGCGGGCAAGATGCGCGGGCTTCCATTCGTGGGCGCGATCAGGGGCGCGTGATTTCAACAGACTTAGGTTGTGAGCACTCCCTCGTGGTTCGCGGGGTGATGAGGGCTGACCACATTTGTCATCCCGGCCGAAGCGAAGCGGAGAGCCGGGATCCATCGATAGGTTGTCGTGCTCGCCCGATGGGTCCCGGATAGCGCTACGCGCTTCCGGGATGACAAGCTGTGGGGGTGGTTAGACCTGACGGGCGGTACGCTGGGCCTAGAACCGCTCGAGCAGACGGTTCAGGTATTCCAGCTCTTCGCGGGTGAGGGCGCGGTTGCCGGCGCGGCGGCGGATTTCGTCGAGGATTTCGCGCGCTTTCTGGCGGTCCATTTCCTCGGGGATTTTGACGTTGTCGCCATAGCCGCTCTCGCCATTGTTGAGGCGGCCGAGGATGTCGCGCTGGTCGCGCTCCTCGCGGGCTTCCGGATCGTTCTCGTCATTGAGGCGTGCGAGTTCGCTGGAGCGGTCCTGCAGGGCTGACATGGCCTGCTGCTGCGCTTCCTTGGCGGCGGCGAAGTCTCCGCGGCGGAGAGCGTCTTCCGCGCGCTTCTGCATCTCGATGGCGTTGCCGAGCAGGCGGCGGGTGCGGTCGGTTTCCTGGCCGTAGCGTGCATCGCCCTGAGCGCCGGGGCGACCGGGCTGGCCGCCGGGGCCGCCGCGATCGGCCTGCTGGCCTTGCCCCTGGCCGGGGCCGGGCGTCTGGCCGGGTTGCTGGCCGGGCTGGTTGCCTTGGCTGCCTTGACCGTTCTGGCCCTGCTGCTGGCCCTGGCCAGGTTGCTGACCCTGACCCTGTTGCTGGCCTTGGCCTTGGCCCTGTTGTTCGCCCTGACCCTGCTGGCCTTGACCTTGTTGGCCCTGACCCTGTTGGCCTTGCCCGTTCTGGCCTTGCTGCTGTGGCTGACCGCCGCCCGAGCGCATCTGCTGTTCGAGGCGTTCGCGGAGCTGGCGCTGCTGATCGGCGAGCTCCTGGCCTTTCTGGGCGCTATCGCCGTTGCGCTGCGCTTCCTCGGTCTGGTCGTTGAGGTCGCGCTGGTCGTTCATCGCGCGGTTGGTGTCCTGCAGCGCGCGGTTCATGGCGCGGTTCATCGGGCCATCCTGCTGCTGACCCTGGGTGTTTCCGCCACCCATCTGGAGCTGCATGTTCTCCATTTTTTCCATCAGCTTCTGCATGTCGCTGAGGAGTTGGCGGGCCTGATCGCGGGCGCCGGTTTCGGCAAGGTCGCGCAGAGCCTGCAGCATGCGGGTGAGCTCGTCGTCGCCCATCTGCTGGCCGCCGCCCTGCATGCCGCCTTGCTGCTGGCCGCCATCCTGCGTGACGTTTCCGTTGCGCAGCGCTTCGGCCATCTTGGCGGCGAGATAGTTCTCGATCGCCTGTTCGTACATATCCATCAGGCGCTTGATTTCTTCTTCAGGCGCACCTCGGCGAAGCGCTTCTTCAAGCGCGCGGCGGGCGGCCTCAAGTGCGGCGGAAGCGTCTGCGAGGCTGCCGTATTCGGCGCGCAGGGCGACATCCCAGAGAAGGCTTTCGGCGCTCTCGGCCTCTTCGCGGTCGCGCGCGGAGTCGATGATGGCGTGCGCGTTGCGCAGGCCCATGAAGATCACGGGGTCCTGGAAATAATCCTCGGGACGCCAGGTGATGGCGTCGAGCATCATCACCGAGCGTTTGATCTCTTTCGGGGCCCAGCGGAGGCGCGAGGCAGGCGCGACAGCGAGGGCGTCGTATCCCGTGCCGGCGACGCTGGTGAAATTGTCCTCGCCTTCGGGGACGGTGTATTCCTGCCAGTTGCGCAGCAGGACAGCGCGCGCTTCCTGCGCCATGCGGGCGTTGGGCTGGAGGAAGATCTTCTCGGGCAGGCGGTAGGCGACGGCTTCGCTTTCGGCGACCTGACCGGCAGCGTCCGTCGCGCGCAGCTTCACCTGCAGATCCATGCCGGCCCAGCGATGGCGCACGAGATCCTGGCTGTACTCGCCTTCCTCTTCGGTTGGGGCGAGGGCGACGGTTTCAACGGGCACGAGGTCTTCGATCACGCCTGCGGTGGTCGGAATATCCTTGCGGCCGAAGAAGACGAGTTCGAGTTTGTCGACGCCGTAGTCGTCCGCGACCTTGTACTTGAATTCGGTGCGGTCGCCTTCGCCGAGCTTGGGCGGTTCAACGAAAGAGACGGCAGGCGTTGCGTCGTCCGCGACGGTGAAGGGGAACGAGGCGCGCGTGCCCCAGTAGTTCACCGTGATGCTCATGGGCTCTTTCACGATGACGCGGGCTTCGTAGGCGTTCTGTATATCGGGCTGCGGATGCAGCGTGACCGTGCCGCCATCGACAGGCATCACGATGATCTGCGGCGCGCCCGGGCCGATGACGCGCAGGGTGACTTCCGAGCCTTCGGGCGCTTTCGCGCTTTCGCCGCTGGTGAGCACGAAGGGGGCCGAGCCGGTGTAGGCGGGCGGGGTGATCCACGCTTCGATCTTCAGCGTGTGGGCGCCGAACAGTGCGCCGTAATCCGGAAACAAGCCGCGATAGAGACGATCTGGCGCGGCGAAGTTGGCGACTGCGACGCCGACGATGAGCAGCGTCGGCGCGACAATGCGCAGGTAGAGCGGGTCAGCCTGCTTCCAGTGCGGCTGCACGTCGAGCCTGCCGACCTTCGCGGCGAGGGCGGCCATGCGGTCGCGATGTTCCTGCCAGAGCGTCCAGCCGGTGGTGTCGGGTTTGGCGGGGCGATCGGTCCACACGCTGAGCGGGCGGCCTTCGATGGCGCTGTCGATCAGGTCGCGTGCTTCATCGTCGGTCGGCGGATGCCAGACTTTCCAGCCGATCAGCCCGGCGGTGATGAAGCCGACCCAGAAGATGACGCCGGTGGTGGCCTGCGCCTCGATCGGCATGGCGGTGTAGAGGCCGGTGAGCCAGAAAACCGCGAAGACGGTGAACCAGACGAGGGCCGGCAGGACGGCGCGTGTGAGGGCAGGCCAGAGCAGGCTGCGGCGCGCCGAAGCTATCCGGGCGTCGAGCTTCTGTCTGAGGCCAAATCCGTCAGCCACTCGTGATCCAATCAGGGGCCCGTTCCAGGGCGATCATTTCGTCGAATGTCGGCCGGCGGCGGACGACAACGCAAGCATCACCCCGAACCAGCGCCTCTGCAACCAGTGGTCTCGAATTATACTGGGACGACAATGTGGCGCCGTATGCGCCTGCTGTCATGAAGGCCACCAGATCACCCTCCTTCAGGGGGGGCATTGGGCGGTCCTTGGCGAAACGGTCGGTGCTTTCGCAGATGGGGCCGACAAGGTCGACAGTTGCGCGGGGAGCGCCAACTTCAGGGGATCTGACGGGCAGGACCTCGTGATGGGCGTTGTAAAGCGCCGGGCGGAGGAGGTCGTTCATGCCGGCGTCGAGGATCACGAAAGTGCGGCCATCACGTTCCTTTATGTATTCCACGCGGGAGATCAAAACTCCGGCATTTCCGGCGATTAACCGTCCGGGTTCCAGGATGAGCTGCACATCCAGGTTGCCCAGCGCCTCGCGGGCGGTGCGGGCGTAGATGGTCGGGCTGTCGGGATCGTCGCCGTCCTTGTAGGGCACGCCGAGGCCGCCGCCGAAATCCAGACGCGAAATGGCAAAGCCCCGGTCGCGCAGGCGGCGAGCCAGCGTCACCACCTTTTCGAAAGAGGCGCGCATCGGATCGACGCGCATGATCTGGCTGCCGATGTGAACGGCGATGCCGACCGGATCGATGCTAGGGAGGCGGCTGGCTTCCTCGAAGAAGCTCTCCGCCTCGTGCCAGGCGATGCCGAATTTATGCTCGGCGGAACCCGTCGAGATGTGGGCATGGCCGCCGGCCTCGACGTGCGGATTGACGCGGAAGGCGATGGGCGCGCGTTTGCCCATCTCCTGCGCGACGTGCGAGAGGCGGTGGAGTTCAGGAAGCGATTCAATGTTGAACTGGTGGATGCCGTGGGTGAGGCCGAGCTTCATCTCGTCAGCGGTCTTGGCGACGCCGGAGAAGACGATGCGGCTGGCCGGAATCCCGGCTTCGAGGGCGCGCAGCATTTCGCCGCCCGAGACAACATCCGCGCCCGCGCCAACCGAGGCGAGGGTGGCGAGTACGCCGAGATTGGAGTTGGCCTTGACCGCGAAAGCGATCAGCACATCGCGATTGGCGAAGGCGTCGGACAGCATCTGGTAATGGCGGCGCAGCGTGGCGTCGGAATAGACATAAGCCGGCGTGCCAAGCTCACGCGCGACGGCTTCGAGGGAGACATCCTCGCAGTGAAGCACGCCATTGCGATAAGCGAAGTGATGCATCGTTTCGGTTCCAGCCTTGCCCCGTGGCGAGGTAGCGGATGGAACCTGCAATGTCACCCCGTGATGTCCTCAACTTCCCCCACTGCGTGGTGGATGACGAGGCCTGAACTATTGCGGCGTGGCGGGCGGGGTTGCCTGCTGTTCCAGCTGTTGGCGGCGTGCTTCATCAGCCGCCTTGCGTTCGGCGTCTTCGCGCGCCTTTTCGGCCTCTGCGGCTTCCTTGGCGGCCTGGATGGTACGGGGGTCAAGCGCGCCTTCGTTGGGCGGATCGCCCCACAGCGGAACGGGGCGCACCAGATCGCCGCGCAGGCCGCAGGCGGACAGGGCGGCGAGAGACAGCAGGAGAAGCAGGGATGTGCGCATGGGCGGCACAATCTGATGCGGGGCGCTGCCGGTCAAGTTCACCCGGCGCCGCCGATCCGGCCGGCAATCCGGAACGGGGCAAGCCTGCGTACATTATGCTGTCGGATCCGGAGATTGCGCATGAACACGATAACAGAAGGCCGGCAGGGCAGACCCGTCTGGGACCGGCCCAACGGCCTTGGGCTGGCGCTCAGCATGGTGATTCCGCTGGTTGCGGTGGTTGCGGGCAATGGAATCCTGTTCGCGGTGGGCGATGTGGAGAATGCGGATTATGCCGCTGTCCCCTGGAATCCGCCGGGTTGGCTGATCGGGGCCATCTGGTGTGTGATCTATCCGCTATGGGGCGCTGCGCGGTGGAAGACGGCGACGGCCAATGACCCCCGTGCGGCGCGCAGCTGGTGGCCGGTGGCGCTGATAGTCTGGGGGCTGATGTATCCCGTGGTGACGGCCTATGTCGGCACGCTGGGCAGCGTGATGGCGAACGGGTTCTCGCTTGGGCTTGCTGTCGTGGCGGCGCTGATGGTGCGTCCGGTGTCGAAAGTGGCGTTCTGGCTGATCGCGCCATCGCTGGTGTGGCTGGTCATCGCCAACGTACTCGGGCTGCAGGCCCTTCAGATGGCGGGCTAGAGTTTCCGGTACATGTAGATCGACGGGATGTGGACGCTGAAACCCGCCTTCTCGTAGGCGCGGCGGGCAGGGGCGTGGCTCGGGTCGCCGCCGGTGCCGACGGTGGCGAGCTGCATGCCCGCGGCTTTCAGCGCGGCGAGTGCGTGTTCATAAAGCGCCGTGCCGATGCCCTTGCCGCCATGGTCGGGGTGGACGGCGTTAAGCGTGATCTCGCCGATGCCGGGCGCGACGTTCGGCTTCCAGGAGACGAAGCCGGTGATTGTGGCGCCGGTTTCAGCGACGGCGATGGTGTGGCCGCTGTCAGGCTTCGCGATCGCATCGAGGAGGTCGGCCTGTTCCTGTTCTGCGGTGGTGAGGCCTAGGGCTGCGATATCCGGGCCGACGATGTTTCGGAAGGACGCGAACACGGGCGCGAACGCGGCGGTGCGGATAGCGTGCAGCGCGGGCAGGTCGGCGGGCGTGTAAGGCCGGATCAACATAAGGCGTTTCTAGCGCCTGCATTTCGCCCTGTCATTCCTGAGGCAGGCAGGAACCCTGCTTTGCGCGACCCGTTTGATCCTCACAGCATGAATTCAAAACATGAGGAGGCCGCAATGTCCGCGAAGCCTAGCAAGGAAGATATTATCGCTCTGGAAAAATCCTACTGGGACGCGATGAAAGCCAAGGATGGTGATCGCACCGCCGAGCTTTCAGGCGAGACCAAAGTCAAAGATGGGCAAGATGACGGAGGAAGGAAAATGGACGCTCGAGGACTACGCCTTCGATGACGTGCAAATATCCATCCCGTCGCCGGACGTTGCAATCATCGCCTACACGGTCAAGCAGACCGTGAAGATGAACGGTAAGCGGCAAGAGATGCGCGCAGCCGACAGCTCGACATGGCTGCGCGGCAAGGATGGTTGGCAGTGCCACGCGCACAGCGAGACGATGCTTGGCGATCAGCCGGGCGCATAACGACTCAACCGAGCTTCTGCTTCCACGCCGCCACCTGCTCGCGCACACGAGTGGGGGCGGTGCCGCCATAGCTCTGACGGCTCGCGACAGACGCATCGACCGTAAGCACCGCGAATACCTTGTCGGTAATGCGCGGCTCCAGTTTCTGCAGCACGTCGAGCGGCAGGTCGGGAAGCGCGATGTTTGCAGTCTCGGCGGCTTTCACCGCAGCGCCGGTGATGTGGTGGGCTTCGCGGAACGGGATGTTGAGTTCGCGCACGAGCCAGTCAGCGAGGTCGGTGGCGGTCGAGAAGCCGGATGAAGCCGAGGCGCGCATGCGCTCCTTGTTCGGTGTCATCGTCGAGATCATGCCGGTCATGGCTTGTAGCGACAGGTCGAGGCTGTCGAAGGCTTCGAACGTGGTCAGCTTGTCGTCCTGCATGTCCTTTGAGTAGGCGAGCGGCAGGCCTTTCATGATGGTCATCAGCTGGACGAGCGAGCCCATCGCGCGGCCAGACTTGGCGCGCACGAGTTCGGCAGCGTCGGGGTTGCGCTTCTGCGGCATGATGCTGGAGCCGGTCGACCACGCATCCGACATGCGCACGAAGCCGAACTGCGCCGACGACCAGATCACGATCTCTTCGGCGAGACGCGAAAGGTTCTGCGCGCAGATGGCGACAGCGGCGAGAGACTCCAGCGCGAAGTCGCGCGAGGAGACGCAGTCGAGCGAGTTCGCCATGGGCCTGTCGAAGCCGAGCGACTTGGCGACCATGTGGCGGTCAATCGGGAAGCCGGTGCCGGCGAGGGCGGCGGCGCCGAGCGGGCTTTCGTTCATGCGGACGATGGCGTCGGCAAAGCGGCCACGGTCGCGGTCGAGCATTTCGACATAGGCCATAAGGTGGTGGCCGAAGGTGACGGGCTGGGCGGTCTGCAGGTGGGTGAAGCCCGGCATGACGGTGTCGGCATGGGTTTCGGCCTGCGCCACAAGCGCCTTCATCAGGGCGGTGATCTGCTCTATGCGGGTCTGACACGCAGATTTGACCCAGAGCCGGAAATCGAGCGCGACCTGGTCGTTTCTGGAACGGGCGGTGTGCAGGCGGCCTGCCGCCTCGCCGATGATTTCCTTCAGGCGGGATTCCACATTGAGGTGAATGTCTTCCAGCGCCTTGGAAAACTGGAACTTTCCTTCGCGAATCTCGGAAAGGACCTGATCCAGCCCCTTCTGGATGGCGGCTTCGTCGGCCTGGGTGATGACGCCGGTTTTCGCGAGCATGGCGGCATGCGCCTTCGAGCCGGCGATGTCCTGCTCGGCGAGGCGCTTGTCCACGTCGATGGACGCGTTTATCGCCTCCATGACCTGATCAGGGCGAGCCGAGAACCGGCCGCCCCACATTGAGTTGCTTTGAGAGCGTCCGCTCTCGGGGCTGTTGCTTTCGGGATTCTTCGTCATGACGTTCAGACCCGCTATTTCCGCCGCGCTTCTCGCACTCTTCGCGGCGGCTTGCCAGCCAGCAGCAGCGCCGGTGGCGGAAGCGCCTGCAACGCCCGAAACGGCCGCCGCGGCCGAGACTCCCGCCCCGGCCGGCCCGAGCCAGCTGGCCAAATTCCAGGCCGGCCAGTTCGAAAAGCTCGACCTCGATACCGAGCTGTCTATTCCGACGGCGAAATTCGTCGATGCCGAGGGCAAGGAGCACTCGTTCGCCGATTATTCGGGCAAGGTCGTGGTTTACAACATCTGGGCCGAATGGTGCGGGCCGTGCGTGGAAGAGATGCCCAGCCTCGTGAACCTGCAGAAGGCTTTCGCCGGCAAGGATGTGGCAGTGATTCCCGTCGCTTTCGGGTTCGGCAAGGGCGTGACGCGCGAGACAACCGCCGCCAAGTTCAAGGAACTGACCGGCGGTGAGCTCCCCTTCTATTATGACGGCGAACTTGAAGTGAACGGACAGGCCAAGACCGGCGCGCTGCCGGCCACCATCATCTATGACAAGTCGGGCAAGGAAGTTGCGCGGCTGATCTATCCGGCCAAATGGGATGCCCCGGATGCGGTGGCGCTGGTTCAGGCTGTTCTGGACGGCCAGAGCTAGGGTTTTTCCACTTTGGGTTGAGCTGCCTACTCAATTCGGCGCGAGGAGGCGCCCCTGCGACAGGGCAATGGCTTGTGAGCCAGTGCCGGATTCGGCAACTATCGACGTAAGCGACACAGATGAGCCGGGACAACCCGGCCTCGGGAGGCCTCAATGACCGGACTACGCCATGTATCGTTGGCAGTCGTTTCCATGGCGCTTGCCCTGGCTGGCGGCGGCGCTGCCTTTGCCCAGGCGGTCGGCGTCGATTTCGGCGACATAAAATCAGGCGTCACGGTGGGCGGCCGGGAAACCGACCAGAAGGCCATCAGTGCTCCGACGACCGAGCCGGGCTACAAGGTTCCCCGCCTCAAGGACGGCAGGCCGGATATTTCGGGCGTGTGGTCGAACGCATCCAATACGTCGATGCGCCGTCCGGGCGGCACAAAGAATCTCGTGATGACCGACGACGAAGCTGCGAAGGCCCGCGCCGCAAATCCCCAGAACGTCCGTCAGCAGACAGACGACAACCAGAAAACGTCCGATGGACTTCTCACCGGCAAGGATCTCGCGTCCGGCCGCGGCTACAACGCATTCTGGATCGATCCGGGCAACAACTATGCGATCGTGAAGGGTACCTGGCGTACATCGTGGATCGTTGACCCGCCGAGCGGGCAGGTGCCGTTCAAGCCGGGCATTTCGCGTAGCGAGTATGGTGGTCCACGTCCGCAGAACGCCGCGGGACGCGACCCCGGCTATGGCTATAACAACCCGGAAGAGCGCAACCTCAACGAGCGTTGCTTCATCCTCGGTACGTCTGGCCCGCCGATCGGCAACTATCTGTACAACAACACGACGCAGATCACGCAGTCGCCGGACCATGTCGTGATCATGTCCGAGATGATCCACGACGCGCGGATTATCCCCCTGAACGCCAAGCACCAGCCCAAGGAGCTGACGCCCTGGATGGGCGATTCAATCGGCTGGTGGGACGGCGACACGCTGGTGGTCGAGACGATCAACATGCAGCGCGGCGGCGGCGGCGTGGCGCTGAGCCCCTCCGGGAAGGTCACCGAGCGCTTCACGCGCTACAACGACAAACAGGTGTTCTACGAGTTCGAGGTCAATGACCCTGAGCTCTACACGCAGGCATGGAAAGGCCAGATGTCGCTGAATGCGGCCAACGGCATCTACGAGTACGCCTGCCACGAGGGCAATTACGCGCTCCACGGCATCCTCGAGGCGGGTCGCAAGAACGACCGCGAGGGCAAGGTGAACGACAGCAGCAAGGACGGCACCGAGTAACGTCGGGCTGCGGTCGAGGACGGACGAGACATCAGACCGGCGCGCGATCGCGTGAGCCGGCGGGATCAGGGAGAGAGACCATGAAGTTGCGCCAAGTTTCGCTGGCCGCTGTTGCGATCGCGCTGACGATGTCCGGCGCGGGCGCCGCTTCGGCCCAGGCCGCCGCCCAGACGGGCGCGCGCGTCGAAGTCTATAATCTCAAGCCTGCCAAGGAAGGCGACAAGGTTGCGGCCGGTTATGTGGCGCCGCGCCTTGCCATTGGGCAGCCGGATATCTCCGGCGTCTGGTCGAACTCGTCCAACACGCGGATGACGCGGCCGGGCAAGTTCAAGTCGCTGATCCTCAACGACGCCGACGCGGAAGAAGCGCGCAAGAACGATCCGTCGAACATCCGTCAGGCGACCGACGACAACCAGAAGACTGGCGATGGCCTGCTCGACGGCAAGGATCTCGCGGCCGGCCGTGGCTACAACTCGTTCTGGATCGATCCGGGCTCCAACCTCGCCAACGTGAAGGGCACGTGGCGCACGTCGTGGATCGTCGATCCGCCCAGCGGGCAGGTGCCGCTCTCCGACGAAGGCAAGAAGCTGCTCGCGTCCATGCGTACGCAACGCGGGCAGGGTCGTGGGTCAGGCTATGACAACCCGGAAGAGCGTGGCGCGGGCGAGCGCTGCATCGTCGGCTTTGGCGGCACGGGCGGCCCGCCGATGATGAACGTGCTGTACAACAACAATTACCAGATCATCCAGGCGAAGGACCATGTCGTCATCGTCGTCGAGATGAACCACGATGCGCGCATCATCCCGCTGAACGCACAACACAAGGCCAAGGCGCTGAACCCCTATCTCGGCGACTCGATCGGCTGGTGGGAAGGCGACACGCTGGTTGTCGAGACGATCAACATCAACCCGAACGGCGGCGGCCAGGTGCAGCTGACGGCGGGCGGCAAGGTGATCGAGAAGTTCACCCGGTATTCCGACACGCAGGTGCTGTACGAATTCGAGATCCACGATCCGGCGCTCTACAGCCAGGTGTGGAAAGGCGAGGTCGGCATGAACCACGTCAACGAGAACGTCTATGAATATGCCTGCCATGAAGGCAATTACGGCCTGCACGGCATTCTCGAAGGCGGCCGTGCGGCTGACCGCTCGGGCAAGAACATCAGCGAAAAAGGCGACCGCGACGAAGGCTGACGCTTTCACGCAAGATTGGAAAAACAGAAGCGCCGCAGCCCGGAAGGCTGCGGCGCTTTTCTTTGGGGCTCGGGAAGCGTCTCGCTAGTTGCGGCCCTTGGAGCGGTATTCGATCCGCTTGCCGTCCTTGGTGATGCGCGTGCAGTTCGGTTGGCGCGCATCGTCGATCCAGCCGCACTCTTCTTTCGAGCCGTCGAGGCGCGTGTCCGTGCCGACGCCATTGCGCTTGCCGTTGACGTACTGCCCCTCGAAGCGTTCGCCCGTCGCGTACTGCACCACGGCCCGGCCCTGCAGCGCGCCTTCGACCCATGTGCCGTCGATGGTGGCGACGCTGCCGACTTCCACGGCGGCGCCGTTCGGGCGGTGGTCGAGGAACTGCCCGGTGATCTTGCGGCCGTCCTTGAAGGTCAGCTCGCCGGGGCCGGCCTGCTGGTCGTTGGCGAACATGCCACGGAAGACGCGGCCATCGCCGAATGTCGCCGTCGCCTGTCCGGTGCGGCGGTCGTCGGCGAACGCGCCGATGTAAGTGTAGGAGCCGTCATTGGACGACAGCTTGCCCTGGCCGCTGCGGCGATCGTTCAGCCACGCGCCGTCATAGGTCCAGACCTTGTCGCCGGTTGTGTAAACGCCCTCGCCATTGCGACGGTCGCCTTTCCACTCGCCGACATAGACTGAACCATCCTTGAAGGTCTGCGTGCCCGCGCCCTCGCGCTTGCCGCGCACATAGTCGCCTTCATAGGTCGAACCGTCGATATAGGTCATGCGGCCTAGGCCGTGGCGCTCGCCGTTGACGAACGCGCCTTCATAGACTTCGCCCGTGGCCAGCTTTTCCTTGCCCGTGCCGTTGATCTCGCCGGTGGTGTAATTGCCTTCGTAGCGATAGCCATCCGGGCAGGCATAGACGCCGCGACCATCACGCTCGCCACTGGCATAGCCGCCCTTGTAGGAACATCCGTTGGCGTAAGTCTCGCTGTTCTCGCCGCGTACGATATCAATCGCGACCGACATCAGTTCCTTGACGCCGCCCTTTTCAGCGCAGGCGCAGTTGATGACGGGTGTGCTGTATGTGCCGCCCGGCGCGATCGCGCCGATCGTGCGTGACGGCGCCACGAAGGTGGAAGGGCGGGTACACTGGAAGGTGATGTCCTTGAGGTTCACGTCGCCCGACGCGGTCGAGTTGTTCAGCAACCGGAGTTCGACATTCGATCCATCGCAGCCGAGCGCGCGCGTGGCGCGCCACTGGACCTCGCGGCCATCCGACCAGCGCAGGCCCGTTGTCCATTCCTGTCCCTGCCAGGCGCTGGCGGCGAGGGGGGCCGCAAGGGCGGCCAGTATGATGGCCAAGATACCGGCGCGGCGGATGTGCTTCGCGCGGACGTGAAGACCAGACATGACGACAAGCTCCCGACACTTGTGGGACTGGATTCTAGTACGTCACATCGCCCGTCAAGTTGAGCCAAACTGTGGCGTCGATGCGGCGCCCGTGGAGGTTAACGGCCATTGCTGGAACCGTTTGAGCAACATGGCGTTGGTGTCTCAGCAAACATGGATCAGATGGAGCTGCACATGACCCGTACGATGATTTTGGCCCCGGCCGCCGCCCTTCTCAGCTTCGCCCTTTTGGCTGGCTGCGGAACGAATATGGAGCAGCGCGCCGCAACCGGCGCTGCGACCGGCCTGATCGTCGCAGGTCCTGTCGGAGCTGCGGTTGGCGCGGGTGTGGGCGCTGTCGTGAACGAAACCGAAGAAAACAAGTAGCTTCCGGACTTCCGCCGGCCTTTCCGGCGGTCTCAATGGTGGGCTGGTGTCGGCCGGGCGTGATCCAATCACGTCCGGCCAATTCTTTTGCTGACGCCGCCCATGGGCCCGGCCGTGGCGTTTGCGCACTGGCGGGGAATGGCGGCGGCGCGTTAGACTGGGCGGGTAAATCGTGGGGCATTACATGACCATTCGAAACATCGCGACTCTTTCGGCCGGATTGGTCGCTTCGGCGATGCTGGCTGGCTGCGGCACCAATATGGAGCAGCGCGCGGCGACCGGGGCTGCGACCGGGCTGATCATCGCTGGTCCCGTGGGCGCGGCTGTTGGCGCCACGGTCGGCGTGGTTGTCGATACGGTCGACAAGGAAAAGTAGCCCTTTGAGGCCAGGGCCTCTGGCCAGCGCATTGTCAGCAGCCTGCCGCGCAGGTCGTGGCGGCTCTGGCGAACGCATCCGGAACGGCCCATATTGCCGTCATGGCGAAATCTCCTTCCAAGTCCGCTAAGCCCAGCGCTTCGAAATCCGCGCCGAAATCGTCCGCCAGGGGCGTCAGCGAGGGACCGGGCGCCGCCTTCGCGGCGAAGATCAAGGATGCCGTCGCGGTGGCCGAAGGCCAGCCGCTGTGGATGCCGCACAGGCCGGAGCGGAACTGGGAGAAATTCGAAGGCGGCCGGAAATTCCGGGTGGCGTCCAGCTATGAACCGGCGGGCGACCAGCCGCAGGCGATCAGCGATCTGGTGCAGGGTGTTCGCGACAACGAGATGGACCAGGTCCTGCTCGGCGTCACCGGCTCGGGCAAGACATTCACGATGGCGAAGGTGATCGAGGCGGTGCAGCGCCCGGCGCTGATCCTCGCCCACAACAAGACGCTGGCGGCCCAGCTCTACGGCGAGTTCAAGAGCTTCTTCCCCGACAACGCCGTCGAGTATTTCGTGAGTTACTACGATTACTACATGCCCGAAGCCTACGTCCCGCGCACGGACACGTACATCGAGAAAGAATCATCCATCAACGAAGCCATCGATCGCATGCGGCACTCGGCTACGCGGGCGATATTGGAGCGGGATGATGTGATTATTGTTGCGTCTGTCTCGTGCATTTACGGCATTGGGTCGGTTGAGACCTACAGTGCGATGACGTTTGAGCTGGAGCAGGGGGAGGCTAGGGATCCGCGGCAGGTGGCGGCGGATTTGGTGGCGCTGCAGTACAAGAGAAATGATCAGGCGTTTGGACGTGGGACCTTTCGGATGAAGGGCGACACGATGGATGTGTGGCCGGTTCACCAGGAAGACAGGGCGTGGAAGATCTCGTTCTTCGGCGATGAAGTGGAGGCGATCACCGAGTTTGACCCTCTTACCGGCAAACAGACGCGGCCGATGGAGAAGATCAAGGTTTACGCGAACTCCCACTACGTCACCCCACGCCCGACGCTGAACCAGGCGGTGGAGAGCATCAAGGAAGAGCTGCGCCAACGCCTCGCCGTGCTGACGCAGCAGGGCAAGCTCCTTGAGGCCCAGCGCCTCGAACAACGTTGCCAGTTCGACATGGAGATGATGGTCGCCACCGGCTCCTGCGCCGGCATCGAGAACTACAGCCGCTATCTCACAGGCCGCCAGCCGGGGGAGCCCCCTCCCACACTGTTCGAATACCTGCCCGACAACGCCATCATCTTCGTCGACGAAAGCCACCAGACCATCCCGCAGATCGGCGCGATGTTCCGGGGCGACTTCAACCGCAAGTTCACCCTGTCCGAATTCGGCTTCCGCCTGCCCAGCTGCCTCGACAACCGCCCGCTCAAATTCGATGAGTGGGAAAAGATGCGCCCGCAGACCATCCACGTCTCGGCCACGCCCGGCCCGTGGGAGCTGAACCAGACCGGCGGCGTCTTCACCGAGCAGATCATCCGCCCCACCCACCTGATCGACCCGCCGGTCGAGATCCGCCCGGTCTATAAGGACAACGCCAACCAGGTGGACGACTGCATCCACGAGGTGAAGGAGACGGCGAAGAAGGGCTTCCGCTCGCTTGTCACCACGCTCACCAAGAAGATGGCCGAACAGCTGACCGAGCACATGACCGAGATGGGCGTGCGCGTGCGCTACATGCACTCCGACATCGACACGATCGAGCGCATCGAGATCATCCG
>Ga0116178_10001787_pt1 | contig 17519 bp, 13 predicted proteins | sample AD_STIC12_MetaG_FD_89880 | JGI IMG/M metagenome (GOLD analysis project Ga0116178, IMG submission 89880) | Active sludge microbial communities of municipal wastewater-treating anaerobic digesters from USA - AD_STIC12_MetaG | ecosystem: Engineered > Bioreactor > Anaerobic > Digestate | place: USA... | reverse complement strand
TGAGGCCCTGCATGCTGTAGTCCAGGGTCCGGGTGTACTGGTTATAATTGGGCATGGCCGACAGGAAGAACCAGATGCGGTCCTTGATGACGTAGCCGCCCAGGCTGAACCCGCCCTCGAGGTTGTACCACTTCTGCTTGCCGAAGTACTTGTCCCAGGCGTGGTAGAGGACCGACTGGTTCCAGGAGGTGTCGAACTTGTTGTAGACGAGGATGTCCCGCCGCCGGGCCGTCAGGCCCTCGTCGGTGTAGTAGGCCAGGATGTCGCCGTGGAACTCGTTGCCGCCCGACCGGGTCAGGACGTTGACGACGCCGCCGAGGGAGCCGCCGAACTCGGCGTTGTAGCCGGACGACTTGAAGTTGACCTCTTCGACGAAGTCGTAGTTGACGCTCTGGGCGGAGACGCCGTTGATCAGGTTGGTCGTGCTGACGCCGTCGACGTACCACATGTTCTCGGCGCCGGACGCCCCGTCGACCGACGTGCCGGCGAGGTAGTCCTCTCTCTGGACGCCGGGCACGGTGACCAGCAGCGAGTCGAAGTTCCGGCCCTTGGGCAGCAGGCTGAAGACCTGCCGGTTCATGGCCGCGCCGCGGGTCGTGCTCTTGACGTCGATGAGCGGCGACTGGCCGATGACGGTGACCTGCTCGGAGATCGCGGCCGGGTTCAGCTTCACGTCGAGCGTGAGAGTCTGCTCGGCCCCGACGACGACGTCCTTGCGGACGAGGGGCTGGAACCCGGACAGGTTGAACTCGATCTCATAGCTTCCGGGGGGAAGAGCGACCAGGCGGTAGCCGCCCTGGGCGTTGGTCACGGTCGCGGCCGAGCCGACCAGGCGCGGGCCCTTGGCCGTGATCGAGACGCCGGGGAGCGGAGAGCCCTGGTCGTCGTTGACGGTGCCGAAGACCTGGCCCGTCGCCCTCTGGGCCGACAGCGTGCTCGTCAGGAGCAGCGCGCTGATGGCCAGCAGAAGAATGGGTTTGAGTTGCCTCATCAAATGACTCCTTTCCGTTCTCGGAATGACCCTTTTCGTGCCGCCCGGCGCCGCCGGGCAGCGACTTTCCTTCCCTGAATTATTTGGCATTACTCCATTGAACCTCCATATTAGGCCAATTCACACAGTTAATCATAGCAAAATATGTGCCAATGAGGCAATTGTTTTCTTGAAAAAAGCACGCCTTTTTCGCCTGATAATCGGGCTTTTTCCGCGTTCTTGGGAGCGCCTCCCGCCGCGGCTTGCGGCCAAAAATCCATTGTATTGGAGGTTCGCTACGGAACATTGGATTACCCTCGCTCCCCCCCTCCCGTCGAATCCACCCTCTTGCCATCCTCCGGACGCGCAGCGCGGACGGGCGTGATCGAGGCCGGCGGGGCCGGAGGGAGAGTCCCGCCCCCCCGCCGCGGCCGGTTTTGTGCTAGAATGGGAGGGCCATGAAACGCATCGCCGTCGTTCTCTTCGGGTTGCTCGCGGTCGCCGCGTCTCTCTTCGCCGGCCCGGACCCGGCCCTGGCCCAGGCCAAGAAGACTGCGGCCAAGGACCTGCCGCCGCAGTACCGCCGCTGGCTCGAGGAGGAGGTCGTCTACATCATCACGCCGAAGGAGCGCGAGGTCTTTCTCCAGCTCGAGAACGACCGCGACCGCGAGGTCTTCATCAAGGCCTTCTGGCGGCAGCGCGACCCGACCCCGGACACGGACACGAACGAGTTCAGGGACGAGCACTACCGCCGCATCACCTACGCCAACACCTGGTTCGGCCGCGACGCGCCCGGCCCCGGCTGGCGGACGGACATGGGCCGCATCTACATCATCCTCGGCGAGCCCAAGACGATCGACCGCTTCGAGAACCTGACCCAGGTCTATCCGACGGTCATCTGGTTCTATTCCGGCCTCGAGTTCCAGCGGCTGCCGTCGAGCTTCAACGTCGTCTTCTTCAAGCCCGAGGGCCAGCGCTCCTACGTCCTCTACAGCCCGATGAGGGACGGGCCGCAGAAGCTCCTCATCCACTACATGGGCGACATGACCGACTACATGAGCGCCTATCAGCAGATGATGGACGTCGAGCCGGCCATCGCCGGCGTCTCGCTGTCCCTCATCCCGGGGGAGATGGCTTTCTCGACCCGGCCGTCCATGTCCTCGGACATCCTGATCGGCAACTACATCCCCGCGGCGGCCAGCGAGAAGGTCAAGGACGATTACGCCGAGAAGCTCCTCCGATACAAGGACATCGTCGAGGTCGAGTACACGGCCAACTACATCGACAGCGACGCCATGCTCCGCGTCTACCGCGACGCGTCCGGCAATGCGTTCGTCCATTTCCTCGTCGAGCCCAGCCGCCTGTCCGTCGAGCCGGCCGGCGGCGGCTATCGCGCCTGCCTCGAGGCCGACGTCTCCGTGACCGACGCCGCAGGCGGCCTCGTCTACCAGTACAACCGCTCCGTGCCCGTCGACATGACCGGAGACCAACTGGCCGCCGTCCGCGGCAAGCTGTTCAGCTACCAGGACCTGTTCCCGCTCGTCCCCGGGTCCTACCGGATCAGCATCCTCCTCAAGAACCGCGTCTCCCGCGAGTTCACGTCCTTCGAGACGAGCGTCCTCGTCCCGCCGGCCGGGGCGTTCACGCTCTTCGCGCCGTGCCTGGCCAACCGGGCCGACAAGGCCTCCCGCTTCCAGGGCCAGAGCAAGCCGTTCCTGTTCGGCGGCCTGCAGCTGACGCCCTCGCCCCGCAACGACTTCCTGCCCGGCGACACGCTCGGCGCCTTCTTCCAGCTCGCGAACGCCCCGGCCGACGTCCTCGACGGCGGCGTCGTCGAGTACCGGATCCTCAAGGACGAGCCCCAGGGCACGGAAACCGTCCGCGTCCTCTCCCGGCCCCTCTCCGAGTACCCGGACCGGACGAACGTCTTCGAGGAGTTCCCGCTGGCCGGCTTCCCGGCCGCCAACTACATCCTCCGGGTCTCCGTCCGGGACGCCTCCCGGGCCGAGCGCGTCGCCGCCGAGGAGCGCTTTCTGGTGACGCCGCTGCCGGCGCTCATGCGGCCCTGGGTGCTCTCCGTCCCGCGGCCGTCGAACGACCCCGAGTATCTCCACATCGCCGGCACCCAGTACATGAACAAGAAGGACTGGGACAAGGCCCGGCCCCTGCTCGCCGCGGCCGTCCGGCGCGACCCGGGCTCGGCCCCCTTCGCCCTCGACTACGTCCGGCTGCTCCTCGAGCTCCAGGATTACGCCGGGGCCAAGGCCGCGGCCCAGACGTTCCTCGGAGACGAGCGGAAGTGGGACTTCCTCGAGCCGGTCGGCCGGGCCGCGCAGGCCCTGGGCGAATACGAGCCGGCCATCGCCTTCTACAAGGACTATCTGGCCCATTTCGGGGCCAATCTCAACGTCCTCAACGCGGTCGGCGAGTGTTATCTCCGGCTCGGGAACGCCGCCGAGGCCTTGAACGCCTGGGAACGCTCGCTCAAGATCGAGCCGAACCAGCCGAAGCTCAAGGAACGGGTCCGCGAGCTGCAGACCAAGAAATGACCGCTTGAGCGCCCGCCGGCCCCGGGAACGTGCTATAATGTCCTCTCCCGAGGTCACGGGGCCTCGCCCGTCTAAGGAGCTCCTTCCTTCCCGGACCAGCGTTCTCCCCGGGGGGCGGGGCCGTCGGGCATCTGGCATGAGAATTGCATTTTCCGTTCGTGGAGGTCACGAATGAAGACCAAGGCTTTCCGTTCCCTGTCGCTCGCCATCGCGGCGCTCTTCCTGGCCGCCGGCTTCGCCGCAGCCCAGGCGGGGCGCGGCACGGCCCGCCTCACCGGGGTCGTCACCGACCAATCGGGCGCCCCCCTCGAAGGCGTCAAGGTCAACCTGGCTTTCTCCCAGAGCGGGGCCAAGCACGAGGCCAAGACCAACAAGAAAGGCGAGTGGTCGTTCATGGGCCTGGGCACGGGAGGCTGGGAGCTGACGATCCTCAAGGACGGCTTCGAGCCCTTCTCCCAGCACGTCCAGGTGTCCCAGCTCAACCGCAACCCCAAGATCGAGACCAAGCTGCGCAAGGCCGCCTCGGGCGGCGGGATCATCCAGGACGAGGCCACGTTCGGCCTCCTCGAGCAGGGGAACCGGTTCTTCACGGACGGCAGGTACGACGAGGCCATCATCGAATACGAGTCCTTCCTGGAAAAGAACCCCCTGGCCTACCAGGTCCAGCTCAACATCGCCGACGCCTATCGGATGAAGGGGGACTACGCCAAGGCCGAGGAGTTCTACGGCAAGGTCCTCGAGAAGGCCGCCGGCGATCAGGCCATGGGCAAGCAGCTCACCGGCAAGGCCCAGGCCGGGATCGGCGACATCTTCCTTCGCCAGAACAAGCTCGCCGAGGCCCAGGAGTACTTCAAGAAGTCGATCGAGAGCGCTCCCGACGACGAGGTCCTGGCCTACAACGTCGGCGAGATCTACTTCTCCAACCAGGCCCTCGACGAGGCCCAGAGATACTTCGAGCTGGCCTCGAAGATCAAGCCGGAATGGCCCGCCCCCTATCTCAAGCTCGGCTACGTCTTCCTCAACAAGGCCGACAACCCGGCGGCCATCGCCGTCTTCGAGAAGTTCCTGGCGCTCGAGCCGGAAGGCGAGCGGGCGGCCCTGGTCAAGAACATCCTGGCCGCCATCAAGAAGTAGCGCCGGAGAAGATCTTCTCCAGCTCGGCGGCGCTGAGCTGGTTCCGGGCCGAGATCCTGCGGTCGTCGCCCTCGATCCGGGTCCGGACGCATTCCCCGGCCAGGAGGCAGGCGCCGGCCCTGCCGCTGCGGTGGCCGCGGCACACGCGCAGGACGTCGGGGGAGATCTCGTCGATCAGCACGATGCGGCCGTCGCCGCCCTTCAACCGTCCGAGCTCGACCTTGCCGTCGAGCACGTGCAGCCCGCGCTTGGCGAACTCGCCGGCGATCACGGCGGCGATCCTCTTGACGAACCGCTTGACGCGGGCGATCTCGGCGCCGGTCATCACGCCGGCCCCCTCCAGCGCCTCGAAGGTGATGAGCTTGTCGGTCTTGCCCTTGGTCCAGGCCTCGACGACCCGGGGGAGATCGGCGCAGGGGCGGACGAAGGGGTAGCGGCGCCAGAAGCTGCCCATGGCGCTGTCGCGCCAGGTCCACTCGACATTCAGCAGCGGCGCCGCGCCGGCGAACTCGGGGCCCTGGGCGGCCAGGCCGATCGGCGCGGCCGGCTCGACCACCATGACGTTGTCGGCCACGGTGGCGAGGTAATGGGTCGGCACCCTCATCTTCGCCAGCAGCTTGAAGAAATGGGTGGCGAAACGGCAGGCGATGGCGCCCTTGCCGGCGATCTCGCCCACGACGGTGTCGCAGCCGGGGTCGAACACCGGCCGCCCCTCCCGGTCGAGATAGCCCGTGGCGCGGTCGGTGAAGACGAAGGCGTATTTCCCCTTGTGCTCCCCGCCGGGAATGCGGTAGATGTCCTTCGATTTCCCGGCGCTCACGAAGTTGTCCCGTTTCAGCACGCGGTCCAGGTCCATTCGTCACCTCGCTGGAAATCGGGGCCATTGTTCCAGTTTAGGCCCGGAAATGCAAGTCCTTGAAAAGGCCCCGCGAGAACAGGTAATATACCCGCGACCCGGCCAATGGACCCGGGGGGACCGAGGCCGTCCAAGCCGGTCAAATCAACAAGGAGAACGATCATGACCCACGACGAGCTCGTCCGTGACCTGGTCGCGAGATCGCGAGCGGCCCTGAAGGTGTTGGAGGGATACAGCCAGGAACAAGTCGACGCCCTGGTCAAGGCCATGTGCCTGGCCGTGCGGGCGAACGCCGAGGCGCTGGCCAAGGAGGCGGTCGAGGAGACCAGGCTCGGGCGTTATGAGGACAAGGTCATCAAGAACGCCGGCACCCCCGACGCCCTCTGGCACAGCCTCAAAGACAAGAAGTCGGTGGGCATCATCCGGCGCGAGCCGGAGCGCAAGCTGGTCTACGTGGCCAAGCCGAAGGGCGTGATCGCCTCCGTGGCCCCGACCACCAACCCCAACATCACCGCCCTGAGCAACTCCGTCTTCGCCGTCAAGGGCCGGAACACCATCATCGTCGCCCCCCACCCGCGGGCCAAGAAGACCACCGTCCACACCGTGGATATCATGAGCGCCGCCATCAAGAAGCTGGGAGCTCCGGACCACGTTCTCCAGGCCATCGCCGAACCGTCCGTCGAGCTGACCCAGGCGCTGATGAGGGCCGGCGACATCGTCGTGGCCACCGGCGGCATGGGCATGGTCCAGGCCGCCTATTCGAGCGGAAAGCCGGCCATGGGCGTGGGCGTCGGCAACGTCCAGAGCCTGATCGACCGCGACGCCGATTTCGACGCCGCCGCGGCGGACATCATCCTCGGCCGCTCCTTCGACAACGGCATCATCTGCGCCGCCAACCAGTCGGTGATCATGCCCGCCGACCGCAAGGACCGGGTCGTCGAGGCGTTCCGGGCCCGGGGCGCTTTCTATTCCGAAGACCCGGCGACCGTCGACCGGTTCCGTTCCACCTATTTCGTCGACGGCAAGCCCAACCCCAAGGTCGTCGGGCAGTCGGCCCTGTTCTTCGCCGAGGCGGCCGGGGTCGAGGTCCCGGAGAACACCAAAGTCATCATGCTGAAAGGCCGGGCGGCGGGCCGCGAGGAACCGCTGTGCGGCGAGAAGGCCCTGCCGCTGCTGGTCGCGCTGACCTACGGCACGTTCGAGGAAGGCGTGGAGATGGTCAAGGCCAACCTGCTCTATCAAGGCGCCGGCCACACCGCCACGATCCATTCCCGCGACGAGCGGCACATCGAATACTTCGCCCTGGCCCTGCCGGTCAGCCGGATCATCGTCAACCAGACCGGCATCGCCGCGGCCGGCACCAATTTCCGCATCGGCTTCAACCCCACCACCTCTCTGGGCTGCGGCTCCTGGGGCAACAACAGCATCTCGGAGAACCTCACCTACGAGCACTTCATCAACATCTCCAGGATCGGGTACCTGCTGGACGAGTCCCAGGTCCCCGACATGGACAGGATCTACGACTGAGCCGGCCCCGTCCGCCGGGCAAGGAGAGCGAACCATGGTCTTCAAGAACTTCGAGGAACTCATCGGCAAGGTGAAGAACGTCTCCCGGGTGAAGCGGGTGGGCGTCGTGGCCGCGCAGGACGGGCCCTCCCTGGAAGCGGTGCTGCGGGCGATGGGCGACGGCCTGCTCGAGCCGGCGCTCATCGGCGACAAGGCCCGGATCACGGACATCCTGGCCAAGCTCGGGGCCGGCCTCCCCGAGTCCGCTATCGTGGACGAGCCCGACCCTCTCCGGGCCGCGGCCGAGGCGGTCCGGCTGGTCCGCGAGGGCCGGGCCGACTTCCTGATGAAGGGCAAGATCGAGACGGGCGACCTGCTCAAGGCGGTGGTCAACAAGGAGACCGGCCTCGGCACCGGCCGGGTCATGTCGCACATGGCCATCCAGACCGTGCCGCGCTACCACAAGATGCTGGTGACCACCGACGGCGGCATGCTGCCCTACCCCACCCTGGAGCAGAAGAAGGACATCATCGTGAACGCCGTCAACGCCCTGCGGGCCATGGGCTACGACCGGCCCAAGGTCGGCGTGCTGGCGGCGGTGGAGAAGGTCAATCCCAAGATGCCCGAGACGGTCGAGGCGGCGGCGCTGAAAGAGATGAACGCGAAGGGCGAGATCACGGGCTGCGTCGTCGAAGGCCCCATCTCGATGGACATCGCCGTGGTCAAGGAGCGGGCCGAGGTCAAGGGGTTCGTCAGCGAGGTCGCCGGCGACGCCGACATCCTGGTGGTGCCCGACATCCACGCCGGCAACATCCTGGGCAAGTGCCTGGTCGAATTGGCCGGCGCCAAGATGGCCGGGCTGATCCTGGGCGCCCGGGCGCCGATCGTGGTCACCTCGCGCGGCTCCTCCGCGGAGGAGAAGTATCTCTCGCTGGTCCTGGCGGCCGCGGCGGCCGGGTGACGGGAGGGCGCCGTGAAGCACCGCATTCTGGTCATCAACCCCGGGTCCACCTCGACCAAGATCGCCGTCTACGAGGACGAGACGCCGCTCTTCACGAAGAGCGTCGAGCACGGCCAGCGGGACCTGGAGAAGTTCGCCGAGATCTTCGACCAGTACGAGATGAGGAAGGAGGTCCTGGTCAAGGCGCTGGAGAGCGAGAACGTCCCGCTCCGGTCGCTGACCGCCGTCGTCGCCCGCGGCGGGCTCCTGCCCCCGGTGCAGGCGGGCGCCTACAGGGTCAACGACGACATGGTCTTCCAGCTGAAATACCGCCCCCAGAACGAGCACGCCTCCAACCTGGGGGCGCCGATCGCCTACGCCATCGCCCAGGAGATCGGCGTCGATTCCTACGTCTACGACCCGGTCACGGTCGACGAGCTGGAACCGATCGCCCGCATCACCGGCCTCCCCGAGATGGAGCGCAAGGGCATGGGGCACAACCTGAACATGCGCGCCTCGGCCATCAGGCACGCCCGCGACGTCGGGAGGCCCTACCAGGAGCTGACCCTGATCGTGGCCCACCTCGGCGGCGGCATCACCCTGTCGCTGCACAAGAACGGCCGCATGATCGACATGATCTCCGACGACGAGGGCCCCTTTTCGCCGGAGCGGGCCGGCGGCCTGCCCGTCTTCCAGGTCATCAAGATGGCCACCTCGCCCGGGTACGACTACAAGAAGATGATGAAGAAGGTCAAGACCCAGGGCGGCCTGAAAGGGCTCTGCGGCCTGACCGACGCCCGCGAGATCCAGAAGAGGATCGCCGAAGGCGACGCGAAGCTGGCCCTGATCTACGAGGCCATGGCCCACAACATCGCCAAGAACATCGGCAAGCTGGCGGTGGTCGTGGGCGGCAAGGTGGACGCCATCATCCTGACCGGCGGCATCGCCAATTCCAAGATGGTCACCGACTGGATCGCCGAGCGGGTGGGCTTCATCGCCCCCGTGGCGCTGATCCCCGGCGAGAACGAAATGCAGGCCCTGGCGGAGGGCTGCCTGCGGGTCCTGCGCGGCGAGGAAAAAGCCCGCGAGTTCGTGAAGTCCGCATGAGCCGCGACCGGGCCGGCGCTTCGCCCGCCGGCCGTTCTTCGTCCATCCGGCATCTCATGTCCCGCTTTCAAGGAGTACGCGCATGGCCATGCTGCTGTTGAAGACCCTGCTGGCGGTCATCCCGATCGTCCTGATCTACGTCCTGCTGGTCTACGGCAAGACCCCGACCCACTGGAGCGGCCTGTGGGGCTGGCTGGCCACGCTGGCCATCGCCCTGCTCTTCTTCCGCACGCCGCTGTCGGTCGGGCTGAGGGCCAGCGTCCACGGCATCCTGCAGTCCTTCCCCATCTCGGTGATGATCCTGTTCTCGCTGCTGCAGGTCACGGTCATGGAACGGGCCGGGGCCATCGCCCGCATCGCCGTGTTCCTGAAGACGCTGGCGCCGCACAAGAGAGAGGCCCAGATCATGATGCTCAACCTGAGCGCCGGCACCACGCTGGTGTCGGTCGGGGCCACGCCGGTGTCGGTCTTGCCGCCCATCCTGCGCGGCCTGGGCTACGACATCCGCAGCAGCATCGCCCTGCCGGCTCTCGGCTTCGACGCCCTGTGCACCTACGCCATGATGGCCGCCCCGCTGGTCATCTACTGCGACCTCACCGGCGTCAACCTGGTCGAGGCGGCCAAGATCTTCTCCTCCTATCTGCCGGTCGTCTCCACCCTGATCTGCTTCGCCATGTTCTGGTTCGTCGGCGGCTGGAAAATGGTCCGGAGAGGGGCCTTCCTGGCCCTGATGGTCGGCCTCAGCGTCGGCGGCACGGCCTACGCCATCGCCCACGTCCCGGCCTTCCATTCGGCCATCCTGCTGACCGGGGTCATCGCCGGCGTCTTCTCGATCCTGGTCATGCTGGCCTACCTCAAGCTGACCGGAAACGTCATCATCGACCGCTCGGTCCTGACCGAGGAGGACCTGGCCGTCGAAAAGAGCATGTCGCTCCCGGCCGCCCTTTCGCCCTGGCTCATCCTGATCGGCTGCCTGCTGCTGGTGAACTTCGTGCCGGCCGTCGACCGGCTCCTGAAGACCGAGCTGGCCCTGCCGGTCACCGTGGTGCCCGGCAAGCCGGTGGCCATCCGGCCGGTCTGGAACGCCTATTTCTGGGTGCTCGCCAGCACCGCGCTCTCGCTCCCCTTCCTCGGGCTCTCCGGCCCGCGGCTCAAGGACAGCCTGCGCAAGTGGGGCCAGCGCTCCCTCAAGCCCTTCTTCTCGGGCGCCGTCTTCTTCATGCTCGGGGCCCTGATGAATTTCAGCGGCTTCCGGGCCGCCGCCGACGGCACGTGGAGCCTGCTCGACCGCGGCAGCAACATGGTCTCGGTGCTGGCCGACATCACGACCAAGGCGTTCGGCCGGTTCTACTCGCTGATCGCGGCTCCGCTCGGCATGTTCGGCGGCTTCATCACCTCGTCCGAGGCCTCGGCCCTGGCCATGTTCGCCAAGTACAACATCGAGACGGCCAAGTCGCTCGGCCTCGACTTCCTGGTGGTCACCGCGGCCACCGGCATCGCCGCCGGCCTGGCCAGCGTGATCTCGCCGGTCAAGCTGCAGAACGCGGCCGCCGTCATCGACCGCATCGGCGAGGAGAACAAGGTCATCAAGGACGCCTTCAAGATCTCCCTTGTGCTGGTGGCCGCCGTCGCCGTCATGTGCTTCTTCATGAGCCGCTAGGGCCGCCGCGGGAGGGCCCCCGACTGCCGGGGACTGCCCTGGTCGGGCAACCACTCCGCCGCCGCCCTTGCCCCGTTTCTCCGCCCCGTGTTGCCCTTTCGCCGTCCAATACCCGATGCGACCCATCAAGCCATCGAGGACCGGACTGCCGAAGGATCACGATGCCCATTTTGCGCGGGGCCCGAAGCGGACCATGACCCGGCCTTGGTCGGGGATAGGGGACGTCACCCGGGCGATGGGCTCCGGGCAGCCCATCCGTTCGAGCTCGGCGCCGTCGCCCCCGAGGATCCCATGCCGAGGCGGGGGACACGTGCCGATTTCGAGAGAGATCGGAACGTGCGCGTCAATCGGGGACACGTTCCGGGGACACGCCCCCCGGGCGAGCGGTCCCGGCCGTCCGACTCCTTCAGCTCCGCGCGGATAAGGTCGATGTCGGCGCGCTCGATGTACTCGGTGATGTTGACGTACTTCGCGTGAAACCCGTAGCCGCCGTTCCGCATCTCGGCCAGCGCCTGCTCCTTGGTCCAGCCCTGGAAGACTATCCTGTACATCGCGACCACGACCCCGGTGCGGTCGCTCCCATGCTGGCAGTGGACGACCATCGGCTTCCGCGCGGCCGCGATGGCCCGCAGCGCCCTGACGATCTCCGCATCCGTGAACGCCTTGGCCTGGATCTGAACGTCGTACTCCTCAAGGTCCAGCCCATCGAGCAGTGCCTTGTCCGCGTGGTGTTCGCGCAGGTTCAGCACGCTCTTGATCCCGAGATCCCTCAGGTACTCGAATGCCGCCGCGTCAGGCTGCTCGCTCCTGTATAGCGCGTCATCGACCTTCCAGAGGTTCTTCAGGTACGGGCTCTCGACCTTGACCGCCCAGCTCTCCGGCCGACGGTCCTGGGCCAACTCGCGGGCGGAGAAGGCGGGCGGCAGCGCCAGCAGACAGGCGCCCGCGACAAGCAGGGCCCTCTTCATGGCTTGAGCCTCCACGCCATGGGATAGGAATCTCCCTTTCCGCTTTTCCTCCCCATCAGCAGGAACTTGCCGATGCGGAAGACCAGGTTGACCGCCACCTCGGCCGCCATGCCGTAGACGATGAGGTCCAGGCGGTTCAGCGCTCCCATGACCGTGATGTACATGATGACCACGGCGCGGGCCTCGCCGCTGTCGCCGTTTTCCGCGCCGGTGTAGCTGTTCGAGATGTAGTACAGGATCACCTGCAGCAGATAAAGGGCGATGATGAACAGGCCCAGGATCAGCCTGTCCTTGTTCCCGGCGCCGGCGCGGAAATAACCGATGACGACGCCGAGAAGCACGCAGAAATCGGCGATGCGGTCCAGGAAGAGGTCCAGGTAGGAACCGAAGCGGCTGCAGGCGTTGCGCGAGCGGGCCAGCATGCCGTCGGCGCAGTCGAGGATCAGGGAGAGCTGGCAGAAGACCGCGGCCAGCAATGAGGAGATGGGGCGACCCCGGGCGAACAGGACGGCGGAAGCGAGGGAGACGAGCAGTGCGAACACGGTGAGCTGGTTGGGGGTGACGGCGGTCGGATAGACCAAGCGCACCAGGAGCGATGCCAGAGGCCGGCTGATCCAGGTCTCGAAGTTCAGGTAGTGCGCCCAGAAGTTCGTGCGGCCCTTCTTCAGCTGAGACTGGTAAAACGAATCGCTCTTTTTCATGTTGTCGGGGCTCGCCCCCGTCAAGCCGTCATTATATCGCCGCCGGAGGCAACCAGTCAAAAGCGACGGCCGGCGTCCTGGCCGGTTCAGCCCATGATCTCCGCCAGGATGCCGCGAACGGCGTCTTCGTCAAGCTCGACGAGGTTGTTGTCCATGCGCCCCTTGGTGAATGAGGCCCGCGCCAGGTCGCCGGCGTCCCGGGGCCGGGCGCCGTAGGCGGACAGGGTGAAGGGGACGCGGGTGGCGGCGAAGCGCCGCAGACGCTCCAGCATGGCTGCGGGGTCCTCCCCGTCCAGGCTCCGGCGCAGCCGCCCGGCCTTGGCCGCCATGTGCGGGGCGTTGATGCGCCAAAGCGCCGGCAGGGTCATGGCGCAGGCGATGCCGTGGGGAACGCCCAGGCGCAGCGTCAGCGGGTAGGAGATGGAGTGGGCTGCGGCGGTGCGGGTGGCGGCGAAGGCCAGCCCGGCGAACATCGAGGCGCGGAGCAGGCCGGCGCGGACCTCCAGGGGGACAGGTTCATCCAGCCGCTCCAGGTCGGCGGCGATGCCCCTGACCGCGGCCATGGCCATCTCGTCGGAGACCGGGTTGGCGCCGCGGTTCCACAGCGCCTCCAGCGCGTGCGCCAGGGCGTCCAGCGTGGAGGAGAGCGAGGCCGGCAGGGGCAGGCCCGCAGTCAACGGCGGGCAGTAGGCGGCGATGTCGGGGACGTTCGCCGGGTGGGACAGCGAGAGCTTGCGGCCGCCGCCGACGTCCCAAACGGTGCTCCAGGCCGTCAACTCGGCCCCGGTGCCGTGGGTGGTGGGCGCGGCGACCAGCAAAGGCCGCTCGCGGCCGGGCCCGGGCACCGCCCGCAGCAGCGCCTCGACGCTCGGACAGCGGCAGGCCAGGGCCAGGCGCACAATTTTGGCCGTGTCCAGCACCGAGCCGCCGCCCACGGCCACGATCCAGCGCGGCCTCAGCGGCAGCGCCGCGTCGACGGCTCGCTGCACCTGCTCAAGGGTGGGATTGGCCTCCACCCGGTCGTAGGCCGGCGTGCCGGCGGGGAGGGCGGCGGCGTCGGCGGCGGGCAGGCCGGGGTAGTGGATCAGCAGCCCCGGCCCGGGCGGAAGCAGCGAGCGCAGCAACGCCGGCCATTCGTCCCCCCAGTGGATGGCCGCGTCGCAGGCGTAGCGCCACACGGCTCAACCCAGGAAGGACATCAGGTCGTCGCGCATGCGCTCGGGTGGCTGCTCGGGCCGTGGCAGACCGGCCGGGGTGCCGCAGGGCACGCGCACGTGCACGAACAGCGGCTTGGGACGGTCGGCGAGCGTCCCCAGCAAGGCGCGGAAGGAGTGCGGGTCGGCGACGGATTCCTGGGACGGGTAGCCGCAGGTGCGGGCCAGGGCGCAGAAGTCGATCCCCGCCGCCGGCGTGGGCTGGCCGCCGGTCGATTCGTAGGCCTGGTTGTCGAACAGCAGGTGCACGAGGTTCGCGGGCCGGCGGCGGCCTATGGTGGCCAGCGAGCCGAGCTTCATCAGCAGCGCCCCGTCACCGTCCAGGACGAAAACGGTGCGGCCGGGATGGCTGTCGGCCAGGCCCAGCCCCAGGGCGGGCAGGCACCCCATCGAGCCCATCATGTAGAAGCGCCCGGGATGTTCGGTGTACTGCTGCAGTTCGCGGCCCGAAAAGCCGGTGGCGCCCAGCAGAACGTCGCCCGGGGCGGCGGCCGCGGTCAGCAGGCGGATGTAGTCCAGCCGCGGAGCCGGTCCCGCGCCGCCGGAACCGCCGGCGGCGGCGGGCGCGCCGGCGGCGGCGAAGTAGCCCCGGCGCACGATGAGGGCGAAGGGCGCCGACTGCGCGGCGCAGTACGCCCGCGCCTCCTGCAGCGCCCTCTCCAGGACGTCGACGCCCGTCTCGAGGACAAGGTGCGGCACCTGGAGCTGCTCGAGCAGGCCGGTGAGCCGCTCGCCCATCACCCGGTGCTGCGGGGCGTCCTTGCGGCCCGGCTCGCCGCGCCAGGAAACCAGCAGCAGCGCCGGCAGCCGGTAGAGCAGCTGCAGCGAGGTGAGGGGGTTCACCGCATTGCCCAGGCCGTCGTTCTGCATGTAGACGACCGGCGTTCTGCCGGCCAGGGCGAACCCCCCGGCCAGGCCCATGGCCTCGCCCTCGGAGGTGCAGACGTAATGCCGGTCGGCGGGCAGGGTGCCGAGGTGGTCGATCAGCGGGGTGAAGACGGAGCAGGGGACGCCCATGAAGGGGCCGAAGGCCGCCTGCTGCAGGGAGCGAACGAAGCCGGCGGCGTCCACGGGCTCACTCCCCGCCCGGGATCAGGCGCAGGATGTCGCGTATCGGCAGGGACTCCGACTCGCTTTCGAGGGCGCGGCCGTGGCGCAGGATAGACTCGGCGGTGCGGATCATGGCCGGGTAGGCGCTGCGCAGCAGCTGGTTGGCGTAGATGACGATGCGCACGCCGGCGGCGGCGAGCTCCTCCTCGCTGACCTGGCTGTAGGTGGAGGGAACGGCCACCAGCGGCACCCGGAGCGGGAAGCGCCGGTACTCGCGGCAGAACCGCAGCACCTCGCCGGGGTCTTTGCTCTTGCTGTGGATCATGATGCCGTCGGCGCCGGCGGCGATGTAGGCCTCGGCGCGGCGCAGGGCGTCCTCCATGCCGGCGCCGAGGATCAGGCTCTCGATGCGGGCGATGACCATGAAGTCGTCGGTGAACTGCGCCTGCTTGCCGAAGCGGATCTTGTGGCAGAAGCCGGCGATGGAATCCTGCCGCTGGCAGTCCTTCTTCTCCACCAGCGAGTTCTCCTTCAGCCCGATCTTGTCCTCGATGATGACCGCCGAGATGCCCATGCGCTCCAAGGTCTTGACCATGATGGCGAAATGCTCGGCCAGCCCTCCCGAGTCGCCGTCGAAGATGATCGGCTTGGTGGTGATCTCCAGGATGTTGTTCAGCGTGGCCAGGCGCGAGGTGAGGTCCACGCTCCCGTTGTCGGGGCGGCCCTTGGCGGTGGAGTCGGTGAGGCTGCTCAGCCATTGGGCGTCGAATTCACGCGCCTCGTTGCCGGCCGTCACCCGCGTCTTCTCCACGATAAGGCCGGTCAGGCCGTTGTGCGCCTCCATGACGCGGAGCAGGCGCTTGACTTCCAACAGCCGGCGCAGCATCTTCAGGCGGATGCCCGGGGTGGTGCCGGTCTCCTTGAGCGCGTTGTTCAGCCGGGAAGAAGAGATGCCCTCGGTGTAGCGCGGCTCGATCAGGCGGCCGCCCCACTCCCGCAGTACGGCGATCACCCGCTGGCGAACCTCGCGCTGCACGCCGGTGCGCCAGTCGTCGCCGTGGACCACGAAATCGGGCTTCAGGCGCCGGAGGTTCGGGACGTAGTCCAGGGTCTCCTGCAGGACGACCTGCGAAACGTCTTTGATGCTCTCCACGACCTGCTTGCGCTGCTCGAGCGACATGAAGGGCAGGCGCTTGTAACTGGCGATGGCGCCGTCGGTGAGCAGGCCGACGATCACCCGCCCATACTTGCGGGCCTCGCGGATGATGTTCAGATGGCCGGGATGGATCAGGTCGGCGCTCATGCCGACGTACACGGTCTTGGCGGTCCGGGATGACTTGCGTGCGCCCGCGGGGGCCCGGCGCGCCCCGGGTTTCGTTTTTTTGCTTTCCATCAACCCTAATTGTGACACAATCCAAGGAAATAGAGAACCCCCCGGGCGTTGGGCGCGGGCGCGCCGCGGCCGCTGACATGGATCCGGTCGTGGAGAAGACATGCCGCGCATCCGAGCCGGCCCCCCCGTAGAAATCCCCCCGAAAATAAAAAAGGGCGGAGACCCCGTCCGGGGCATCCGCCCTTGTGCGTTCGAATAAGATCAGCTAACCGGGGACGTCAAATCGGGGACACGTACAAAGAGCACATGTCCCCGGAATGTCCCCAGGCGATCAGTACCGGCCGCGGCCGCCGCCGAAGCCGCCCCTGCCACCGCCGCCGCCGCCCGTGCGGGGCCGGTCGGTCCGGGGCCGGGCCTCGTTGACCGTCAGCGGACGGCCCTTGAGGTCCTTGCCGTTCAGTCCGGAAATGGCCTTGTCGGCCTCGTCCTTGTTCGGCATCTCGACGAAGCCGAAGCCGCGGCTCTCGCCGCTGAACTTGTCCTTGATGATCGACGCGCTCTGGACCTCGCCGAACGCCGCGAAAGCGTCGCGAAGGTCCTGCTCGGTCGCCGTGCGGGAAATGTTCCCCACGTAGATGTTCATCCATCTCTCCTTTGATAAACCCTTGCCCTGGGCGCGAACCCTCTTATTCGGATTCCGTGGTTCCCCTTGGCCCTTGAACGGGGCCGCGCCCGACCTGCCGAATAAAAGGAGAGGAGTATGACCGACCGATTGTCGGGGGGCCCGTGCCCCTCTGGCCTTTATTCGATGTTAAAAAAAACCCGGCAACGACCTACTCTCCCACACAGCTGCCCATGCAGTACCATCGGCACGAGCGGGCTTAACTTCCGTGTTCGGAATGGGAACGGGTGTGGCCCCGCCGTTAAAGTCACCGGGATTTCAATCATGACGAAAACCTAGCGTCTGAAAACGGGGACACGTACGAAGCGTACATGTCCCCGTCTTTTTTTGTCTTGATAAACTTTATGGTCAAGCCTCACGGTCTATTAGTACTGGTCAGCTGAGCGCGTCACCGCGCTTACACCTCCAGCCTATCGACCTGGTCGTCTACCAGGGACCTTTAGCCCTTGCGGGAGGGAGATCTTATCTCGGGGCGCGCTTCCCGCTTATATGCTTTCAGCGGTTATCGCAACCGAACGTAGCTACCCGGCGCTGCGCCTGGCGGCACAACCGGTACACTAGAGGTTCGTCCATCCAGGTCCTTTCGTACTATGGACAGCCCCCCTCAAATCTCCTGCGCCTGCCGTGGATAGAGACCGAACTGTCTCGCGACGTTCTAAACCCAGCTCACGTACCCCTTTAACCGGCGAACAGCCGGACCCTTGGGACCCGCTTCAGCCCCAGGATGGGATGAGCCGACATCGAGGTGCCAAACAGTCTCGTCGATGTGAGCTCTTGGAGACTATTAGCCTGTTATCCCCGGCGTACCTTTTATCCGTTGAGCGATGGCCCTTCCATACGGAACCACCG
>Ga0116178_10001786_pt1 | contig 17527 bp, 17 predicted proteins | sample AD_STIC12_MetaG_FD_89880 | JGI IMG/M metagenome (GOLD analysis project Ga0116178, IMG submission 89880) | Active sludge microbial communities of municipal wastewater-treating anaerobic digesters from USA - AD_STIC12_MetaG | ecosystem: Engineered > Bioreactor > Anaerobic > Digestate | place: USA... | reverse complement strand
TCATCGTCGGCTTCCCCGGCGAAGGGCGGCGGGAGTTCGCGGCCCTGCGGCGCTTCGTCGAGGCGGCCCGCTTCGACCATCTCGGCGTCTTCGCCTACTCGCCCGAAGCCGGGACCCCGGCCGTCCGCCTGCGCGAGACGGTGAGCGAGGCCGAGAAGGAGGCGCGGCGGCGCGAGATCATGGAGCTCCAGGCAGGGCTCTCGCGCCGGGCCAACGCCCGGCGGATCGGCCGGACGATCGACGTCCTGGTCGAGGGCCCGGACCCGGAGAAGCCCGGCCTCTGGACCGGGCGGGGCCGCTTCCAGGCCCCCGAGGCGGACGGGACCGTCCGCTTCGGGCTTCCTTCCGGGATGACCGAGCCGCCCGCGGCCATCGTCCCGGTCCTCATCGCTTCGGCCGGCGATCACGATCTCGAGGGGAGACTGGCCGGATGAAGGCCTTGTCGCGGGCGTTCGCCACGTTCTTCGGCCTGGGCCGCGTTCCCCTCGCCCCCGGCACCGCCGCCAGCGCCGTCGCCGCCGTGGCCTACAAGCTCTTCCTTCACGGCCTGGCCCGGCCGTTCTACGCTCTCCTTGTCGTCGCCCTGTTCCTGCTCGGGGCCGCGGCCGCGAAGGCCGCCGCCGCGGAGTTCGGGCATCCCGACCCGGGCCGGGTCGTCGTCGACGAGGTCTGCGGCCAGCTCGTCGCCTCGGCCTTTCTCCCGGGGACCTGGGCCGCCGCAGGGGTCTCCTTCGCCCTCTTCCGCTTTTTTGATATCATCAAGCCCTGGCCGATCCGGAAGCTGGAGAAGCTCCCCGGCGGCTGGGGGATCATGGCCGACGACATCGCCGCGGGCCTGGCCGCCGCGGCGGTCGCCCGAGTGGCCCTTGCGGGGCTCTTCCGATGAAGACCGAGATCATCGCCGTAGGCACGGAGCTCCTGACCCCCGATTTCCAGGACACAAACTCCCTCTTCCTGACCGCGGGACTGAACGCGGCCGGGATCGAGGTCGCCTTCAAGTCCGTCGTCGGCGACGACTCGCGGGACTTGGCCTGCGCCCTGCGGACGGCCATTGGCCGGGCCGACCTCATCCTCTGCATGGGCGGGCTCGGCCCGACCGAGGACGACCGGACCCGCGAGACCCTGGCCCGGGTCCTGGGAAAGAAGCTCTTGTTCCGCAAGGAGATCGCGGCCCGCATCCGCGAGAGGTTCCGCCGCCGGGGCCTCCGGGCGCCCGCGGCGAACCTCAAGCAGAGCTACGTCATCGACGGGGCCGAAACGCTCGACAATCCCAACGGGACGGCTCCGGGGCTGTGGCTGGCCGCGGGCCGCCGCCGAATCGCCCTGCTGCCCGGTCCGCCCCGGGAGATCCGGCCGATGTTCGAAAGCCATGTTCTGCCGCGCCTTGAGAGGCGGGGCGGCGCGACCGTCCTCCGGCGCGTCATCCGGCTGACCGGACTCGGCGAGTCGGCCATGGAGATGAAGCTCAAGCCCGTCTACGCGATCGTCCCGCCGGGAGTCGGGGTGACGACGCTGGCCTCGCCCGGCGACCTGTCGATCCGCTTGACGGCCCCCGTCAAGGGGCCGGTCGAGGCCGCCGAGGCCCGCCTCGACCGGATCGTCCGGGCCATCGACCGCGCCCTCGGGCCCTACATCTATTCCCGCGACGGTTCCAGCCTCGAGGCCGTCGTCGGCGGGCTGCTCCGTTCGCGCGGCTTGACGATCGCCTGCGCCGAGTCCTGCACCGGCGGCCTCATCGCCAGCCGGATCACCGACGTCCCCGGCAGCTCCGCCTATTTCCTCGAGTCCGCGGTCACGTACGGCGACCGGTCCAAGACGCGGCGCCTCGGCGTTCCCAAGGCCCTGATCGAGCGCCACGGCGCCGTCAGCGCCGCCGTGGCCCGGGCCATGGCCGCGGGCATCCGCCGGACGTCCGGGGCCGGCCTCGGGCTCGCCGTGACCGGCGTCGCCGGGCCGGGGGGCGGGACGGCCAGCAAGCCGGTCGGCCTCGTCTACATCGCCTTGGCCCGGGCGAGGGGGACCGCCGTGACGCGGAGCCTTTTTTTCGGCAGCCGCGAGGACGTCAAGTTCCAGTCGTCCCAGAAGGCCCTGGACCTGGTCAGGAAATCCCTTACCCCGGCCCGCGGAAAACCGCTATAATGGGCCGAGGAGCGCCCGTGAGAGCCTTCATCGCCATCGACCTCGACCCCGGGCTCAAGGCGGCGGTGCGCGACCTCGTCCGCGGGCTCGAGGCCTTCGGGGCCGACGTCCGCTGGACCAAGCCCGACGGCCACCACCTGACCCTGAAGTTCCTGGGCGAGATCGGAGACGCGGCGGCGGAACGGGTCAAGGCCGTTCTGAAGGACACGGCCTCCCGGCACGGCCCCCTCCCGCTCAGGCTGGCCGGGACGGGCGCCTTCCCCGGCGCGCGGAACCCGCGCGTCCTCTGGATCGGGGTCGCCGCCGGGCCCGAGCTCGCCGCCCTCCAGGCCGACCTGGAACAGGCGCTCGCGAGAGAGGGCTTTCCGCCCGAGGGCCGCGCCTTCAAGGCCCACCTGACCCTGGGCCGGGTCAAGGGCCGGGCCCGGCTCGACAAGGTCATGGCCGAGCTCGCCGCCCGCGACGGCGACGACTTCGGCGGCATGACCGCCGCCGCGGTCGCCCTGTTCGAAAGCCGCCTCCGCCCCGGCGGGGCGGAGTATCGCGTCATCGAGGAGGCCCCTCTCGGATGAAGATCCTCTTCGCTCTCGCCTCGTATCTCCTGGGCTCCGTCCCGACGGGCTATCTCCTGGTCCGCTGGACCGGGCGCGAGGATGTCCGCGACCTCGGCAGCGGCAACACGGGCGCGACGAACGTCCTCCGGGTCAAAGGCTGGAAGGCCGCCCTGCCTGTCGCCGTCTTCGACGTCCTCAAGGGCTTCCTGCCGGCGTTCCTGGCCCTGCGCTGGTTCGCCGACCCCGGCTTCGCCGCGCTCTGCGGACTGTTCGCGGTCGCCGGCCACTGCTATCCGTTCTCGATCGGGTTCCGGGGCGGCAAGGGCGTGGCGACGTCGTTCGGCGCCTTCGTCGCGATCGCCCTCTGGCCCAGCCTGGCCGGCCTGGGTGTCTTTCTCGTCGCCGTCGGGGTCACCGGCTACGTCTCGCTCGGGTCGATCCTCGGCTCGCTCGCCTTCCCGGCCGTCCTGGCGGTCGCCGGCGGCCCTTGGCGGGCCGCGGCCGCGAGCGCGGCCATCGCCGGCCTGGTCGTCCTGCGGCACAGCGGGAACATCGTCCGTCTCCTCGCCGGCCGGGAGCGCAAGCTCGGGGAGAAGGCGTCATGAAGGCGGCGGTCGTCGGCGGCGGCAGCTGGGGCTCGGCCGTCGCCCGCTATCTCGGCTCGCTCGGCCTGCCGACGCGGCTCTGGATCCGCGAGGACGACATCCTGCGGGAGGCCCGGACGACGCGGGAGAACACGACCTTCCTCCCCGGGTTCAAGTTCCCGCCCGAGGTCGAGTTCTCCGGCGACCTGCGGGAGACGGCGGCCTCGGCCGACGTCGTCTTCATCGCCGTGCCGTCGCAGTTCTGCCGGGCCGCCTACGCCCGGATGGCCCCGGCCCTGCGGAAGGACCAGACCCTGGTCAGCCTGACCAAGGGCTTCGACAAGCGGACCCTGAGGCGGATGAGCCAGGTCATGGAAGAGGTCTTCGCCGGGCGCGTCGTCCCGCGCCTGACCGTGCTCTCCGGGCCCAGCTTCGCCCGCGAGGTCGCCTCGGGCCACCCGACCGCCGTGGTCGTCGCGTCGCGGGAGGCGGCCGCGGCCCGGGACGTCCAGCGCCTCGTCTCCAGCCTGACCCTCCGGGCCTACACCTCGAGCGACGTCGTCGGGGTCGAGGTGGCCGGGGCCCTGAAGAACGTCATCGCCATCGCCTCCGGCATCGTCGACGCGCTCGAGTTCGGCCTGAACTCGAGGGCCGCCCTGATCACCCGCGGCCTGGCCGAGATCACCCGTCTTGGCGTCGCCCTCGGGGCGCGGAGGGAGACCTTCGGCGGGTTGGCCGGAGTCGGCGACCTCGTCCTGACCTGCACCGGCGAGCTCAGCCGGAACCACCGCGTCGGCCAGGAGCTCGGCCGGGGCCGGTCCCTGAAGGAGATCCTGGCCGGCATGAAGATGGTCGCCGAGGGCGTGCACACGGCCGTGACCGCGCGCCGGCTCGCCCTGTCCCTCGGCGTGGAGATGCCCATCTCGGAACAGATCTATCAGCTGCTCTACCGCGGCAAGCCGGTCGAGAGGGCCGTGGCCGAGCTGATGTCCCGGACGCTCAAGGCCGAATGAGGGACGGGAGACCGCGAAGGAGGGACGGGATGCGCGTGAAGACCGTGGCCGTGCTGACGATCTGCGCCAGCCTCGCCTTCTGCGCCTCGGCGCAGAAGAAGGTCGAGCGGGCGCGGGCGAAGGACCCGAAGTACCAGTACAACCTCGGGAACTTCTACCTCAACCAGAACAACGTCGACGAGGCGATCAAGAGCTACGTCCGGGCCCTGTCCCTCGATACCCGCTTCTATCCCGCCTACAACGCCCTCGGGCTGGCCCACTCCATGCGGGGCCGCCTCGACGAGGCCGCCAAGTCCTATCTCAAGTGCCTGGAAATCAACCCGGGGTTCACCGAGGCCCGCAACAACCTGGGCACGGTCTACCAGGAGATGAAGCAGTACGGCAAGGCCGAGGCCGAGTTCAAGGCGGCCCTCCAGGACCCGGGCTTCCAGAACCGCGAGCTGCCGTATTTCAACCTGGCCCGCCTCTACGTCCTGCAGGACCGGCTCGACGAGGCCGCGGAGAGCGTCGACAAGGCCCTCCAGATCCGGCCGCGGCTGGCCATGGCCCACAACCTCCGCGGCCTCATCCTGGAGAAGAAGAACGACCTGGCCGGGGCCGTGGCCGCCTACGAGCAGGCGGTCAAGATCGTCCCCGACGATGTCGTGTTCAGCTACAACCTGGCCGTGGCCTGCTTCAAGAGCGCGGAGTACGCCAAGGCCAAGGAGCTCTTCCTCAGGCTCCAGGGCAAGGTCTCCGACGCCGAGACGAAGGACACGATCGCCCGCTACCTCCGGCTCATCGGCGACCGCTGAGCCGGACGGGGCCCTGGATTCAAGTCCCGTCCTGCCAGCCGGCGAGATACTTCTTCTGGGCCGGGGTCAGCTTGTCGACGGCCGCGCCCATCGAGGCCAGCTTGAGCGCGGCGATCTCCTCGTCGATCTCCCGGGGGACCGGGAACACGGTCCGATCGAGGCCCTGCCCGCGGCCGAGCAGCCAGCGGACGCTCAGGGCCTGGTTGGCGAAGCTCATGTCCATGACCATGGCCGGGTGGCCCTCGGCCGCGGCCAGGTTGATCAGCCGGCCCTCGCCCAGCAGATGGACGCGCTTGCCGCCCTTCAGCGTGTATTCGTCGACGTACTCCCGGACGCGCCGCTTGCCGCGGGCCAGGGCCTCGAGGGCGGGGATGTCGATCTCGACGTTGAAATGCCCGGCGTTGGCCACGATCGCGCCGTCCTTCATCCGCAGGAAGTGCTCCCTGCGGATGACGCTCTTGTTCCCGGTCACGGTCAGGAAGATGTCGCCGGCCGCGGCGGCGGCGGACATGGGCATGACCTCGAAGCCGTCCATGACGGCCTCGATGGCCCGGACGGGGTCGATCTCGGTGACGACGACGCGGGCCCCGGCGCCGCGGGCCCGCATGGCCACGCCCTTGCCGCACATCCCGTAGCCGGCCACGACGAACGTCATGCCGGCCAGGAGGACGTTGGTGGCCCGGAGGATGCCGTCGAGGGTGCTCTGGCCCGTGCCGTAGCGGTTGTCGAACAGGTGCTTGGTCTGGGCGTCGTTGACGGCGACGATGGGGTAGCGCAGGACGCCGTTCTCGGCCATGCTCTTCAGCCGGATGACGCCCGTCGTCGTCTCCTCCGTCCCGGCCAGGACGCCGGCGAGGAGGTCCTTCCGTTTGGAATGGGTGACGGAGACGAGGTCGGCCCCGTCGTCCATGGATGGTCGGCCCGTGGTCCAGGGCCTGGAGGATGTGCCGGTAATACGTGGCGTGGTCTTCGCCCTTGACGGCGAAGACCGGGATCTTGAGGTCCTTGACCAGGACCGCCGTGATGTCGTCCTGGGTGCTGAGGGGGTTCGAGGCGCAGAGGCGGACGTCGGCCCCGCCGAGCTTGAGGGCCTCCATGAGATTGGCCGTCTCCGAGGTGACGTGGAGGCAGGCCGAGACGCGGACCCCGGCCAGGGGCTTCTCCCTGGCGAAGGTTTCCTTGATCCGGCCGAGGACGGGCATGGCGCGGGCCGCCCACTCCATCCTCAGACGGCCTTGCGGGGCCAGAGCCGGGTCCTTGATATCGTGGTCCATCGCGTTCTCCTGTCGCCGGGTCCGGGCGTTTTTCCGGCCCAAAATATCACATTTCATTAGGGTTTTCAACAGCGCCGGCTTTGTGCTATTGTAAGGGCTTGTCCGGCCCCGGGCCCGGCGAGCCATCATGAAAAGAGCGGCGGCGATCGTCCTTCTCCTTGCCCTTGCCGCCGGCCGTGTTCCGGCCGCGGGTCCCCTGGCGGCCGCTCCGGACCCTCTGGGGTTCGCCGTCGAGGACCTTCGGCTGAGCAACGGGCTCCGGGTCCTGCTCTCGGCGGACCACCGTCTGCCGCTGGTCACGGTCGCGGTCGGCTACGGCGCCGGGACCGTCCGCGAGCGGCCCGGCCAGGAAGGCCTGGCCTATCTCCTGGAGAACCTGATGTTCCAGGGCTCGGAGAACGTCGGGCCGCTCCAGCACATCGGCTTCGTCCAGAAGGTCGGCGGCGAGCTCAACGCGACCACGGGCGTCGACAAGTCCCTCTACTATCAGACCCTGCCCTCGAACCACCTGGCCCTGGCCCTGTGGCTCGAGTCGGACCGGATGAGGTCCCTGGCCATCACCGCCGCCTCCCTCGAACGGACCAAGGCCGAGGTCGCGGAGGAGCACCTCGGCCGGCTCCGGTCCGATCCCTATCTCGAAGGCTCCATCCGGATGGACGAGCTCATCTTCCCCGATTTCCCCTACGGCCATCCCCTGATCGGGACCGGGGAGGCGCTGGGGCGCCTCACCGAGGCCGACGTCAGGGGCTTCGCCCGCGCGTTCTATGTCCCGAACAACGCCGTGCTGGCCGTCGTGGGCGACTTCGATCCCGCCCGGACGAGGGAGCTTGTGGCCCGGTATTTCGAGACCATCCCGCCCGGGGGGCCCGTCCCCGAGCCCCCTCGGCCGGCCTTCAAGCGGGAGAGCGACGTCGTCACGCGCTCGGCCAGGGTCCCCGTGCCGGGCGCCGGCTTCCACATGGGGTTCCGGTTCTATCCGCTCCAGCCCGGCGAGATCAACATCCTCAGGGTCCTCGAGGTCCTGCTCTTCGAAGGCGAGACGTCGCGCGTGAGGAACCGGCTCCTCCGGCGGGACCGGACCTCCACCCATCTGAGCGCCGTCCTGGACGAGCGCCTCTCCGCCGCCGCCCTCAAGGTCTTCAGCCTGAACACGAACGAGATCATGGTCGAGCGGGCCGAGCGGGCCGTCCTGGCCGAGATCGACAAGCTGCGGACCTCGGCCGTCTCGCCCGACGAGCTGACCAAGGCCAAGCGCCGCTACCGGCTCAAGTATCTCGACCGGCTGTCGACGCTGCGGGGCCGGGCCCTCTATCTCATCGACGCCGCCTTCGCCGGCGCGGACATGGCCGCGCTGGGCCGGGACCTCGACGCGGTCAAGGACCTCGAGCCGGCGGCCGTTCTCGCCTTCGTCGCCAGGTATTTCACGCCTCAGTACAGGGTCGTCCTGGAGCTGGAGTACCAATGAGAGGCGTCGTCGCCGTCGCGGCCCTGGCCGTCCGGCTGGCCTTGTCCCCGGCCTTCGGCCAGGAGCGCTTCCGGCGGACCCCTCCCCTGCCCGACGCCCGGCCCGTCGAGCTCAAACTCCCGGAGGTCCGGACCGCCGTGCTGGAGAACGGGCTGACGGTGGCCACCGCCGTCCAGCCCGGGGCGCTCACGGCCACCCTGATGCTCGTCGTCAAGGCGGGCGAGGCCGATTCGCCGCCGGACCGGCCCGGCCTGGCCGGGTTGACGGCGCGGATGATCGGCAAGGGGACAAAGAGGCTCTCGGCCGAGTATTTCGAGAACATGGTCGAAGCGATGGGGACGGAGCTCTCCGCCGAGACCCGCATGGACTACACGACGGTGTCCCTGCGCGTCCTCCCCGAGCAGCTGGACCGGGGCATCTTCGCCCTGAGGCTGATGGTCCTCAAGGCCTCGTTCTCCGAGCGCGAGCTGGCCGCCGTCCGAAGGGAGGCCTTCTGGGGGCTTGTGGACCGGATGAAAGACCCCGAGGCCCTGGCCCGGAGGCATCTCTTCCGCGTCCTCTTCGAGGGGCATCCGTACCGGACGGCGGCCTACGCCGAGGACGTCATCAAGTTCATCGCCGCCAAGGACGTCGCCGCCTTCTACGAGGCCTTCTACCGGCCGGCCAACGCCGCCGTGATCGTCTTCGGGGCCATCGACGGCGAGACGGCGGCCCGCCGGGTGGCCGGCCACTTCGGCGGCTGGCAGGGCGCCTTTCCCGGTCGGGTCGCCGTGCCGCCGCCATCCCCCAACGCCCGCGACCGCGTCTGCTTCGTCGAGGCGCCCAACGCCCCCTCGGCCGCCGTGGTCGCAGGCAACGTCGTCATGGACGCCTCCGGCCCGGACGTCTTCCCCTTCCTCGTCCTCATGCAGGTCCTGGGCGGGACGACGCGGAGCCGCCTGTTCATGAGCCTGCGCGAGACCAAGGGCTACGCCTTCTACGCGTTCAGCGAGGCCGCGTTCTTCCGCTCGTGCGGCGCCTATTGGGCCCGGGCCCTCGCCCCGCCCGAGACGATCGTCGCCGCGGCCCGGGAGATCCTGCGCGAGATCGAGGCCCTGGCCGCGGCGCCGGCCGGGCCCGCCGAGATCGAGGAGGGCAAGTCCTTTCTCATCGGCAACCTGCCCGCCCGGTTCGAGTCCCCCGAGGGGTTCGCCGAGGGCCTGGCCCGCCGCGTCGCCCTGGGCCTCGACGAGGCCCAGTGGGACAAAGGGCCGGAACGGGTCAAGCTGGTCAACGCGGACACGGCCGGGGCCGCCGCCCGCAGGCACCTGGCCGCCCGTCCGATCGTCGTCATCGCGGGCCGGCCGGAATGGCTCGGCCCGGTGGCCGAGGCGTTCGCCTCGGTCGAGGTCTACGACCCCGCCGGAACGCTCGTTCGAACGCTCGTCAAAGGAGAGAGGCAATGAAGATCATCGAATGCGTCCCCAATTTCAGCGAAGGCCGCGACAAAGAGAAGATCGGGGCCATCCGAGGCGAGATCGAGGCCGTCCCCGGCGTCAAGCTCCTCGATGTGGACCCGGGGGACTCGACCAACCGGACCGTCGTGACCTTCATCGGAACGCCGGAGGCGGTGAAAGAGGCCGCCTTCCGGGCCATCGCCAAGGCCGCCGAGGTCATCGACATGCGCGGGCACAAGGGCGCCCACAGCCGGATCGGGGCCACCGACGTCTGCCCGTTCGTCCCCGTCTCGGGCGTGACCATGGACGATTGCGTCAAGCTGGCCGGCGAGCTCGGCGCCCGCGTCGCCTCCGAGCTGGGGATCCCCGTCTACCTCTACGAGGCGGCGGCCCGCAAGCCGGAGCGCCGCAACCTGGCCGTCGTCCGGGCCGGCGAGTACGAAGGCCTGCCCGAGAAGCTCAAGGACCCCCGCTGGGCGCCCGATTTCGGCAAGCCCGTCTTCAACCCCAAGTCCGGGGCGACCGTCGTCGGCGCCCGGGAGTTCCTCATCGCCTACAACATCAACCTGAACACCCGGGACCGCAAGCTGGCCCACGAGATCGCCCTGAGCCTGCGAGAGAGCGGCCGGGCCAAGCGGGACAAGGACGGCAACGTCGTCAAGGACGCCCGGGGCCGGACGGTCAAGGTCCCCGGCCGGTTCAAGGAGGTCAAGGCCGTCGGCTGGTACGTCGAGGACTACGGCGTCGCCCAGGTCTCCGTCAACTTCACCAACTACAAGGTGACGCCCGTCCACGTCGTCTTCGACGAGGCCCGGCGCCTGGCCGGAAAGCTCGGCCTCCGGGTGACCGGCAGCGAGCTCGTCGGCCTCATCCCCCTGGAGGCCTTGCTCGCGGCCGGCCGCCATTACCTCGAGAAACAGGGCAAGAGCCCGGGCGTGCCGGAGGAGGAGCTCGTCCGCATCGCGGTCAAGTCGCTCGGGCTGGCCGACGTCGCCCCCTTCGATCCGGAGAAGAAGATCATCGAATATCAGTTCCGCGACGGCGGGGCCCGCCTCGTCCGGATGTCCCTGGCCCGTTTCGCCGACGAGCTGTCCATGGATTCGCCGACGCCCGGCGGCGGCAGCGTCGCCGCTCTCTGCGGCAGCCTGTCCGCGGCCCTGGCGGCCATGGTGGCCAACCTGACGGTCGGCAAGAAGGAGTACCAGGGCGTTTGGGCGGACATGGCCGAGACGGCCGTCCGGGCCCAGCGGCTCAAGAGCGCCCTCCTCGAGGCCGTGGACCGGGACACGAAGGCGTTCGACAAGGTCATGGACGCCCTCCGCCTGCCCAAGACCACGCCGGAGCAGGCCGAGGAGAAGGACCGGGCCGTCGAGGCGGCGAACAAGGAGGCCACGCTCGTCCCGCTCGAGGTCCTTGAGAAGGCCGTCGAGGCGGTGACCCTGGCCCGGCGGGCGGCGGCCGAGGGCAACAAGAACTCCGTGAGCGACGCCGGAGTGGCCGGGTTGGCCGGGCAGGCCGCGGGCGACGGGGCCTACTACAACGTCCTCATCAACCTGGCCGGGATCAAGGACCGGGCGTTCGCCGCCCGGGTCAGGCGCGACGCGGACCGGGCCAAGAGGGCGCTCGACAGGGAAGGCAAGGCCGTCAGGGACATCCTGGCCCGGGCCTTGAGAGCCTCGAAGGGCTGACCCTATCCCCGGCCCGGCCGCGCGGCCCGGCCCTTCCGTCGCAGCGAGAACGCGGCGAAGGCGGCGAAGCAGAGGATGACGATGGCCGCCGAGGCCGGGATGTTCAGGGCGACCGACAGGGCCAGGCCGCCGGCCACGGCCAGGACGGCCACGGCGATCGAGGCCCTCACCGCTCCCCGGAAGCTCGAGGCGACCTGGAGCCCGGCGGCCGCCGGGATGACCAGGAGCGCGGCCACGAGCAGGATGCCGGCGATCTTCATCCCCAGCACGATCGTGACGGCCGTCAGGACCATGAGCAGCGTATCCAGACGGCCGACGGGGACGCCGGCGGCGCGGGCCGATTCCCGGTCGAAGGTCATGTAGAGAAGCTTGGCGTAGTTCAGCCGGACCGCGGCCAGGACGGCGGCGGCCAGGACGAGGGTCAGGACGACCTCGACCGGCTCGATGGCCAGGATGTCGCCGAAGAGATAGGCCATGAGCTCGACGTTGAAGCTGCGGGCGAGCGAGGCCAGCAGGACGCCGGCGGCCAGGCCCAGGCTGCTGAAGATGCCGATGGCCGTGTCGCCGTGGAGGCCGGCCCGGTCCTTGATCCGCATGACCCCGACGGCCGCGGCGACGGCCACGGCCAGGGCCGCCGCGAGCGGCAGGACGCCGAGGAACAGGCCGAAGGCCACCCCGGCGAAGGCGATGTGGGCCAGCCCGTGGCCGATCATGGCGTCCTTGCGGAGGACCAGGAAAAGGCCCAGCACGGCGCAGGCCACGGCGATCAGGACGCCGGCCAGGAGGCCGCGCTGCAGGAAGCCGTATGCGAGCAGGGCGTCCATCGTCGCGTCAGTGCTCGTGGGAGATGAAGTGGTCGCCGCGCTCGACCATGGCCCGGAAGACGTCCGAGCGGCAGAACTCGGCGTGGCTGCCGTGGTAGGCCAGCCTCTGGTTGAGGCAGGCGACGCTCGTGACGTGCTTGTTGACGATGCCGTAGTCGTGGGTGATGAGGACGATGGTCAGCCCCTCGTCGCGGTTGAGCCGGCGGAGCATGTCGTAGAACGCCGCCTGGGTCTCGGCGTCGACGCCCGTCGTCGGCTCGTCGAGGAACAGGATCCGGGGCGAGGTGACCAGGGCCCGGGCGATGAAGACGCGCTGCTGCTGGCCGCCGGAGAGGTGCCCGACGGGCCAGCGGGCGAAATCGGCCATGCCGACGGCCCGGAGGGCCCGGACGACCCGGCCGCGCCCCCCTCCTCTCCCGGCCCGCCCGGCGGCGAGCAGGGCCATGGCCACGACCTCTTCGGCCGAGGCCGGGAAGAGCGGATCGATGTGGGTCGCCTTCTGGGGGACGTAGCCGATCCCGGACCGGTCCGCGAGATCGCCGGGCGGCGCCCCGAGGAGCTCGACACGGCCCTCGGTGGGCTGGAGCAATCCGAGGATGATCTTGACCAAGGTCGTCTTGCCCGAGCCGTTGGGCCCGATGATGGCCAGGAAATCGCCTTCCTTGATGGCCAGGTCGATGCCGGTGAGGACGGGGGTCCCGTGGTAGGCGAAGGACACGCCGCGGACGGCGACGAGGTCCATGGGATTCACCGGCATCCCAGCCCGTCCCGGAGAGCGGCCAGGTTCTCTTCCATGAGCCCGAAGAAGGACGCGCCGCCTGCCTGCTGTTCCCTGGTCACGTTGTGCCCGGAGTGAAGGACGAAGACCCGGCCGCCGATCTCGCGGGCCAGCGTCCTCGAAAGGTCCGGCGCCACCGAGTTCTCGAAGAAGACGGTCGTGATCCCCTCCGCCCGGCAGAAGTCGACGGCTGCCATGAGGTCCCTGGGCCGGGGCTGGGCGTCCGGGCTGAGGCCGTAAAGGGACATCTGGACCAGCCCGTACCTTCGGGCGAGGTAGCCGAAGGCGCCGTGCCCGGCCAGGACGACGGTCCGGCCGCGGCAGCCGTCGAGGCCCCGGCGGTAGGCCGCGTCGAGGCCTCTCAGGCGGCCCGCGAGCCTCGCGGCGTTGGCCGTGAACAAGGCCTCCCCGGCCGGATCGAGACGGCCGAGCTCGGCGGCGATCCGTTCCACGATCCTCTGGTCGAGCTCGAAATCGAGCCAGACGTGTGGATCGAGGGCGCCGTGGCCGTGAGCCTCTTCCCCGCCGCCTCCCCCGGGCCCGGGGAGGCCCAAGCCGGCCGCGGCCTCGAGCGTCCTGACGCGCCCCGGCGGAAAGGCCTTGAGCAGCCCCGGCAGCCAGGGCTCAAGGCCGGAGCCGATGAAGAGGAGGAGGTCGCACTCGGCCAGCCGGGCGATGTCGCCCGGTCGCGGCTGCCAGGTGTGGACTCCGGCCCCGGGCGGCAGCAACAGCGAGACCTCGGCCCTGTCGCCGGCGACCTCGGCCGCGAACTCCTTCAAGGGCAGAACGGTGGCGAGGACCCGGAGCTTGGCCGGGGCCGCGGCGGCGGCCGTCACGGCGGCCGCGGCCAGGGCGGCGGCGAGGAGGAAACGGGCGGGCGCTCTCATCCCCCCGATTATACTCCCCCGCCCCGGCTTGAATCCATCGCGGATTTGTGGCATCATCATCGTCTCCGCAACCCATCCCTCCGATAGGAGAACGACATGGCCACCACTCTCGGCGAGCTCAATCCCCGGCTTCTTTGGAAGCATTTCGCCAAGATCCTGACCATCCCCCACTGCTCGGGCCACGAGAAAGCCCTGGGCGACTATGTCCTCGGCGTCGCCGCGGCCCTCGGACTTCCCGGCAAGCGCGACAAGGTCGGCAACGTCGTCGTCGGCAAGCCGGCGACGGCCGGACGCGATGGCGCGGTCGGCGTCATCCTCCAGGGGCACCTGGACATGGTCTGCGAGAAGGACTCGGACAAGACCCACGACTTCTCCAAGGACCCCATCCAGGCCGAGATCAAGGGCGATTGGGTCTACGCCCGGGGGACGACCCTCGGCGCCGACAACGGCATCGGCCTGGCCGCGGCCCTCGCGGTCATGGAGGACGCCTCCCTCGTCCACGGCCCGCTCGAGTTCCTCTTCACGGTCGACGAGGAGACGGGTCTGACCGGGGCCAACAAGATCCAGAAGGGCTTCCTCGCGGGCAAGATGCTCCTCAACCTCGACAGCGAGGACGAGGGCGTCTTCACCATCGGCTGCGCCGGCGGCGCCGATTCCAAGCTCGTCCTGCCGCTCGAGCGGAAGAAGACCGCTTCGAAGAACCTCTACAGGCTCCATGTCCGCGGCCTCCGCGGCGGCCATTCCGGGATCGACATCAACCAGGGCCGGGGCAACGCCATCAAGCTCCTGGCCCGGGTCCTGGACCAGGCCCGGGCGACGGCCGAGTTCGAGCTCGTCGGCGTCGAGGGGGGCAGCAAGCACAACGCCATCCCCCGCGAGGCCGTCGCCGTCCTGGCCTGCCCTCCGGTCCAAGTGCGGCCGCTGGCCGCGGCGGTCAAGAAGGCCTTCGACAAGATCAAGGTCGAGTTCAAGGCCGTCGAGCCCGGGGCCGACTACACCCTCGAGCCCCTGTCGGGCAGGGACTTCGCCCTGAGCCGGGCGAGCCGGCAGGTCCTCGTCGATTTTCTCCTGGCCCTCCCCCACGGCGTCATCGCCATGCACCCCGAGATCGCCGGCCTGGTCGAGACCTCGACCAACCTGGCCATCGTCAAGACGGGGAAGAAGGACTTCTCCGTCCTCTGCAGCACCCGCAGCTCGGCCGCCTCGGCCCTCGAGGCGACGCGCGGCGTCATCCGGTCCGTCTGCGCCCTGGCCGGGGCCAAGGCCGAGCTCGAGGACGGCTACCCCGGCTGGATGCCCGACCTCGAGTCCCCGCTCCTCGGAAAGCTCAAGGGCATCTACCGGGCGACCTTCGGCAAGGAGGCCGAGGTCATGGCCATCCACGCCGGGCTCGAATGCGGCATCATCGGCGAGAAGTTCCCGGGCATGGACATGATCTCCTTCGGCCCGACCATCAAGAACCCGCACTCGCCGGAGGAGCACGTCCACATCGGCTCCGTGGAAAAGTTCTGGACGTTCCTCACGGCGTCGATCGACGGCCTTTCGGCGTGAACAGAAGACGATTCCTGGCCGCCGCTGGCCTCGCGGCCGCGGCCAAGGCGTTCGGCGGCCGGCAAAGGAGCGCACCGATGAAGAGACAGGTCCAGACCGACAAGGCCCCCAAGGCCATCGGCCCGTATTCGCAGGGCATCGTCGCCAACGGCTTCGTGTTCTGCTCGGGCCAGATCCCCATCGACCCGGCCACGGGGGAGCTCAACAACGGCACGATCGAGGAGCAGACCCGCCAGGTCCTCAAGAACGTCGCGGCCGTCCTCGAGGCGGCCGGCTCGTCGCTCGAGGAGGCGGTCAAGTGCACGGTCTTCCTCCAGGACATGAACGATTTCGCCAAGATGAACGCGGTCTACGCCGAGTTCTTCAAGGCCCCCAGCCCGGCCCGGGCCGCCGTCCAGGTCGCCCGGCTGCCGCGCGACGTCAAGGTGGAGATCGAGGCCATCGCGCTCGTCAAGTAGCCGCTTTCAGGAGCGTCCGCCGGGGGCCTCGGGGATCGTCTCCGTTCGCTGCAGCGATTTTTTACGCCGCCCCGGTCCGGAGCCCGTTCTTAGGTCTCCGTCCCGAGGCCGGCTAAATCGCTGCTTCATGCTCACTCTGACGATACCCCTCACCCCAGCTTCGGCGGTTCGCAGTCTCCCGTCCCGGCACAAGCCCGGGACATGGACTGGAAGTCCGGGATCCGCTAAAATAGATCCTCATGCCTATTTATGAATACGATTGCAAGGCCTGCGGCAGGAGGTTCGAGCGCCTCGTCGCCGCCGGGAAAGAGAAGGACGTCGCCTGCGACGCCTGCGGGTCGGCCGACGTCGCGAGGCTGGTCTCCTGCTTCGGCATCGGCGGAGGCGGGAGCCGGCTCAAGGCTTCCTCGTCGGGCTGCGCGAGCTGTTCGACCAAGTCCTGCGGCACCTGCCACTGAACGGACGGGCGATCCGGGTCCCCGCCTCGTTCCCGGGCGGTTCCCTCTATTGACACGGTCCCGGGCTTGACGATTAAATAGGCCCTCGCCCATGCTCAAAACGCTCCATGCCGCCAGCGTCCGCGTCGGCGTGGACACCGGCGGCACGTTCACCGACGTCGTCGTCTGGCGCGACGGGCGGCTCTCCAACAGGAAGGTCCTGTCGACGCCGGAGGACCCCTCATGGGCCGTCTTCGAGGGGCTGGCCGGCGTCCTGGACGACCCGCAGGCCGCGTTCATCGTCCACGGCACGACGGTGGCCACCAACGCCCTCCTCCAGCGCCGGGGCGGCCGCGTCGCCCTGGTCACGACGGCCGGCTTCGAGGACGTCCTGGCCATCGGACGGCAGACCCGCCGGGCCCTCTATTCCCTCCAACCCGAGGCGCGGTTCGAGCTCGTGCCGGCCGGGCGCCGCTTCGGCCTCCGCGAGCGGACCCTGGCCTCGGGCCGCGTGGAGCGGGCGGTCAGCCGGGCCGAGGCCCGCGGGCTGGCCGCCCGGATCAAGGCCGCCGGGGCCGAGGCCGTGGCCGTCTGCCTGCTGCATTCCTACGCCAACCCGAAGAACGAGGAAGCGGTCGCCGCCGAGCTCGAGCGGGCCGGCCTGCTCGTCGCGGTCTCGAGCCGCCTTCTCCCGGAGCACCGCGAGTTCGAGCGCATGTCGACGACGGCCACCAACGCCTACCTCATGCCGGTCATGGACCGCTACCTCGACCGGCTCGGCCGCGGCCTCCGCGGGGCCGAGCTGCGGATCATGCAGTCGAACGAGGGCTACATCTCGCCGGCCCGGGCCCGCCTCGAGCCGATCAAGACCGCCCTGTCCGGGCCGGCCGGAGGGGTCGTCGGCGCCCGGGCCCTGGCCCGGGCGGCCGGGTTCCCCGACGTCGTCAGCTTCGACATGGGCGGGACCTCGACCGACGTCTCGCTCATCGAGGGCGCGATCCGGCGGACCCACGAGAGCCGGGTCGGGGACTTCCCCATCCGCCTGCCCGTCATAGACATCCACTCGGTCGGTTCCGGCGGCGGATCGATCGCCGAGGTCGACCGGGGCGGCTCCCTCCGCGTCGGCCCCCGGAGCGCCGGGGCCGACCCCGGCCCGGCCTGCTACGGCCGGGGCGACCTGCCGACCGTGACCGACGCCAACCTCTGCCTCGGGCGCCTGGACCCGGACTTCTTCCTGGGCGGCCGGATGCGGATCTATCCCGAGAGGAGCCGGGCGGCCGTCGGGGCCCTGGCCCGCCGGATCGGGAAGTCCGAGCGGGAGACGGCGCTGGGCATCGTCGCCATCGCCAACGCCAACATGGAGAAGGCCATCCGGGTCATCTCCGTCGAGCGCGGCCACGACCCCCGGGCCTTCGCCCTTTTCCCCTTCGGCGGGGCCGGCGGCATGCACGCCGTCGAGATGGCCGGGCACCTGGGCATGCCCGCCGTCGTCGTCCCCCGCAACGCCGGCGTCCTCTCGGCTTTCGGGCTGCTCGTGGCCGACCCGGTCAAGGATTACACGAAGTCCGTCATGAAGCCCGCCGCCGCCGTCGGCTCCTCCCGGCTCGAGGCGGAGTTCCGCAAGCTCGAGGCGGCGGCCCGCCGC
>Ga0116178_10001783_pt1 | contig 17542 bp, 18 predicted proteins | sample AD_STIC12_MetaG_FD_89880 | JGI IMG/M metagenome (GOLD analysis project Ga0116178, IMG submission 89880) | Active sludge microbial communities of municipal wastewater-treating anaerobic digesters from USA - AD_STIC12_MetaG | ecosystem: Engineered > Bioreactor > Anaerobic > Digestate | place: USA... | reverse complement strand
TATCAGGCAACCCTGGACATCACCCACCCGCTTGGGTTTGGATATACCAATCGCGAGTTGTCAGTATATCGGAATCACTCCGTGTTTATTGAGCCCAGCAAAAATCCTTTCAACACAGTAATCAAGTACAGCGCCAAGCCTTTGTTGAGTGGCTATATTCATTCCACAAACCTCGAGAAGATTAAAAATTCTGTTTCCTTACAAGTGAGCAACATGGGTCAGGGCCGGGCCATTTTGTTTGTTGATGATCCGGCTTTTCGCGGCTACTGGAATGGAACCAATAAGTTGTTCTTCAATGCATTATTTTTTGGATCACATATAAGTGCGCCTGGATTTGATGCTGCTGAGGAGTGATTCATTACTCAGGTGTAGTTGAAACTTCTGATTCGGGGATCAGTGCCAATGATTGAAGTAATTTTTTGCGATTGCGATCAACGGATCTTCCATGGATCATCATAATAGGAGTATATATTAAATACGTGAACCCGGCAAACATTCCAGCTAATGCGTTGCTGTACAGTATTAAGGCCACCAACACAGAAACCAAAGGGACCAAACCCATTAAGATATTCGATCGGATACTCATGCGGGTGTCAAATTTTTCAACCTCACTTAGCTGAAGATTCTCAGCCTGTTTCAGGGCATAACGGTACATCAGTACTAATACAAAAAACACACTGGCCGCCCCCAGTCCATAAATAATCATCAGGTCACTCATGTCTTCATATCGGATAGTTCCTTCAATCGCTTTTTGCAACCCCTCATTATTTAATAGATAGGCAATTGGTTTTAAGATAAGCCGGGTTAGGAATTTTAGTGGGTAAACATAGAATAGAACGATAATCAAAAATAGGGTATTCAAAAAAATCACCTTGCTATCCCGCAACCCATACCTAAAGTAAAAGACAAAATGCTCGTGCCAGATTAGAATAATCAGAGAAATGCAAAGAGCGAAGGGTAGCAGGTCAAAAACGAAGAGTTTAATTTGATCAAAATTTACGGGTGGAGAAGTGGAAATGAGAAGCAGGGTGATGGCGAGTGCAAATACTGCATCGCTGAAATTTTCGAGGCGTCCGGGTTCCTTTCCTCGAAATCTGAATTCATTGTTTGAATAGTTTTGACTAAGAGCTTCCCGTATCATCTCAATAGGTGTTTAATTCCGGATAGTCGACAAAATTCTTTTTATAAAAGAGATTCAAAAAAATCATTACCGCACTTCCTTCAGAATCAGTCGGGGGAACGGCAAAGAATTTTTCAATGTCGGTGAATCCACTCAATAAGGTAAAATCTGATTCTGAAATTTTCTTAAAGCCCATCGACCAGTCTTTGAAAAGCCGATGTGGAGAATTCCCCTCCAGGATGAGCGTCACTTTTTTGTGACGTGGATCTTTGCGGATTTCTTCATACAATTCATTCACCACCTTCTCATCACCTTCCAGCACTTGAATAAATCGCTCCTGCAGATACAGCAACATTCCGGTGATTTCCTTTTTCTTGTTATTGGCCCGACTCTCGTTTAGAATCGCCAGCAAATCAGCTTCGTGGAATGCTTGCGCTGCGTGACTAACATATACGAGGTGATACATAGCTGTATTATTTATGTTGTTGAATCAGGTTGCTCAGGATTATTGCCGGGATTGACGGGTACGATTTCATTTTGTCTATTTATAAAGGGGGAAGCCAGTTGATGTATGCGAATTGCTTTTTTAGAAAGCCACACTCCCACAACAAGAGATGCGATTGCCCCAAACACAATGCCAGGAACATAAGAAACAAATAGACAGTAATCATACGCTCCATGGAACAGGGTGGCTACTCCAAGGGCGATAAGGGAATAATACGATTTTTTATGTTCGAACCTGGCCTTGCCTAAATAATAGCCCATTAAAATTGCAAATGTAGCATGAGCGGGCACAGCGGTGAACATTCGCATAATGGCCGTTCCAATTCCGCCTTCAAACACATAGAGAATATTTTCAAAGGTGGCGAAGCCCATGCCCACCATTACAGAATACACAATGCCATCAAAAGGTTCGTTGAAGTGTTTGTTGTTGTATAAAATACCTCTGACAAAAATGAATTTGCTGAATTCTTCCACCAGCGCAACGATCAGAAAGGCATGCACGGCCTGCTCACTTAAACTACTTTCATCAATGGTTACAAATAATCCAATTACCTGACTGATGAGCAGGGTTACAAAAATACTCAGCACCCCAAAAAAGAAACTACGCATCAGCAAGCCCAATGGCTCGCGCTCGTGATGATCTTTCAGATAAATATAAACGCCAATAGCAACGCCAGGGGCGAGTGCAATTGCAAGAAGAATGAGGATATCCATGATCAGGGATTTGCGTTTTGCGATAATACTAACAGACCTAACAAAGCAGAAGAGATACCGCGAATAAATGCATCGCGCAGGCTTACAAAATTCTCACGCTTTTTAATCATTAGAATAATGGCTCCGGCCAGGGCAGTCATCAAGGCAACGCCACCGATCAACATCATTTCATGATGGCCCTCCAGGTGAAGCAAGGTGAAGAGAACGCCTACTAGTAAAACAGAACAACTTATGTAAATCAATTTATGAATCAACGCTGCATAGGCATCGGGATCAGCATGGGGCGGTGTATCCATCGGCAGGAATGCCCAGAGGAAATAGGCGCCAGACAATAATGAAAGGCCAAGCATAAGGAGTTCGCTCGCACCTTTGTAATTCATGTAGTAAAAGACAAGCCCGGCAACGGAAAGCGCCAAAGCAGCTTGCTGAACGTAGGGGATGTATCGTTTTAAGGTTCTTTGCACGTTGGTTTAGGGATACTCCTAACCTCAAGGTAAAGCATTGATCTTAAAACAACAAAGGGGCGGTCATTTGACCGGCTATAAGATAATCGGTCCTATCAGCTTAAAAGTTCTAAGGCGTCTGACCGCTATACGCGAAAACATGTAGCGGTCTGACGCCTGATCATGATTTAATCCTCAATCGATTCTTCCACCTCATCCAGTTTGTCTTCGGTGAAGGCGCCTAATGTGGCGTATACAATTTTGCCATTGGCATCGAGTACAAAAAAGTAGGGAATGTCGCGCTTTTCAAAATCAAGAGCTTCTTTATAGGATTTCAATTCACCTTTGTAAAACAGAATATAAGGCAGTAATTGTGGATCTACATTTTTCAGGGCTTTCTTTTTAGCAGTGCCGGTAGCGGCTGCATTTACACCTGTAAACATCGGCACGAAATATACATTCACATCATAGCCCATGCCGGCCATCATGCCCGTGGCTTTCTTGATGAATTTATTGTACACCGGACTGAACCAACTATTCAGTTCGTCTTCCGATTTTTTTGAGTAGGCTAGACCGAGCAACGTATATTTCCCTTTCGTGTCGGTTGGGAGATTTACTTTTTTATCCTCCACAGTTTCGGCTTCCATATCCGGAAACTGTTTGCCGATTACCTGGGCCTGGGCAAGATTAAAGCCAGCAAGTAGAAGCAGTGTAGAAAATATTTTATTCATGTTAATGGGATCGGGCACCTTTTAAATACTGCATAATTTATGCATAGATTAGGACAATGGTAACTTTTCTTCAACTAATCATTTTTCAAACCTTACATGTATTAGTTTTTTGGTCATAATTCGTTTCTTTAGTATTCGATTATCAATAGATTTATCCAATGATTAAAGTATTTATATTTTGTAGGAGAATTTTTAGCCTTTTATTAATACTGGCATTGACGTCCTGCGACAGTGATAAAGAAGCCGATCCAGTATCCCCAACACCAACCCCCACAATACCCTTACCTAAAATTACAAAGGTGGACCCTGTCACGGGAATGTCTGGAGATATTATTACAATCACCGGAGAAGGACTAACAGCTCCAAACACAAAGGTATATTTCTCTAACAAATGGTTTCAACTTAAACCAGATCGAGAAGCTGAAATTTTGGAAAACAAAGCGGATGTGATCAAGGTAAGAGTACCTAGTGAACCATTTGCACGCGACTTGGCTATTTATGTAAAGCGTGATGAGATTGCATCTAATAATGAGAAGTTCGTATTCGTAAGTAAGTATTGGAAACCACTTGTGAGTAAAGTTTTTGGTACAGTTAGCTTTGCTATTAATGAAATTGGATATTTTATTTCAAGTTCTGAAGTTTATTCATTTAATACTGTAACTAATCAATCGAAGCAAATGAAAAATTTCCCAAAGGGAATTTTTCCGGCTACTGCATTTACCTGGAATAATAAGGGCTTTATCGTATTGAATACCAGCCCTGGAGAAATCTGGGAGTATGATAATGAGCAGGATTCCTGGTCATTGAAGACAACAAGTAATTTTATAAATAATTTAGCGGATGCCTTTTCCTTTGTAATTGAGAATAGGGTTTATATTGGAGGTGGTCAGCCAAATTCAAATGGTAATGATGTTTTTGCGTATGATCTTGTAAATAATACATGGTCCCAGATTTCGGATTATCCAGGAATACAGGGCAATGGAGTATCAACCATTGTGGTAAATGGAATAGGATATTGTTTTGGTGGCGGTATTTATTTTAGTTCTATAGGCGGTCCGCCAGTGCGCAATGGCAAGTGGAAGTATGATCCGCAGTTAGATAAATGGATAAAACTGACAGAATGCCCAGATAGCAATTGGCAAGCCGATAGAAGTTTTGCTCCAATTCTATCAAGAGATGATAAGATTTATTGGGGGGTTGGTAGTTCTTCAAATTCCGGGATCGAAATGAATTACATGTATGAGTATTCGATACCCTCTAATTCATGGAAACTGCATAGCCTAATTCCTTATGAATATGCTTCACCAGGTTTATGGTTTACAGGGTTTCAGGCTAGTGGAAAGGGTTATTTTAAAGAGGTGGGAAGTTTGGGAGTTTGGATTTTTGACCCTACTAAGTGACGGGGTTATGAATTATAGTGAGATCTATGGTAGAACAGAGCCACGAAGAAAACGGACTCTATACATTAGCAATTCTTCGATATTGTTCGGAAAACAAATACGCTTGCTGAATTTCATCCCAACCTTCTCCAAAAGTCTTATTGATTTCTGGTTGTAGGGAACAGTAATCGCACAAAGCGTTTGCAAGTTTAAGGTGTCTTTCGCGAATACCACCGTGGCTTTAGCTGCTTCAAAGCCATAGCCCTTTCCGATAAATTCCGGTAAAAAGGCAAACCCTAGGTCTGGATGATCCAACGTTTCGCGCTTCAGAATGCCACACATTCCTATTGGAGTATTAGTGGCTTTTGTTTCCGCCAGCCACAAACCGAACCCGTTGTCGTGATAACTTTTTATCGGGCCATTCTCAAGATATGTTTTGGCCTGATCAATTGTCTTTATGTTCCGATCGCCAATAAATTTTAACCATCCCGGACTGTTGACAAGCTCTACTATGAAGGGCGCATCTGATAACGTTAATTCCCGGAGTCGTAAACGTTCCGTTTGCAGAATGTGCTTTATGCTAATGTCAATCATGCTTAATAGTAAAATCAATAGTATTCTATTTCTGAAATAGCCAGTTGTTTAGTCTCATGCTTAAAAGTTACCCGAATGCGAGATGCAGATACTTTTTCGAAAGCCACGGTGTTTACTGTATTGCCAACCGGATTGCCTGAACTTGATTCATCAACTTTTACCGGAAGCCATTCGCCTTCGTTTTGATATTCAATAGTTAGGTTGTCGGGAATGCCGAAATTTTTATCATCCGTAAAGAGATAATACTTTAAACTTGAAATGTCACGAGGTTGACCAAAATCAAGTGCATACCAGTCAGTTTTTGAAGTTGACCCAACAGTTGCCCAGCGGTTTCTGATTTCAGGGAAATACCAGATTCGTCCATCAAGAGCCTGGTAAAGTGAGTCGGGCACTGAGTTAACCGAAGCCGAGGGCACCGGGAAATCTTTGCGCCTGATATTTAAAGCATAGTTAACAGGCTGCTTTGATTTGCTTCGTAAAAGAGGCGGGCCAACCACCACCTGATACTTTCCGTCCTTTTGTAATAAGGATTTCTTAACGCCATCTACATATACAGTGACTCCTTTACCTGCATTGTATTTGCTGCCATCTTTATCATAGATCACAGTTACTTTGTGACCGTGATAAAGAACTTCATCCAATCGGAAATAGGTAATTGAATTATCGATCAGTGGATTAATAGTAAGCGTATCGCCTTCGGAAGGACGGATACCGCAAAGACCGCTGATGATGAGATTATTGAAGGAAGAATGGAGGTAATGATTGCTCCAATAGAAGTAGACAATGGGGCCGCCCTTATTGGGATCGTAGTTTTCAACAAGATTTATTTTTCCATCGGGCAGATAATGCTCTTTGGTGAATTGTCGCAGGGTACTCACGTAATCAGAGGCGGTGACTACATCCTGATCGTAATTATTAAGCAGGTTAGCCATGGCTGTAATTGCCTGACTCGATTGGTAGGGCCAGGTGGGGCCGTTCCATTGGCTTCCGGGTTTGCCATCGTTAAAGGTGTATTGTTTAAAATAATATTCATAGGAAGGTTCGTTGGTGCGAAGTCCATATTTACCTCGCAGTTGAGTAGTATCCAACAGGTGCTTCCACGCCACATTATACTTTGGTGAGTTTGTAGGCAGGTTGAAATACCAGGGGGCAAACCCGGCTAATTCGCGACCGCGGATAAAATCCCAATAGTGTACATATTCATTGTCCACTTTATAACGATCAATAAAATGCTCCATGCTATCATTCCATAACGACTGTTCAACATTGGCTTTTAGGGCATTCGCTCTTTGCAGAAAATCGTTGCTTACTCCTATATCACCTTTCATGGCAGCTATACGCGAAATGGCAAGTGCATTTCCAAACATGTAACTGTTAATCGTTGGCCGGAACGCTTCGCCACCGGCAAAACCATCTTTACCACCCGAAGCATCAATGGAAGCTATCGTGTACTCGGTAGCATCGGGCATGGCGGGTATGTAATAGAGTTTCTTGTCGGCATCCCAATGATCGGACCAGCCATTATACTTATGGATCATGCTATCCAGTTGCCCGATGATAAAAACCGAATTGGCATTTACGAGATAGCGTGCATACGATGCATCGGCAATACTTTCACTGTATTGCAGGTTGTTGCCACCATGCTGATACAGATTATTGATATATCCATCTACGTAGATATTGTTCGTAAGCCACCGGCCTTCATAAATGTGATGCATGGATGCTGCATTGATAGTACAATAAGGCGCGCGATCCCAATCCATGTGAGTGATGAATTCAGTGATCACAAATTCGTTTTGCCCCACGTTGCGAATGTGGGCTTTGTAAAGTTTCCACCGATAGTAATACACTTGTTCAATTTCCTGATCCGAACATTCAAAAAAAGGAATGTTATCCAAATACCAGGAAGCATCTGCTCCATAATACTTAGTTGCTAATGCGGCATGGTCAAGTATCGGATACTTGTCTTCGCGATTGCAACCCAGTAAGAAAAAGAGCAGAATAGGTAGTAAACGAATTAATTTCATAGCGTGAGAGTGGGGAGGTGTAATTGAGTGAACCAAACTACGAATTTACAGCACACCTATCAAGGTATTACCCCAGGATGCTTTCCTGAAATTCCTTCCAGCGTACAGTATCAGGATCAAAATACTGAGTAGCCTCTTTTCCGATAAAGAGTTTATAATTCATTTTATCTTTTCCTGCTACCAGGTAGCCGGGATAATAAAACGTATATCCTGAACCCTTTAGAAAATCAACGGTAAGCAACATCAGGTATTTACCGAGGCTGTAATCCTTATAGCGTGGATCAAAGAAATGAAGAATGGAGGCTGCCGAAGTAGCTCCAACATCAAAATAGCCGCCCGCAATCAGTGTTTGTTGATCATAGACAGAAATGCATTTTGATTTATAGAGATTTTTTCCGGTATCCTCTTCCCCAAAAAGCGAATGATGAATGCTATAGGCGCCATCAAAGTCAATAGATTCGCGGTAAGTAGCGTAAAGCTCTTCATGATCGGCCCGGATGGTGCTTAAATCTTCAATTGAATAACGAAACGCTTTAGTGCGATTCCTGATTCGTTTGTGTGTAGGGCGATTTTTAATTTCCGCAAGCGGATAACGCAACCAATGAACCCGATACGATTCTTCCAGATGCAGATGCGAACTGGTAAAAATGGTTTGGTGCATGCGGTACCAGCCATGAGCCAATAAAAAATCTAATTCTGTATCGCTAATCGCATCAGGACTGAGACTATGATAATAAGGTATCAAGAAGCCGAGGACTGTTTGTTGCTGATCCGGTGTGAAATTACGATGATAACCGGAATGAGCAATTCAGGAATCACATAGCGAAGCCACGAGGCATGCGGCTCGGGTATACCCACAATGCTCATGGAAACCAGGCGACCCACACCTCCTAAAAAAACGGCCAATGCCAATAAATAAATTAGTGTGCCTTGCTGGCGAATGGTGATGCCGGCCCACAGCCCGATCACCCCACAACTAAAATAAACTCCGGCCATAAAGCGATGAATGTTATCCAGCCGGGGAGTGGTTTCGGGTTCACCCAAATATAGTTGCAGTGCTCCGCCCGACATAGCGATGAAAGCCACAACGAAAAGACAGACCTGAACTACTCGTTGACTTGGTAGTAAGCGTGGAGTTGTTGTTTGGGGCATGCGAGGAGTTTGATTTTATAAAGGTAAACGATTCTTTCTTAGCTCTTTCTTAGCGGAGTCTTCGCGTTACAATTTTAGAATGTATACGACTCATAGACTTGTTTTTCAATCGCGGAGCCCGAAGACTCCGTGTGGAAGGATTAATTCAATACTTGTGGGTTTAGCTTAATAAAATCTTCTGCCCTATTTATGTAATCTTGAAACTGTTCATTTGAGACTTTAGAGTCCACCTATAACCTTCTTCTTTATTTCCACTTAAAAATAGATTTTGCCCCAACCAAAACTGCGAATCCGAGTTTCCTTGTTCAGCAGATTTCAAAAACAATTCATTAGCTTTTTCTTCGTCTTTAGGTAATCCACCAAAACCATTTTGATATAAATAGCCTAAACCATTTTGCCCAATTGGATTTCCAAGATTTGCAGATCTTTCAAACCAAATTTTAGCGTTATCTGTATCTGATTCCGATAAGTAAATTATACCTAAATATGCTTGACAAATAATATCTCCATTTTCAGAAGCTGAAATACACTCGACTTTTGCTTCCGTAAAATCCCCGGCCTTAAATTTTGTTTTGCACTTCTCGCTACTTAGTTGCCCGAATGCTAAGTCACTTACAGTTAAAAATATTAAGATAACTAATTTTTTCACCAGCTATTTATCTAATTTAGACACATATAATCGAACCCGCAATTGCATTTAGCTTTTTGTTACTATCAGTGTACTTTTTTCAATCACGGAGTCCGAAGCGAGAAATCGCGTGGAAAGAGTTGCCTTTTTTTGGCTTCAAAAGTCTCTATTTTCACTATACAATTTTAAAAAGACATCATAATGAAAAATCTGCGCCCTAAGATGATAAAATCACTCTATCGAATTAGTGTTCTTCTGATTATTACGGCAATAACAACTATTTTCAAGTCACCAACTGAATTGGAATGGTATTACATGTTGATTATAGTCTTCGCTTCTATGAACATAGGTGGCATGTTATATAAATTACGGGAAGGAATTTCCTCTTACAATGTCCATTATTTATCTAGTGGAAGTGATCATTACTCCTTCATTATTGCATTCCAATTAGGATTTTCACCTTTTTACTATCTTATGGGTAGCTACGATGGTGAAAATCAATATGACAAAGATCAACTAAGTACAATCATCTATGAGAATAGCACGAGAAAGTTATTTCTTCCATTGATTAAAGGGCGTAGCGACCAGATTGAGGTTGATTACGTCATTCTCGGCAAGCCAATAAGAATTCATTTTCGATTTGCCACAAATGAAGAAGCATCGTTATATAATATTGACCCACGAGGATAGAAAAGCATCTTGCCAGCGGAAGTTCATTTTACGGTGGTTAATAATGATTGATTAACTTTTGTTTTAGGTTGCTACTCGTATTTAATGAGAAATTATTGGAGCCAATAGATGCACTCCGTGAGGACCTAGGGCAACCAGTGGGGTAACGGGTGCGCTGAAATAGCGTTTATTAATCCGGAATCGAAATAAAATCAGATTCCTGCCGGGACTACGAAGAACACGGACCCAGGCGCGGAATCCTTCTAGAATGACTATGTTCAATCCCCCTAGTAGCTGGTAAAATATAGTTTCTTCTATTGTCTCACAAACTTAAGATAGACATTAAAGAAGCGAATGTTACACTTTTTAAAAAATGCAATTCTATGTAATGATCTAACCTTACCCCCATTTCTTCTGAAATAAATGCGATTATTTTTAATTGCCACTACCCTTATTAAGCCACCATTTTTGGTATTTACTGGGTATATATATTGGGCACCAGTTTGTATCACCATATTCACTAAACCAACTATTTTTTTCAAAAATCCCTAAATCACTAAAATATTATATTGATTAAAGTGGTGTTAACGACTATTGATTACAATACTCTAACCAATTTAATTTTTCATGTTTATAGCTGATATCATAAAGAATGTTACCTCTCAATTCACTTACCTTCTCGAAATCATTGCAAGCCTTTTGCCTTTTACCTAATCTCTTTATAAAGTAACTTAACCTGTAACCATTTTCAAAAAATCCGGTAATCCTTGCAACGCCCGGGTAAGTAACCGGTCTTTACCGGGCGTTTATAACTCTACTCATTATGCTTAAACATAACCTGCTTCTCATCTATCGCAATTTTTTGCGGGCCAAAGGCTTTTTTCTGATCAATCTTGTCGGGTTAACAACCGGGCTTGTCTGCACGCTGCTCATTTATTTATGGGTGCGCGATGAGGTTAACATGGATAAATTTCATGCAAAAGACAGCCGCCTCTTTCAGGTAATGGAGTTTCAGAACTATGCCGATGAGATCATGACCACCACCTCTACGCCCGGCATTTTGGCGGAGACACTCAAAGAAGAAGTTCCCGAAGTAGAGTATGCGGCCACCACTACCTGGATAAGCAAGTTTACGCTTTCCGTTAAAGAGAATAATGTAAAGGCAGATGGGTTTTATGTGGGTGAAGACTTCTTCAATATTTTTTCCTATCCCCTCATTGAGGGCAATCCTGATATGGTGCTCAAAGACAAAACCGCTATTGTGATCTCGCGCGAGCTGGCTAAAAAATTATTCAACACCGATGAAAACGTGATTGGGAAAACGGTTGAGTGGCAACATAAAAAATCCTACCAGGTTACGGGTTTGTTTGATAAAGTAACCTCTTCCAGCTATCAGTTTGATTTTGTGCTGTCGTTTGAAGATTTCAAGGATACCAATGAATGGGTAACGAGTTGGGGAAACAATGGACCGCCTTCGTTTTTAATTCTGCGCGAAGGCAGTGATGCCGCTGCCGTGAGTGACAAGATCAAAGATTTTGTTAAGAAAAAGAATACCGAGGGCGAATCGAACGTGACCTTGTTTTTAAAACCCTATTCTGAGCGCTATCTCTACGGCCGTTACGAAAACGGTAAGCAGTCGGGCGGACGAATTGAGTATGTGCGGTTGTTCTCCATCATTGCTGTTTTCATTCTGGTTATTGCTTGCATTAATTTCATGAATCTCTCCACGGCCCGGGCTTCGCGCAGGGCCAAGGAAGTAGGTATAAAGAAATCAATCGGTGCCCAGCGGCAGTCACTTATCTTCCAGTACATCAGCGAATCGATGGTTACATCCTTGTTGTCCTTGCTGGTAGCGATTGCCGTGGTGTGGATGTTTTTGCCTGCTTTTAATATCATTACGGATAAGAAAATTGTACTCACATTAAACGACCCGCAGCTACTTGCCATGTTACTGGGCGTTACGGTTTTTACGGGTCTCCTTGCGGGTAGTTATCCGGCCCTTTTTCTTTCGGGCTTCAAACCTGCAGCCGTGCTGAAGGGCGAACTTAAGGGTTCGTGGGGCGAGTTGTGGGCGCGCAAAGGATTGGTTGTATTTCAGTTTGCGCTTTCCGTGATTCTTATTGTGTCGGTGCTGGTGATTTATAAGCAGATTGAATTTGTACAGTCTAGAAATCTGGGCTATAAAAAGGATAACCTCATCAGCATTCCCATTGAAGGCAAAGTGGAATCCTCTCTGGAAACCTTTCTTACGGAAGTAAAGCGAATACCCGGAGTAAGCAGTGCTTCAAGTATGGGCCACGATTTAATCGGGCGCAATAACAACACCAGCGGGCTGGAGTGGGATGGAAAAAATCCGGAAGATGAAATTCTGTTTGAAAACGTTAGGGTAAACTATGATATGCTCGAAACCCTGGGCGTTGAAATGGCTGAAGGCCGAACCTTTTCGCGCGAGCATAGCACCGATACATCAAAAATTATTTTCAATGAAGCCGCCATCCGGGTAATGAACATGGAAGACCCCGTTGGTAAAGTGATCAAACTTTGGGATCAGTATGACCTGGAGATTATAGGAGTGGTAAAGGATTTTAATTTTCAATCGCTGCACGATGTGGTAAACCCGCTGTTCTTTATGTTGGACCAGCGCAATACCTGGAACGTGATGATCCGGCTTGAAGGCGGCAAGGAAAAAGAAACCTTGAAAGCGCTAACTGATTTTTACAAAGAGTATAATCCGGGGTTTTCGTTCGAGTACACATTTCAGGATCAGGAATATGCTAAACAATATGCAGCCGAACAGCGGGTGGCAACACTCTCGGGTTATTTTGCTGCGTTTGCAATTCTGATCTCCTGCCTCGGACTTTTCGGATTAGCAACGTTTACAGCCGAACGCAGATTAAAGGAAATCGGAATCCGCAAGGCATTGGGTTCTTCTTCGACCAATATTGTGATGTTGCTCTCAGGCGATTTTACCCGCATGGTATTGCTTTCAATTTTAATTGGCTTACCGGTTAGTTATTGGTTGCTCAACGGCTGGTTGGAGCGCTTTGCCTTTCACATCGATCTTGAGATCTGGTATTTCGCTGCAGCCGGATTAATTGCCCTCTTGATTGCGTGGTTAACGGTGGCTTCGCAGGCAATTAAAGCTGCTATGATAAATCCGGTGAAGTGTTTGAGGTCTGAGTAGATAGCCTGTCAGTTAGATACCGATAGCTATCAGTACAAAAACGGATTTGAGCAATCAAAGTAGCCTTCGACCTCAATTCATCGGGGAGGCTGACAATTTTTGCCTGTGGTCGGTGTTTATCCCAATAGTCGTTAACAAAAGAATGAACAGACAAATATTGATAATATAAACGTCCATGAAAAAGGAAAGCTATACATCCCTAAAGGGATTTAGTGCTTATTTCAGATGGTTACTACCAACATATCGTCCCCTAACGGGACTCGTCTTGGATATTTTGTATTTGCAATTGAAGTCCGGTAGGGACGATATATTGGAAGTAGAAAGTCACATAAAATGAATTTAAGTCCTGTAAGGACGACATATAGGCTTAGTCATAGAAGGCAACCTCCAGTCTGACAATTTTTTCAAATTGATTTGTACAAGATCAATTCAAAGGAAAGAGCGTTGAGTCAATTCCCGGAATAACACTTATCGCATTTTTGAAATAGATTTTTTTCAACACTGAATCGGGCAATTCAAGGCCATACATTTTCCAGTGTGCATGGCGCTTGCGGTAGTAATCGAAATATTCGTCACCCGTTTCAAGCACACGGAAATAGGTGTAATACTCTTCCATCTTGTAGGTATCTTTTCCAAACATTACCCGGTCCTGGTATTTTATCAGAAAGGCTCGTGCAAATTTTGGTTGCCGGCCCAGTTCAGCTAGCACGGCTCCCAGTTCTGTGTATACATTGGGCATCTCATCGAAGAGTTTCCCCAATCGTTCGAGATCATTGCCAAACCAACCTAAGTGAGCGTTAATAAATTTTGTGTTGGGATGTTTTCTGAAAACATGATGTTGTTCACTCATTACCTGTTCAAAGCCTGGCACTTTCTTTGGGTCACGATAGCGACTGGGTTCTTGTTTTAGTTCGAGCCAGCGTTCGTTGTGTTTATCTTTTGGATTCCAGAAAGAGTTCGGCTCACCGGAATGAATAAGAACGGGAATCCCCAACTCACCACATTTAGCCCAGATAGGATCAAGCCTGGGATCGTCAATGGCAATTCTTTTTCCATCGTTATCTTTATCGGTCAGGCCAAGGCCTTTATATACCTTTAAGCCGCGCACACCTTGCTTCACGGCTTCTTCCATCATGGCCAGGGTTTCATTGGGCCAGCCCTCATCATCGAGATTTTCGAAATTGATATTCAAAAAAAGAATGAACCGGTTGGGATACTTTTTATTCACGTTGTCCAATGACCACTCGAGGTATTTCCCGCGAAAGCCGCTGAGATTTACCATCACACCCATGTTGAGAGAATCCATTTCCTTTATCAACTTCTCAAGATCCTGAACCGGCATAGTCCATTGGTGATTGTGCACATCGATGAATGGAAATTTTGCATGCGTTAATTCGTGTTTGGGAACCACCAGGGTTGAGATAGGCTCATACTCCTCTACGTCCATTACGTTAAGCCTGTATTGTATACGTCCGATTATCCAATAGGCAATTCCTAATGATAGCAATATAACCGGAATGATAATTCGCTTATTTTTCAGCAGATTTTTCATGAGCATATAAGAGAGACTAACTCAAAAGTCAAATAAAATTGAAATGTCATTCCGGCCCTGAGCCGGAATCCCGTTAAGTATACACGCAACTGGATCGTCCCGATGAATCGGGGCGATGACCGACTGACTTTTGAGATAGTCTCTTAATAAAATTATTGAAGAGCTATGGGCACACGCACAATGACTTTATCCCACATTATATTCATTAAAATGTTCGTTGTGTCGGTTGCAAAGTCAATCGTGAGCCGCTCTGTTTCAACGGGAACCAGTGTAACGGGAACTTCAATTGTTACTACATCCAGATCATGGTTGGGTTCAGCGGCACCAAAGTAAACTCCTGCTTCACTGTTCAACACAACTTGCCATGTTTGCAAATTAGGCACAACGTACATCCGATAGGTACCGGCATTTACAGCCTTACCTCCAAACGTCACATTTTGGCTGAATGTGATTTCGGTAGCAGCGTTCGCACCTAGTCTCCAGTACTTTCCATAAGGCTGAAGCGCTTTGTCTTTTTCTTCTCCAAAAATCAATCGGCCTCTTTTTGATGGTCTTCCATATTCTACTTTCATTTCCAGTCCCTGGGCATTGAATGTAGCTGTGCCCCGTGGACTTAATTTGCTGCTTTTGTTCACGGAATATGCCAGGTACGCCACAAGAGCGACAACAATAACTAGTACTGAAATTAATATTTTCTTTTTCATATCAGGGTTTGATTAGGTAAGGCAACTAAAATGAGCGGGTGAAGATAGTTTATTTTTATTGATGATTGATACTGCAATAACAGAAGAGACGAAAGCAAGGATAAATAATTGTATGGAGATTAATTTACTTTAAAAAATCGCCATCAACAATCAGCAATTTAACTCCTTCCTGCGAGATAGATCGATGCGAACTGGCGTTGTCAGATACTACGTAACTCATACCCCTTGTTAATTCAAATTTTTCTCCGCTTTCAAGTTCGCTAACAAAGCTGCCATCCAGGCAATGGACGATATGCCCCTTCTTGCACCAATGATCAGCCAGGTATCCTTTCGAGTATTCGACAATCCGGATTCTAAGCCCGCCTAATTGAATGGTCTGCCAGAAAGAAGTTCCGGTTTCACCTTTGTGCTCGGTCCTTTTTATCAGCGACCAATCGATGGTTTGAAATTCTATTGGATTCATGGTGTTTTGATTATGGGGAAATGCCTATCCGTACGCAAGTACGTTGATTGATATATCTTGCCGGAGCAATTGATAAAAATTTGGTAAATAAAAAATGCCTCTTCGGTATACCTGGTATCCCGTGTTACGTTTAAAGAGCCAAAAGTACTGCAGGCTATATAAATTTGGGTTTTACGCGGGGGTGGAGACAGTACTAATTTTCATACTAAAAAAAGTTTATGCAAACATCCTCTACTCAACAGCGTATCGAAATCATAGACGTACTGCGCGGCTTCACTCTGCTTGGAATTATCATGGTCCATTTTTCTGAGCAATACTATGCCGGGGCCCATCCCGAAAGCCACATGAATTTCGATATAAAGTTTCTGGGCGATCAAATCATGCAGGGATTTATCGGCATTTTTATTTCGGGCAAGTTCTTTATGATCTTCTCTTTTCTTTTTGGACTCAGTTTTTTTCTTCAGTTAAATAAGAGTGAAGCTAACCTAAAGTTCTTCGGTCGCTTCTTCTGGCGTCTGGTTATTCTCTGCGCCATTGGCTTTGTTCATCACCTCCATTATCGGGGCGACATACTTACGATCTATGCTATGTTGGGGGTGGGACTTTTGATTTGTTACAAGCTTCCGGATAAGTGGTTATTAATCGTGGCACTGGTTCTCACCATCAACCTGCCTTCTGTTATTGTGCGCGGCATCCAGACAGTAACACAGCCTGAACTGGAAATTGAAAAAGTGTTTGGAGGCAACAATGATGACAATGAAAAATACTTTACTACCGTGAAGGAAGGAAGTTACCTCGAACTGCTAAAGGCTAATTTTAAGGAATTCGAATTCAAGTATCGCTTTCAGGTTGTTTCGGGTCGCATTTATATCACCATGGGTTTATTCCTGTTAGGATTATACGCAGGCCGTAAACGGATATTTGAAAACTGGATGGAAAATCTTCCCCAGTTTAAGAAGTATTTGAAGCGTTCACTGTGGATCATTTTAGGGTTAATTCTTTTCTCAGCAGCATTTTTTGGTGGTGCCGAAGCAGCAAAAATAAAATTACCCGAACTAGTGCTATGGATGGTGGGAGGTTTAGTGTACGATATACTCAACCTCGCCCTGGCTGTGATTTATGTGGCTGGCATTGTATTATTATTTAACAAGGAGAAATGGTATCGAAGACTGATGAACTTCTATGCGGTTGGCCGCATGGGGTTAACAACTTACCTTATGCAAACATTTTTTGGGGTATTGCTATTCTTCAGCATTGGATTCGGCTTGCTGGGCGAAATTGGAGTTTTAGCTTCTGTGGGAATTGGGATCTTGATTTTTATTGGCCAGATCTATTTCAGCAAGTGGTGGCTTTCCCGTTTCCGCTATGGACCTGTAGAATGGTTGTGGCGCAGCGCCACCTATTTGAAAGTGCAGGAGTTTAAGAATCCGTAATTCTCTATTCTTTATCCGTTGATAATTAATCTGTAGCCCGGAGTTGGATTAGTCAGTCTATAGATTCCAGTACAAACTGTTAAATAAACCTCGTAAATTGAACTCTGTTTAATACGTTAGAACAACTGAGTTGTATGAAGGAATTCTTTTTAAAATGGTACAGCTACAACGCCTGGGCAAATCGCAGGGTTATCGGCTGTTTGGAGCGACAAGCGATAACAGATGAAAAAATACTTTCTTTAATG
>Ga0116178_10001774_pt1 | contig 17571 bp, 24 predicted proteins | sample AD_STIC12_MetaG_FD_89880 | JGI IMG/M metagenome (GOLD analysis project Ga0116178, IMG submission 89880) | Active sludge microbial communities of municipal wastewater-treating anaerobic digesters from USA - AD_STIC12_MetaG | ecosystem: Engineered > Bioreactor > Anaerobic > Digestate | place: USA... | reverse complement strand
TCAGGGTAAAACAATGCTTGAGCTTCAGAATTGCTATCGTGACCTTTTCCCTCTCGTCGACAAGATTGGAGTATCCTTCAACTGTAAGGCATATGAAACGTGGTTCGAGGTTATGCAGCCAGGGATGCCTAAACTCTTACAATGGGTTTACGGTCGTCAGTACTTTATTGAGACACTATTTCATGCTAGATGGCTCTCGACAGAGAAGCCGATGCATCTCCTCGGTATAGCACTACCGAATGAGTATGGATACTATACTCGGAATCATGCAGAGCTTGGTAGATTCATCGATAGCGCAGATACATCTAATCCGGTAGTACATGGAATGCTCGGCATTCGCTACAATCCTGTTTTCGGATTAGAAGAGAAGAAGTCTCTTAAGCTTGCAGACATGATTGATGCAGATAGAAACTCTTGTGATATAAATGCTATCCGCTTTAACATCAAGGTCTTCCGAGCTCTCAATAACTTAAGACCGACCACATCTGGGGAAGCTGCAGGTAATCAGCTTAATAACATCATCATTAGCGTAGGAAAGAACACTCATGAGTAAGAAGATTCCCTGGGTTGCCTTTTTCTCTCAGACTGGAACTGAGATCTGCGATATCTCGAAAGCTCTTGGACGGGCACCAGATATCGTCGTAACAAATGCTCCTGAAGAGAAGATTAACGAAGGGATTTATAATCTTGGGTCTCTTCTCTATCGGGTGCCAGATCGCCCAGTATCGGGACAGTACTTCCAAGCTATTCCGAGAGAGATGGAGACCATCATTACCCTTCATGGCTGGCTTCGAATCATTCCTGCTGACGTTTGTGAGGCATATAAGGGACGGATCTTTAATGGTCATCCCGCACTAATTGATCTGTACCCGGAGTTGAAGGGGTTTAATAAGCAGGAGAGTGTTATGAATCGTAACACGTACCCGCTGATTGGAAGCGTTATACATGAAGTAGTCGCAGGGGTACGAAGGCCGAGTGCTCTATTCCTGTAGACTCCCTAATAATCTTCAGTCTGTAGATGATGCGTACCTCACTCTTCGAAAAACCTCGCTCCAATCATGGGAGAAGTTTTTCTATGACTATTTACAAGGTGACAAATCAGCTGAACAAAAAAGTGTATGTTGGATGTACGATAAAGACTATAGAAGCCCGGTGGATACAGCATATAATTTTAGCTCGTAGTGGAAAAGGATACGCTCTTCATGCCGCCATGCGAAAGTACGGAGAACAGAATTTTGAAATTGATGAGTTACAAAAATGCAATTCTTTAGAAGAGATGTATACCCTCGAAAGATGTGCGATAGTAAATCTAAACACTCGATATCCTAATGGATATAATGTTCATATCGGTGGCCTCGGTGGTGATAATCTAAGTGTTCATCCCCGTAAACACGAGATCATGCAATTGAGAGAATCGCAGTATCCTAAGAAAAGAGGAGAAAATGCTACGCACTATAAGAAGTTAGAAGCTGGCATCGTTCGGGGAATAATAGCAGAGTATACAAGTCGTTCACTACCTAAAGTAAGCACTATTTGCTTAAAATACGGGGTCTCTAAGGATATAGTACATCGCGTGTTAAGAGAGCACGGTATCTCTTTTTCTAGAGGCCGTGTGAAGCGATTTTGTCTCGTTGAAGATAATATATTTTGGTTGCAACATGAATATATTTTAGAGCACAAGACATGTAGGGAAATCGCAAGGGAGAATCATCTTTGTGAAGACTTCGTTGCTCAGCTGGTTAGAGATGTTCTAGGTATCAAAATTAAAAAAGGTATTCGTAAGAGGCAGCCAGATAATATAATAGGGGAGATATGAACAGAAGTTTCAGGAGAAATATGCATGAATGATACAGTACCACTTCGTTTGGGAATCTGTGGTCCCCACAGTTCGGGGAAAACGACACTTCTTGAGGCTCTTCGTAAGACTCCGGAATTCGACTCTGTCGACTTTCTTCCGGAGATCACGAGGACGATCAAGGAGCAGGGCTACGATATTAACGAAGCAGGAACTCTAGATACTCAGGTTCTTATCATGGCCGCGCATATGCAGAATCTTCTTACTCGTAAGAGATTTATTGTAGATAGGACTCTAATAGATGGGCTGTGCTATACGAAGTTCCTTCGAAATAACTCAGTGAAAACTATTCCTGATTGGTTTGTAGGATACTGCGAGTCTCTCGTCGATACCTACATTCCAATGTATACGAAGCTTTTTTATATTCCAGCAGAGATACCTGTTCATGATGACGGAGTGCGATCTACAGATAAGCACTTTCATGATAGTATTGTTACGCTATTTGAAGATCAGATAGAGTATCTCTCAGAGAAATATCCTAAAAAGATTGTAACTGTCACTGGCTCAGTAGAGCAGCGAGTTGGCATTGTACTAGAGGCGTTACATTCGATAATGTAAGCGTTATAGGAGCAATAAAATGCAACGATATAAGTTTCCCAGAACACCTCATCTACCCTTCTCTCCAGGGTATTCTGGGGACGATATCCGTTTATGCGATATCTCTATATTCGAACAATTAGAAGATATTGTAGTAACCGAGAAGATGGATGGAGAATCGACAACGATCTACTCTGACGGATATATTCATGCCCGATCTATATCAGGTATAAACCACCCGTGGCAAGCTTGGGTTAAGCGAGAGCTTGCTCCTATCATTTCTGAGATTCCTTACGGTTGGAGGATCTGCGGAGAGAATGTATACGGAATACATAGCATTGAGTATACAGAACTACCAACCGCATTCTTTGTCTATAGCATTATCGATGAGCATAATCGCGTATTAAGTTGGGATGATATATTAGAAACGACAGCTCTATTAGGACTCCAAACAGTCCCTACTCTTTATCGAGGAGCTTGGTCTGCTATTGATCCTGAAAATATTAGCTTTCATACGTTAACATCTCGATTCGGCCCTACAATTGAAGGCTATGTTATTCGAAATGCAGCTGCTTTTCTGTTTGAAGAGTATGGAGCTAATGTAGCGAAGTATGTTCGTAAAGGGCATGTTCAAACCGACGAGCACTGGACAAAGAATTGGAAACCTGCAACAATACATAAGGAGTGATTATGTTAATCACAGCTAAAGATTTTATTAAAGCTATCAGATATAGATATGCTAATGTTAGATGGATTCTTTAGCAGTCTACCCGCTTTCGGCGACTAGACTGACACGAACTAAATCGGAGGTAACAGAGATGATAGGAATCAGTTTTGGAAAATGGAACAGTTCACACGGATCGATGTTTTCATGGTATCGCGTCTATTGGAATTATAAATGGACACCTATTGTATGGGCGCGCCCACGGTATAATTCAGAAATCGGCATCTAACAACTGCTTCAACCTGACGCAGTAGCGCAGGTTAAGCAAATGATATAGTATTCGCAGAGAAGATAAATAGCCAAGGTACCTCTATTACTATGTTTATTGTATCTGTATTAGAAAACTCAGAACGTCGTCGTGAGTACAGACGCAGCCATAGAGGATGGAAGAAAAAGATGAGATATATGATTCGTCAGGTAAAGAGATTAACAAAAGAAATGAACACGGAGAAAGCAGCTAATGCTAACAAAGAATGATCTTCGAAATCTTCGCTATTTAATCCATCTCAAGGTTCGTGAAGCTTTCTCATCTATCCGCTTTAACTTCAAGCAACTTCGTCGAAAGCTCAAGGCAGGTATTCTATTTGCGAAGCCTCAACCGCTTACTCCGCAGGGCATGCTTCCTCTCATTCGAAACACGTTCCCTACTCTAATGGCAGGGAAGATATTCTCAGAGTTTCCGATAGAGGCTGATAAGCTCGGTAAAAAAATAATCACACCGTTCGATGAGATTGTGATTGATGGAGGGCTAGCTCATGAGTATGTACGCGGCTTTATAGATCGTCCTTGGAAGCTTCTTCATCAAACTGGTGAAATAGAAAGCCGTGAAAATAGTTACTTATCATTTAAGAGGATCGATTCGTCTGTAGTTTTAGATAGACTGCTTCCAGCATGGAGGGTCGATTTACCCGTTAAGGTTCGAGAGAAGTGGGAAAAGCGTATTCAGGACTTTAATACCGAAAGGGGAAATAAATGAGCAGACGGTGTCAGCATTGTAATACTCGTCTAGAAGATACACATATACGGCTACTTTTACTAGATATAAATAATGATAGGTATTGTCCTGAGTGCGTGAAGGTAATTCATGAAGCTCTAAAAGCTGCCCCTGTAAAGTATCATCAAGAGTTTCTTCCAATACTTCCTACCTTACCACCTCTTGCAGCAACAATAGAAGAGTTTGATAGAGAGCTTGCAAAAAAGAAAGCTGAAGAAGCCCTCAATCCGTATCATCTAAACGTTCATCGAGTAAGCTACGGAACACCAGGAGTAATAGAAGAGGACTTAGAAATTCGAGGAGTTAGTTATCGCAAACTTATAGATACTGTAACTGGTGATATACTTTTAACCGCACAGTACGAGGTAGCTGGACCACCGCTACAAAAAGATGGAGTCGTAACAGGATTATGGTAGATGATACAGATCTCGGGGATGTAGATAGCTTCCCTCAACCAACCATGCGAATATTGACTGAACAAGCTCGAGAGCGTCTCTCCGAATTTTATAAGCCAGCACTCAATAGACATAAAGCTAGGTTTCAGCAAATTCGACCATTTCCGATGCCAGCACCAATAGATACAATATTATATCAATCTCTTCAAATCAATACTGAAGAGATTTTAGCTGAATACGCTAAAAAAGAACTTAATAGAGGAGTAGAAAATGAAATCTCATTGGAACCCGGAGTACCCTGCTGCCTTGGATATGAACGTGATCCTGAATGATGGATACACCGGAGATTGGAGAGCTGCACTTGATCACGCTAAACGAATTGCAACTCAACTTGATATCTATGTAAGTGTTTCTTATGCAGGACAGAAGCGTTGGCTGATCAGTAAGAATACAGATATAGAAACTTTAAAGAATGAACGTGTAGTCGTCGCTGTTTAAGGTATATTATTTTTGAAGGAGATTTTAATGGCGAATGAAGTAGGGCATGTTCTTGGCAAGCAGACAGAATATACGTTCAAGTATAACCCTGAAATTCTTGCTCGAGAGCCGCGAGTTAAGAATAGACAGATTTATGGATTTGATAACAGTAGCGTTCCGTGGAATGCAGGAGTAGATGCTTGGCATGCATATGAAGCGAGCTTCTTAACTGAGAAAGGTCTTCCTGTAAACGGGATACTTAAGCTTATTATTCCTGCGAATTCAGAATTCATCGTTGAATCAAAGTCGCTCAAGCTTTATCTGTTCTCGTTTAACATGCAGAGGATAGGGACAGATATAGCTGATGCTAGCAGGAAATATGTAGATATTATAACTAAGGATCTCTCCGCGCTCCTTAACTGTAACGTCATCGCAACTCTTACGCTAGGTAAAGATGCAGTATTTATTGACGATATTGCGCTATCTCATGCAATAAATCTCGAATCATTAATTGATGCAGATACTGTTGAGTTTACAGCCTATAAAGAAAACCCAGCTCTTCTCACAGAAGATACTTCAGCTAAACCTGGGCAGTTTTTTATAAAAACAGATGTGCTTCGCTCAGCATGTAAAATAACACATCAGCCAGATGAAGGTACGCTCTACATACATATTCGCGGAAATACATTACCTACATTGCAGTCCTTACTTCAATATATTGTTTCAATTAGAGATGAGTATCATTTTCACGAAGAAATTGTAGAGATGGTGTATAGCCGTTTGCAAGAGAGATTTCTACCAGATGATCTTATGGTTTGCGCTCTCTATACACGCCGGGGCGGTATTGATATCTGTCCAGCTCGAGCTAGTAGAGAGGATTTATTGCCTCTACAATTAATAGACCCAGCTATATTAACAACTAAAGAGTATAGGTCTTAACTTATTAACCAGCCTCCACTATTAGTGGAGGCTTAGCATGTATGAGTGGATTAACTTCCGTCAGGATGTAGCAAAATTACATCCTGATTTTCAAATCGTATCAACACCAGAAAACGAAAAGATACCTTATTGGGAAATCATAAAAGTACGCTGCACTACTTGCGGCGAGCAATTAGAGATTGGGGCAAAATATTTATTAAACTCTCATACTACTTGCATAGCTTGTGCTGAACGAGTATGGAATGAGACATCTCATCCTAAATCTTCAAGAAAGGTTACAAAAGAATCTTTTATAACAAAAGCTTCTAACTACCACTCAGATGCGTTTGATTACTCAAAGGTTAGATTTCTGCGGACTACAGATCCTATTTTGGTTAAATGTAAAAAGCATAATCAATGGTTTACGACTACTATCGAATATCATTTGAATCACGGGTATGGATGTCCTCAATGTAAAAGAGAAGCTATAGCTACTAACCATAAAATATCTCCTTCAATTGCGCTTAAAAGATTAAACACAGATGTGCCGGGATATTCTGTTGTTAGTAAGATAGATGAAACCGTTGTAACTATGAAATGTAGTAAACACAATATGACCTTTGTAGTTTCCTATAAAAATGCGCTACATCACAAGCTCCGTCCCTGTCCTAACTGTCACAAAGAGGCTTATATAATATCTCGAGGAGAGAAGCTACTTCGAGAATTGCTAGATGAAGCGAGAATACAATACGAGGCTGAGAAGACTTTTCCAACCCTTAAAAACGATAGAACAGGGTATCATTTATACTTAGATTTTTATCTCCCTGAAAAAGATTATGTGATAGAGTACCATGGAATTCAACACTATAAAGTTCAAGAGCGATTTGGAAACTCTATTACTGAAACACAGCGAAGGGATAAGATGAAAGAAGACTTTTGTCAAGCCCACAACTTAAAATATCTCTGTATTCCCTATAATGAGGTTGGGGGAACGAATGCTCCTCAAAAAGAAAAAATTCGTCAAATCTTGATCAAAGCTAGTATATTAATAGTAAGTATATTAAGGTCGCAGTTCGATTCCTCGAAATCCTGCGAAGTGTATAAATTAAAACCAATGGAGGTTCTATGGCAGATTTGACAAAGAAGAAGCTTTCGCTTCTCGAGCCTTTTATGATGCTGTTTGTCGGCATTCTTGTTGTCGCAAATATCATCGCCCAGAAGTTCTGGGATGTTACCCTTCTAGGGATTCCGATGTCCGTAGATGTCGGTACCCTGCTTCTCTTCCCGATGCTATACATTTTCAGTGACGTGCTCGTAGAGGTCTGGGGTTTTGCAACCGCACGCAGGGTGGTCTGGTACGGCTTCGCTGTTCAGGTTCTGGCAGCTGTGCTCTTCTCGCTTGCTATCAGGATGCCGCATTCTGAATACTTTACCAATCAGGATGCCTTCGCTACCATTCTTGGATCCGTTCCGTTCCTTGTAGTCGCTTCTATGGCGGGTTACCTTGGCGGATCATTTACTAACAACCTCGTTATGGTCAAGATGAAGGAGTGGATGATTAAGTGGGATCCGAATCATAAGTGGATCGCTCTTCGAACCATTGGTTCAACGTTCGTCGGTGAATTCGTTGATACTGCGCTTTTCGTCGCTATCGCAACTCTACTTGGTGTTTTCCCGGGTGCCCTGATTGTGTCGCTGGTTATCACGCAGTGGCTTCTCAAGACGCTGATCGAGGCTGTAATGACTCCTGTCACGATTGCAGTCGTTAAGGCTGTTAAGAAGCACGAAGGTCTCGATATCGTCGGTACCGATACTCTCAATCCCCTCGCAGTGAGTAAGGAAGGTGGAAAGAACATCTTCGGTCTCTCCGAGGACAAGGTTCGCACCACAGTAGCAAAGTGACCTAGTTGCTAATTAGAAAGGCCAGCAGTAGCTGGCCTTTTTTATTGTCCTGTGACTAACTAAGCATGGATATCAACTCTCAGTTATTGCAATTCTTTGAAGACCTCGAAGAAGATGAAGATAGTGGAAATGTCGACAACTTTCCAGAGCCCGGGTATGTTCGCGGTATTCTAAAACTACTACCTGCGATGTTCCCCGGACTACAGGTTCAAAATCTTCGCGAGCTTAGCTTTGATGATGACGACGACCTAATTTATGACGACGACCTAACGAAGTGGTACGCTGATAGAGGACAGAAGCTCCTTCATTTTAGAGCTCCTCTTGCAAAGCTTTTTCCCAACATTCCAAGCGGCTTTCTTGACTTGATTCCAGATAGTGCGGAGTTGGATGTTCGAGTCATTTCGGATGATGTCCATGAGAAGACGACCTATGAGATAACATCGTTTGCTTGGGGTAACCATGTCCTCATAGATTACGAAGTCCTTTACGCGAATGGAACATATACGTTAACTAAAAAGGGACACGACGAACCTAATACACGTATCTCCGTTTGAGACTAATTATAGGAGAAGGAAACCACAATGGATTATATAGAGCTGTATGAAACTCGAAAGCTTCTTGAAGATGCCCTCTTTGAAGCTGCTAACTTTATGGCATATGAAGGTAAGATTACTCGAAAAGAGTTCGATGATATCGTTAAGATAGATCCTACCCCTACAAAAACCTATGCAAAGTGGCTGCTCGCTCGCTATATTGCCTTAGGAGGAGATCCAGAGCTTAAGCGTCGATTCTTCGAGGATGGAGAACGCGTAACAGCTGCTCTTAACATCTTCGATAAGATTAAGAAAAAGAAGCCCGAGGGTATCAATATTGATATCATGACGTACAAGTCTATTCAGGACCTAGAAGACGTAACGGATCAGTATGCCGGCCGTGAAGATGAACTAAAGACTACTACTCAGCTAAAGCATGAAACAAAACTCGAGGGAGCTAAGAAGCTATACGAAGATAATGATTGGCTTATTTTGATTCCTCTTAAAAAGGAAGCTGCTATTCTTTATGGAGCAGGAACTCGATGGTGTACAGCTTCTACAACAGGTAGTATGTTTGAGCACTACACCAAGGGTGGCTCTCCTCTCATCATCATCATTGATAAGAATAAAGAGCGCGCCGGTACTCGAGATGCTACATCCAAGTACCAGTTCCACCTTGGCTCTAATCAGTTTATGGACGCCCAGGACCGCGGAATCGGGTATGAAGGTGTTATCAATCTCATGAAGAAAATGCCAGAGGGTGCTCAGAAAGCTCTTGAAGCCCAAGGTATCAGCCAGCTATCCTTTGAGTTGATGAGTTACTTTGAGTATAGCTATCGTAGAGGAGACAAGGAGATCCCAGCAGAGCGCGTTAAACAGCTCATCGCTCAGGGAGCTAACCCTCACGTTCAGAACGAGGCTGTTCTTAAGTGGGCAGTTCAGACAGGCGAGACCATCCTTGTTGATTATCTTATTCAAGATCCTAGAACAGACCGTGAAGTTCTTGCTGATATGGTTACCGAAGCTGCTAAGGTTGGAAACCTAGACTTTGTAAAGAAGATTGTAGCTACGGTTGGAGCCGCTGCTCTTAATGCTAATGGTGGCAAGACTCTTATTGCTGCTTGTGCAACCAATCTCGAGCTTGTTCAATATATCGTAGAGAATGGCGGAGATGTAAACGTTGCTCGTGGTGAACCTCTCGCTACAGCTTGCGCTAATGGCAAGCTAAGTATTGCTCGGTTCCTTCTTGAGCACGGTGCTGATCCGAACGCTAACAACTCCGTTGCGTACTGGCGCGCGTATAAGAATAAGCGACCGAAGACTCTTGAGCTGCTCTTATCCTTTGGAGCTAAGCCAGCATGAGTGAGCTAGATCAATTCTTTGAAACTCTTGAAGAAGAAGTGGAAGAGGAAGAGGAAGCATCGGGAGATGTCTCTTCTTTCCCTGACCCGACTGCAGGTATTATAGACGAATGCTATGCAGACTTTCAAAAAGCTACCGGGTTCTCCCGACCCCTCTCTACGTTTAAGCCTATAGTACTAAAAGACTACAAAGGCAATGTGGATGAGGGAAGGTCTGGCTTAGAAACTAATCTAAGTGACGCTACCGATCCCCTCACATCAAAAGCAACTGGGTGCACTCTTCGCATAGAATTAAATATGGGAATGAATTATGAAGGTCACAATGATTGGGTGTATCGGCATCGCGGAGAATCTATTACAGCTGAAGTACAATTTTACTTGGAGTACTACTTAGTAAACAAGTTTGTTCCTTTAGCTAAATACAAGAGGCTTCCAACTAAGGGAGTGAAGCGAACATGGATCAATTCAAATATCAAAAAGAACTAGTTCATCTCTTCGAAGAAATTGAAGAGGATGAACCAGAATCTGAATTTGAACCGGAGATGCCTCTACCCGGCGTAGAGCTTGTGCGAAGTATTCTACTCTTCATCGCGGAAGAGAATAACATGAAGCCTAACTTCATAGACTGTTCGCATTACAGTCAAGACAAGCTTCCCGAGACTGCAGATGATTTGGAGTTAGAGCTAATGCCCTCACATAGCGAAGACGATCGAGTTTACCGTCTCCCTCTTCGCGATGTTCCGCCTCTCTTCGATCACCTCTTTCCTAACGCTTTTTTGAAGATCGGAATATATTCCCAGCCTCTTCGTGCTAGCGAACAGACGTATCAAGTCGAAGTGGATCTATGTACAGAAACTGTTACTTGGGGATACAAAAAAGAGAACGAAATAGAGAAGGTTGCCTCGGTAGCTTTCCTACAACTAAAGAATGGTGAACTAAGTTATAAGAACGCGCGCTAGTAGTATATTATTAGCATGCTACAAGTACTAGATTATTTTCGACATCTCTACAAGAAAGAGACAGGTTATGATGTATCTACTGACCCAACTACAGCTCAGACGAAGTTCCCTATAAGTTACGTACAGCACGCTGGTCAACGAGAATTCTTAGGAAGCTATCTCTCTCATCCTACGTGGGAATACGTTTGCTGGTTAGAAGCTAGGCTCTCTAAGTATGAGAAAGAGCCGCTTGAAGCTGGAACGATAACAACGACCATCTACAACCCTATTCTAGATATCCTCAAAGATAGTTTTCCAGATCATACGTTCGAACTGAAGGAAGACAAGGGATATCTGTATATTGATGGAAAGAAAGCCACTATGCAGTGGACGCATCCCGATGAAGCTAGCGTTAATTTCGCTGTGCACGGCGAGGTGCCCGATCAATTTGCAACCGCGGAGGAGTATCTGAAACATGAGCTCCAGAAAAGAGTTGCAGAATACCTCAGCTCACAAGGAGAAAAGAATGAGCATGTATGATCAGGTCATCGCAGGTACTGCTAACATCGACAAGGTTAGCAAGGTCGTCGTCAGCCTTTCTGGAGGGCTCGACTCTACTACGCTTCTATACCTTATGGTTAAGAAGCTCGGCAAAGATAACGTCGCAGCGCTTTCGTTCAACTATAACCAGCGTCACGACGTAGAGCTTCTTCAGGCTATCAAGACGTGTAAGAAGCTCGGTATCCAGCATAAGATTATCGATATCGGTTTTCTCGGTGAAATTGTTGGCGGGGTATCTGCTATGGTCAAGGGTGACGTAGCAACTCCAGCTATGGGGGATCTCGAAGCCGAGAAGCAGGTTCCGACGTACGTTCCTTTCCGCAATACTATTCTTTCCAGCATCACAATGGCATTTGCTGAAGCTGTCGGTGCTGATGGTATTGCTCTCGGCGTCCAGTACGGCGACTACGAAAATAGCGACGTGTACTATTACTGGGATTGTTCAAAGAAGTTCACCGAAGCTGTTCAGGCTATCGCTGATCTCAATGACAAGCATCACATCACCTTTATCGCGCCATTCGTTAGCCTCACGAAGGTAGACGAGATTAAGCTTGGTCAGGAGATCGGAGTACCGTACGAGGATACGTGGACCTGCTATAATCCAACTGTCACAAATGAAGACGTCGTTTATGAATCTGAGCCTGCCGGAGGTCGCAATTCACGTATTCTCCATCGCTATACGCCTTGTGGCATTTGCCCGTCCTGCGCCGGTCGCATCTCTTCCTTCGAAAAGGTAGGAGTAACTGACCCGGTTTCATTGGGAGTAGTATACTAATGGAAGACGCCGCTCCAATCGTAATGGATAAAGAAGAGATCGACGAGTTCGAGCGGCGTCTTCAGGAGTCCTTTCCTCTGCTCGATTTGCATGTCATTATCGATGTGGATGGTCGAGCCGAGGTCTGGTCAGGTGAAAAAGCTCTCAATATCAAATGGGTATCTGTCGATCCTACAAGAATTGTAGGTCTTCCATTATCTCTTAACCCTCGAAGTTTGAGGGATATTCTATACGATATGATTTATTTAGAAGTACAAAAGCTATTTGAAGGAGATACAAATGACGCGGAATCGAGTTAGAGACACTGTACGAGAATTTCTGTCAAATCTTATTCTCGATCGTGTTGATGAGTCTATTGAAAAAACTAATAATCTGCTTAATCCTCTTGTAGAGGATGGGAGCATCGATGGGTTCGACACTATGTATGATGATACGGATCGATCCTTTGCAATAGATGTATATTACATTGACGGGCTTTGTGATACCTTCACGATTCAGCCCGGAGTTACTATTCAGGAGAAGTTAAGTTGACTCATGTTGTTGTAGGAGACCATTGCGTCTTCAATAAAGACTGTATGCCAGATGTACAGAACACTCGAAAGGACTTCTATGCGACGCCGATCAAGAAGGTCGGCGTACGTAATGTAGAAGCTCCGATCCTCGTTTGGCAGAAAGACGAGGGCAAGGCGATTCAGGTTCATGCAACCTTCTCAGCGTATGTAGAGCTGACAGAGGATAGCAAGGGCATCAATATGAGTCGCTGCGGTCGCGTTATCATGGCCGAGGCTAAGCGCCATATGGTAGCTAATGTAGCGGATATGAAATCTCCTACATTCAATCTCATGGAGTCTATCGTCAAAGAGCTTCAGAAGGCTCACGATTCTAAGACTGCGTATGTTAAGTGTCGCTTTGCCTACCCTTCATGGACTAAGGTATAAGCATCCAAGCTCGATACTGTTGAATATGTCGATGTTATTTGGGAAGCTATTGCAGACGGGGACGATGTGACAGAGCTTCTGACCGTCGAGAATGTTGGCATTTCACTTTGCCCATGCTCGAAAGAGATGTCGCTAATTCTTAATAACCTTAATAGTCACGAGAAGGAAGTCTGGCGAAATGTTCGAAATACCTTAATGGATGACCCGGCGTCTCACGAGCTTATTAAGAAGATCGAACGCGCCGGCTTCGGTGCTCACAATCAGCGATCTCACGTTGCAGTTACAGTGCAGCTTGTTCCTGGCCAGCAGGTCTGGTTTGAAGATCTCATTAGCATCACCGATAAGAGCTTCAGTGCTCCGATCCGAGCAATTCTCAAACGCGAAGATGAGAAGGTTGAAGGAGAGCTAGCGTATCTCGGCGGATACTACGATGATAATGGTTTCAATGAAGTCGAAGGTACCGGGCCGAAGTTCGTAGAAGATATCAGTCGTGACGCGTCGCGTCAGCTCGACGACATTCTCGATAAGAAGATTAAAGATTATGTCGTCATTGTCCGTAATGATGAATCTATCCATAGCCGGGCGCTGGAAGCTGTTGCAGTTCTGACCGCCGGCCGCAGCTTGCAGTAAAGGAGAAAATATGATTGAAGTTGCAAAAGCTCCCGATGGAACGTACTCGTACGTTGCTCGTGATCCGAAGGGCGAGATTATTATTCTAGGAGATGGTTGCGAGACTGTAGATGTTGTTCGCGATTTCTTCTCTGATCTCGTTGCTTGTGCTACAGATAAAAAGCCCTCTCGTCTCGATGTGCACGTTAAGGTCGTAAGCGAGATTCCAATCCCTGGTGATAAGATTAAGATGAACGTCGAGGGTATCGGCGGTTTGCAGGAGATGATGGCAGCAGCCGATAGCAAGGGTAAGGGAACGATCGATCTTGCTGAGAAGGTAGCTGTTGAAGCTGAGTTCCAGCCAGGTGAGCCTCAGACCGTCGCGAAGAAGGTCAAATCTAATAAGAAGAAGAAGGAGTCTAAATGAAGCTTGAAGTAAGTGAGATATTCGCCTCGCTCCAGGGGGAGGGACATTCTCTAGGAAGCCGTGCTCTCTTCATTCGGCTTAGCAAGTGCAATCTTTGCTGCGGATGCGGCGATCTTCGCGAGAAGGGGCTTGCTACTTGGACGTGCGATAGCCAGACTCAGATGAAGAATTTCGTCGAGTACGAGCCGCATGACCTTATTGCTGAGATCGAGAAGAAGTTCGGCGCTGAGTACATGAACAAGATCCTCACCGGAGAGATTCGTATAGTCATTACCGGTGGGGAGCCTGCTCTCTATGCCGAGCCGCTTATCCAGATGCTCGACATGATCGACAAGATGGCAGTCAGCTATCAGACAACGATTCTGAAGCTTCCTCAGAACAAGCTCAGCCCGCCGATCTACGAAGTGGAAACGAATGGAACTATCTTCAGCGGATCACAGGAGTTCTATCAGCGCTTCTCGTTCGTCAACTGCTCTCCAAAGCTTTCCTCTTCTGGAATGGCTAAGGATAAGCGTATCGTTCCATTTGCTCTCGTTGAGATTGCAAAGCATCCGTATTCTAGCTTTAAGTTCGTTATCTCGAAGCCGGATGACTGGAATGAGATCCGAAAGGATTTCGTTGATGCTGGATTCGTAACTGTTCACCCGTCGCGCATCTTCCTGATGCCCGCAGGAAATACACGTGAGGAGCTCATCGAGTCGAGCCAGGTCGTCTGGCGCATGGCGGAAGAGACAGGCTGCACGGCAACTACGAGGTTGCAGTGCTGGGCCTGGGGACCAAAGCCAGGCGTTTAATATAGCGAAGCCCCGCATTGCGGGGCTTTTTTTATTATCGCTTACCTTTCTTTTTAGTAGGCTTCGGAGGAGGTGAATATGATATCTCATCTTGTTCACCTACTACAAGCTCTCGTTTGAACCTATCATAGAAGATCTTACCAAACTGAGGTAGATCAATAAGACTCCACATATTACCGACTATCACTTCTAGTTTTGGTGTCATATTTGTAAGTTCGTTCCGTTCATCGCTATTGTGAGGGTTATAGTAGCACCAATGATTAGGTTCTAGCTTAACAATCATCTTAGCTTCTTCTATAAACGGATAGTCCCTTGGTGGAGCGATAGCTAGACTAGCATATTCTTTCTGTTCCCAGTTCTTCTCTATAGTCCAATCTCCTTGAGGTTTTACTTTTAAGAGTTCGACGATAAGAGGGGTAAGAAGACCAAGAGCATGCTGCGGATCAAACTTAGCAGCCTCATCAGGATTTTGAAACTGAGAGATATCGCCTTCGCTTTCTTCATCCTCTAGAGATTCTAAAAACTGTACAGCATCTTTCTTAATAAGAGCTCCATCTCCCTTACTAAAGGACTGGACAACCGGTCCTCGTAGCCGTTCCGTGATTACTTCGTATTCAAAATAGATACTCAAGTACGGCTGTATTCCTCGTCCCGCGTTTCTTCCATTTTTACTACGGATCTGAATAGTAATAGTATTTGCTCGTGGAGCGTACTTACCGGCTTGTGCGGTATAGTAGATTCGGAAAGGAAACTCCTTTCCAATAGCCTTAGGAACTAGTATATTTTGAATTCTAATAACTCCAGTTATGGAAAGCCCTGTGCCTTCATCTACTATACCGTCCCAGCTAACAGACCCTCCGACGATTGTAGAGGGCTCTGCGGTGTAAGTACATCCTTCAAATGCTGAATATGTATCCTTCAGCTTTTGTAGAGCCTGCTCAAATACAGAGAGCACATCTTTATCTACGAGAAACTCGGGTGTAGGAAATTGGGAAACATCTCCATAGTCTTCTTCATCTTCGAGGGCTCGAAGAACCGTGTTAGTTCATTCATCTTCCCAATCCTCATCTACAACCTCATCTTCATCTTCGCTGTATCCATCGAACGAACCGTTTCCTACGAAGATTCTAGTGTTCTCATCTACCGGGTAGATTTCAATAATATCCATATCACTGTTAGAGAAATTCTCTAAAATCTCTTCTGCATCAGTTGTCTCGAAATCAGCAGCCGCTTCTTCGAATGCCTGCCCGGTGAAACCTTCAACAACAAGTTGTAGAGCTGTTTCGTCGTCAGGCGCAGCAAACTTTGCATGATGATATTCGTTTCCATTATGCCCATACATTACGTAATCGACGTAATAGGTTCTCCAGCCCGGCTTCTCATAGTCTGAAACATCGCCAAAGTCTTCCTCTTCTTGAGTAGCTTCCTCTAGCGGGTCTAGGAACTGGATCCAGTCCATAGGCAACCATTCAAATCTACCATTCGTCTCGCCTATAAGAACCAGTACGCGTTCCTCTCCCGTATGATTTTCATCGGCAGGTTCGTGATCCTGAATAACACCAGACCGACCATTTAGCCGCTGGGTATCGGCATCGAGAGCGCCAAAGAGCTCTTGCGGAATACTGATCTTAACTCGATCACCGGATTCGTAATGTGGGGGCGCAAACCTACTTACATCTCCATGCCCCTCTACTTCGTCTTCTACATTTTCTCTAATTACCCCTCGATACTTTTGTACAAGCTCTTGGGCTTCTTTTCTTGTTAGATTGTATTCCTTTTTTAGAAACTCTTCTTCATGAGCTATAGAAGCTACAAGGCGTTCATACCGCCAGGCTCTATCCTCATCGTCCCCCTCAAGGCAGGATATCTCATTCCTAAAATCGTTTATCTCGACTAGAGTATCGTAGATAGCCCGCATGTCCTCCACGGGGAAAGGAGGTCCAGGAAATCCAGCCACATCTCCTTCATCTTCTACTTCCTCGATACTCTCACCATAAGGCTTTCGTTTACGATATGCTCCTAGTTTAGTATATTCAGGCAGATCAAATTCTGAATCAGCATGAATATCTGGGGTATTCCCGGCTAGGATATTTACGCCAGGTTTATCTAATGGGGCCATCTCCGTACTTACAAGATTGACGGTCTCGCCAGGAAGAGGAATCGACCAATCCTTATCATAGCCGCTTTCAGTGAACTGGCTAAGATAGTGCGATACCATAGCGTGGGCTGCAGCATACGGGAGCTTGAGATCAGTTGAGATTTGCTGAACTGCCCCCGGCGTGCCCATCGTCGGATAGTACTTAGTAAAGAGTGCCTGAACCTGCTGCTCCTGGTCCGTGGCTGGTGACGCCGTAGGTGCTGTCGCTTTAGGCGCAGCGTCTGGCGGAGGCGGGATAGGAGACTCTACTGGTTGACCCTGCATCTGGCTTAGGTCCTGGGCGATATCCTCAGCGTTCTCATATAGACGAGTTTCGCGAAGAACGTCTTTGTATGTAGCCATCTTACTTCCTTCCTTTAGGTCATCTAGTCTAACCAACCAGTTTGCCGGTACACTAGCTATTTGCATTCTAGGACCCTGACCACTTGGCTTGTTTGCAAGCGATACGATAGGGACGCCAGAGTAGCCGCGATTTTCAAGAAGCTTAACCCATGCCCGCGGGAAAGACCAGTGTTCGGAGTTATCAAGCTGCACTACGAGGCGAGACTCATCCTGGTCTTCAAGAGCATTCTCTGCTCTTACAATAACCCCGTGCATCCCCTGTAGGTCTTTGATATTGAAATCATTTCTATGTAGCGGTTCAATATCAATCTGAACTCGCTGGCCAACGAGGCC
>Ga0116178_10001769_pt1 | contig 17616 bp, 18 predicted proteins | sample AD_STIC12_MetaG_FD_89880 | JGI IMG/M metagenome (GOLD analysis project Ga0116178, IMG submission 89880) | Active sludge microbial communities of municipal wastewater-treating anaerobic digesters from USA - AD_STIC12_MetaG | ecosystem: Engineered > Bioreactor > Anaerobic > Digestate | place: USA... | reverse complement strand
GGAATAAGAGTAAATGCGATTGCCCCAGGTTTTATCGAGACAAATATGACTAAAGGCGTTTTACAAGATAATACTTTTAGCAATATGATAAAAAACAACACACCGTTGGGATATGTTGGCGACACGAAAGACATAGCCCAAGCTGCCTTGTATCTTGCATCGGACGATTCAGGATATGTTACAGGAATTATTCTTCCTGTGGACGGTGGGTGGACTTGTAGGTAGTCTTGATCACAGTTTTTTGAAATATATTAGAAACCCCAATCAAATTGTAACTATTGTGGAAGAAATTAGTCTTTTTTTACTACTTTGTAAAAAATAGAAGGCCCGAAGTATATATAAGCACCTAATTTCTGCATTGATTTTTCCAATAACAGCAGAATATTGAATGGTATATATTTTTTGAAAAACGGATGCCTTAAGTTTGAGACAGAGAGCTTCTTTTCGATTTTAAAACCACAATTATTTAATATCTCCTCTACTCTTTTAGGATGATGATTTAAAAAAGTAACATCTTTTGTTGCCACACTAACTGAATCTTTTTTTAAATATTCAATATTTCCCTTAATTATATTACTAATCAAAGATTTAAAATGAATCTTATTTGCCACCTCTAAAATAAAAACTCCATTGTCATTCAAGATCTCTCTTATTTGTAAAAAAGCCTTTTCGAGATCTTCTAAATGATGGGAAACTCTTATCATCGTAACAAAATCAAATCTCTCCTCTACTAAGGAGCTAATCTCATTTACATCCCCATTAACTATAGTTATTTTTATACCTAACTTACCTGCATTCCCTTCTGCAGTTTCTAAAAGTTTTTTAGAATAATCAAAAATATAAATAACTCCGAATCTTTCTTTAAGTATTGGTAACAAACGACCGAAACCACCACCGACATCGATTACTTTTTTAGACTCATCATAAAAACTTGGAAGCAACTTCTCCAAAGCAATGAATTCAGATGCATTTTCATAATCTCGACCTTGCCAATATTTTGTATAGTCATAGTTTTTATCGTTATAATCTGCAAGAACCATATCTCATATCGTACCTTAATTACTTAAAAATGAAAACAAAGGGATGAAAAAAGGTGATTTTTAGAAGTAGTAAATACTGGACATTAAAATAATATCTCAGTTGTAATGTTTAAAAAAATATAACGAAGAAGGCGGCGCGTAAACGCGCCGCCTTATCAATTACCAATACGAAATAAGTATTTCCTATTAATAGATATTATCTATTGAAATTTCTTTCAGGTCTTTCTTCTTTTGGTCTTGCAACAGAAACGACAAGCTTTCTGCCTTCTAACTCCTTCTCGTTCATTTCTGAGATTGCTCTTTCAGCTTCTGAATCGTCTTCTAACTCAACGAATCCGAAACCTTTGCTTCTTCCGCTCATTCTATCAAAGATGATAGATGCAGATAGAACATTCCCGTATGAGGAGAATAAGTCTCTTAAAGCGTCGTCTTTAACGCTGTAAGGTAAGTTACCTACGTATAATTTAGTCAAACTAACACACCACCTTCCAAAAACAAAATACAATTTAAGTCTCTCTAGAAATGGGAAATACTTTATAAGTTTGAGGACCGCAAGATTCCGAACATTCGTAAGAGAACAAAGGGATTATAGCATTCTTTTAAATAATTAAATAGTATCTTTTTCGTGACTATTTGCTTTATCTTTTACGATATCATTAATTAGCTCCATTGGTCTAATGTTTTTAAATATCCAAATAGAACAAATCACGAATATTAATCCAACAAAAAATAGGGGTTTGAATAATAATTTTAGATTTTTCATGGGCTTATTATCTATTTAATAGGAAAGGTTTTCAAATTTATAAAGCACTGCGATATACTTTATTTGGTAGTCTGTACTGCTTTTTCCTTTATTTTAGTTGCTTTTCTTCCTATCCTGTCTCTTAAATAGTATAGTTTAGCTCTCCTTACCTTACCCTTTTTAATCACTTTTACTTTTTCAATATTGGGTGAAAGGAAAGGGAATATTCTTTCCACTCCCACACTGTCCGCACCAATTTTTCTAACTGTAAATGTCTTTGAAACACCGGAGCCCTTTTTTGCTATTACTATACCTTGATAAGGCTGGGTTCTTACTTTATCACCTTCAATTATTTTATAACTTACTCTAATAGTATCCCCAACTCCAAAATCAGGAATTCTCTCTTCTCCCTTTTTTATTTCTTCCACACCTTCTAATTCTTCGGAAATATTTTCTTCTACAAACTCATCTCCAGCATTCTCAATATCTTTGACCTCGTCAGATTCTTCAGTATCTTCTACATCAACATCCTTTTCATCAGGCTTTTCTTCCTGAACTTCTTCAGTTTCAACAGCTCCGTCTGCAACTTCTTTTTCTTCTGTTTCATCTTTATTTATTTTTTTGTTTTCGTCTTGTGACATAAGCTAAGGAAGAGTATCAAATTTTATAAATAAATTCAATTATTTCTTTAAAGCCTTTACTTTTACCTTTTTATCTACGTCTATAACCAATCCTTCTTTATCAGCTTTAACTAAAACCTTTTCACCTTTAACAAGATCCCCTCTGATTATTCTATCTGACAGAACGTTATCCAATTCTTTTTGAATTAACCTTCGTAAAGGCCTGGCTCCGTACTCCTCACTATATCCCTTTTCAGCTAAGTAAGTAATCGCGGATTCACTTAGTTCAAACGACACTCCCTGCTCCATCAAAAGTTTTTTAGTTTTTTCTACCAATCTTCTTGTTATTTCTTTAGTATCTTCTTGACTTAAATTATTAAACATAACTATCTCATCGATTCTGTTCAAAAATTCAGGTCTAAAAGAGTTTTTTAATATTTCTGTAACCCTTGTAGAAATCTCTTTTTCTGACTCTTCTTTTTCTTTTTTAGAGCTTTTGTCGAAACCAATTTCCTGCCTTCTTAAAAAGTCAGACCCCACATTTGAGGTCATTATCAAAATTGTGTTTTTAAAATCCACGGTCCTTCCTTTGCTATCAGTGAGTCTTCCATCTTCCATAATCTGCAACAAGGCGTTAAAAGTATCGGGATGAGCTTTTTCAATCTCATCGAGTAGAATCACTGAAAATGGTTTTCTTCGAACTATATCTGTTAGCTGACCACCTTGATCAAATCCAATGTACCCCGGAGGAGCCCCGATAAGTTTACTCACAGAGTGTTTTTCCATATACTCACTCATATCCAATCTAACCATCATATCCTCATCTCCATATAAAGCTTCCGCTAATGCTTTTGCTAACTCTGTTTTACCAACCCCTGTAGGTCCTATAAATAAAAATGCTCCGATAGGTCTTTTAGGATCTTTTAAACCCGCCCTTGCTCTTCTTATGGCATCAGAGAGTACAGATATAGGTCTTCCTTGTCCTACAATCCTTTTACTGATAGTTTTTTCAAGATTTAGTAATCGCTCTCTTTCCTCAATATTTAAACTTTCCAGAGGTATTCCAGTTGCTCTTGATATAACCTTATAAACTGCTTCAGAACCAACTTCAGCTGTCTCTTCAAGCTTAGTCTTCGTCCATATTTCTAAAAGCTCGGCTTTAACCTTTTCAAGATTTTCTACTTTAGCTACAAGCTTATTTTTCTCATCAATGGGTAAATCTTTCTTTTTTATCTTCTTATTTAAGTCTTCAATTTCTTCTTCAAGAGTTTTTAAATTTTCCGGCTCTTTTACTTGAGATAATCTAACTAAGGCGCATGCCTCATCTATAAGATCAATCGCCTTGTCAGGTAAAAATCTTTCACTAATGTATCTGTCGCTCATTTTTACTGCTGTCTCTATAGCCTCATCTAATATTTTTACATGATGGTGTTTCTCATATCTTTCTCTCAAACCCTCTAAGATTTCTATAGTCTCGTCAGGTGTTGGCTCATCAACCATTATTGTTTGAAATCTTCTCTCCAAAGCCGCGTCTCTTTCAATATATTTTCTGTAATCATCTATTGTAGTGGCTCCCACCATTTGAAGTTCTCCTCTTGATAAAGCCGGTTTTAGAATATTCGCGGCATCCATAGAACCTTCGGCACTTCCAGCTCCCACGACTGTATGTAATTCATCTAAAAACAGGATTATCTGCCCTGAAGCTGTTATTACCTCTTGAATTATGTCTTTAAGTCTCTCCTCAAACATTCCTCTATGTGAAGTTCCTGCGACTATTGAAGCCATGTCGAGCATAAAAACTCTTTTTCCTCTTAGTGGCTCCGGTACCAGACCTTCCACGATTTTCTGAGCTAAACCTTCAACTATTGCAGTTTTACCTACACCGGGGTCTCCTATTAAAACGGGGTTATTCTTAGTTCTTCGGGATAAGATGTGTATTACTCTGTCTATTTCATCTTTTCTTCCTATAACAGGGTCTAATTTCCCTTGTCTTGCCATCTGGGTTAAATCTCTACCGAATTTTTCAAGCTTGGAAGCTGTTTCGGTTGTTTCCTGCATAACTTCTTCGTAACAGACCTCACAAAGGGCCATATAGACTTGTTTTCCATCAACTATTCTTGTTATTGGTATTCTCGCGGGTCTCTGCCCGCATCTGTGACATAAAACCATATTGTAGATATTAGCACTCTATACATTAGAGTGCAAGACCCAATTCTACCTATAAATAATAACAAATACCCTTAATGTTCCCACACATCGCTTACAAAAGGTTTTGATTCTACAGGAACTTTTTTAATAAATAATTGTCCTGCCCTCATCATCTCATTTGATTGTATTACCGACCATTCCTCGGCTTGATCTTCTCTGACCTCACAAACGACCTCATCGTGTACAGTCAAAACAATTGAGGCATCAATATTCTTTTCCTTGATTTTTTCAGTTAAAAACACCAAGGCATATTTAATAGCGTCAGCATTGGTTCCCTGAATAGGGTGATTCTTTGCTTGCCTCTGAATATGCGAGATCTTTCTTGTGTAATCAGGATCTGTAGGGTCTGGCTGAGCATACCATCTTTTTCTCCCAGCTGGAGTAGTGCTCCAACCCTTTTTTACCGCTTCCTTTGATACTCTATCAAGATATTTCTGAACTCCTGGGTATGACTTAAAGTATTTATCAAGATACTCACGTCCTCTTTCGGGTGATATACCAAGCTGTTTAGCTAAACTTGTCGGACCCCTTCCGTACATCAAGCCAAAATTAATTGATTTGGCGGCAAATCTTTCATTAGGGTATTTTTTTGCAAAGTCGTCTGTCATTTCAAGCCCGAACATCAGTGCTGCAGTGTGAGAATGTACATCTACACCCCTTTTAAAGGCATCCACTAAGTTGGCGTCTCCAGATAACTCCGCCATAATTCTCATTTCAAATGTAGAGTAATCTGTGGTTACTAGTTTGTAGCCAGGTTCAGGATTAAAACAAGATCTAAAAGGTGCATTTTCAGACTGTCTAGGTATTTGTTGAAAATTAGGATTATTACAAGAAAATCTGCCTGTTGCTGCACCCAGTTGGTTAAAATCAGGATGAATTCTTTTAGTGATGGGGTTTATTTTCGATAAAAGGTTCTCTCCAAAAGCAGATACTAATTTTTCATAGCCTCGGTATTCTCTTAAAATTTTAACTGTAGAATTATCACAAAGTTCTAAAATACCATCTCCCGTAGAGGGAAGATTTAAATGCATCTTATTATTAAAAAGATCCATAAGCTGAACCTGACTATTAATGTTTATTGAGTCCCCAATATTGCCAAAAAGGTCCACAGTATTTGATTTAAACAGAGGTCGTATATCCTGTTGAAATAATTTTGCTAACTCGTCTCTTTTTTTTGCGAGGTCGTTAATCAATTGTCTCCATCTTTTTACATCTATATGAACTCCTTTTAATTCCATATCCCCTACTACCCTTGTCGTAGCATATTCAAGCTTTGCGATGTCCACTAATTGTTCTTTTTTTAGTTTTTTGATTTGTTCCTCAAAAATAGGAAATAGAATTAATGTATCAACCGCACCGTATTTTAGCTGGGATTCATTTAATTTTGTTGACGCAGTCATGTATTCGAAAGATTCTCTAACACTTTTTTGAAGAGTTACTCCAGTGTATTTAACGGCTAAATCTTTTAAACTGTAATAACTACTTGATAAACCGGCATTTAATATTGTTTCGGTAAGCATCGTGTCAAAAATGTTACACATTGATATATGTAAATTTTGTTTTATGTGTTTATAGTCAAATTTTCCATTGTGGAGTATCTTTATTATCTTTGGATCTTCTAGAAATGATTTTATACGAGGCATTTCAGCCAATTTAAGGGCTCTGGCATCGAAAATATAGGATTTCTCCGAAGTTCCAATTTGAACGGTTAACAAAATACTGCTGTATGGGTCTAGGGAAGTACCTTCAATATCGACCCCAACAACTTTTTGTTTTTCGAGATCTTCCAACGCTTCGTTGTACTGACTTTCTGTTGTCACGTGGACATATATTGGATTTTCTGGATCAAATTTCAATTCCATACGAAGTTATATTAACAGTTAATATCAAATAAATTTACAAACAGAGGTTAGGGTATTTGATACTTTTTACTGTATTAAGCTCTTTATAAGAGGTATTGCATAATCAGGTTTTACTTTTCCTCCAGTTTCTCTCATTATCTGACCAAACAAAAACTGAATAGAGCTCTCTTTACCATTTTTGTAATCTTCTACTGCTTTAGGGTTATTCTCCATCACCTTTATAATTAAATCTCTAAGGGCATTTTCATCAATTGATTCATCTGGAACCTGTAAATAATCTTTAAATTTATCAAATGTCCATAAGCGGGTTTCTTTTTTGTTTATTAAAGCAGTTGCCAATTTCTTTGGATCTAAACCTTTTTTTGAAAAATCTTCAAATTTATTTACCATCTCTATTCCGAAATTATCGACTAAAACAATGGATTCCGATATTTTTATTTCGTAATCCTGAACTAGTCTCCTTTTTATCATGTGCGGAAGCTCCGGAAGTTCTTTTTTTAACTCATATATGTACTCGTCACTAAAAACCATAGGTGGGATATCAGGTTCCGGAAAATATCTATAATCCTTTGCATCTTCCTTTGTCCTTTGAGGAACAGTCTTACCCGTAGTTTCGTTGTAACCCCTATTCTCCTGAATCGGCATTTCTCCTTTTTCAAAAACTTGTAACTGCCTTTCTATTTCAGCAAGAACCGCTTTTTCCATAAATCTAAAGGAATTAATATTTTTAACCTCTACTTTATAATTGAAAAGCTCTCCTCTTTTCTCCATATCATTTGTTCTAAGTGAAATATTAGCTTCAAGTCTCATCTGGCCTTTTTCCATATCAACGTCACCTATTCCCAAAAACCTAACTGTCTGTTGAATTTTTTTACAGAAATCCACCGCATCGGCTGTGTTTGAAAAAACAGGCTTTGTAACAATTTCCACCAACGGCATACCGGACTTATTAAAATCTAACAACGTCCTATCACCTTCATGAAAAGATTTTGCTACATCTTCTTCGAGATGAATCCTTTCTATATCTGCAAAAAACCCCGAATCAAGTTCTACGCGACCCCCCAAGCACAGTGGTTCCTTATATTGTGATATCTGATATCCTTTGGGAAGATCCGGATAAAAATAGTGTTTTCTATCAAATTTGGAATTCTGGTTCAGGTTGCAACCAAGAGCTAAACCTAATAATTGTGTTTTTCTAACAGCATCTTCGTTAGGAACCGGAAGTGCTCCAGGAAGACCTAAACACACCGGGCATGTAATTGAATTAGCTTCTTTTTCCCAGATATCAGCGCTACACCTGCAAAACATTTTTCTTTTTGTTCTTAAATGCAAGTGTATCTCAAGGCCTAAAACTAATTTGTAATTATCTCTTGTTACTTTTTCCATATTAAAACATCATATTTTTAAAACTAAACCCTCACTCCAACCTTATCTAAACCTTCTTTTAAATCTTGTACGGCTTTTATAACTACAAAATAAGGAGGTTCGTACCCAGACTCATGAACCAGATTATTTCTTACCTTGTGAGCTTCCCAAATTTTATTGTACTGATCTCTTTCAAAAAAATTCTCTGCATTTTTTAACCTCTCCCCCATTGTTTCCCCTTCAACTATATCTTTTAGAGCGTTGTCTAAAGATTTATCTGCAGTAATAAGAGCTTGTCTAAGTTGTGACGGACCTTTTTGAGATAAAAGAATATCAACATTTTTCCAATCCCTCTGAATTTTTTCTTTAGTCTCAACAGTAATTATTCTCCTTTTGATGCTTTTTTTAAAAAGTAGATTAAATAGACACATGTTTAAAAAGTCATAAAGATGGGAACTCTTTATGAAAATCGGTTCCTTCCTGAAATAAATTGGATACTTCTATTAAATTTTTCTCACCGAAAATCTTGCCGATGAATTGCAACCCGACAGGCATACCTTCACTTAAACCACAGGGGATAGAAATCCCTGGCAAACCGGCAACACTGCTGGGTTCTGATAAAAGATCCATCAGCTCTCCGTACATTGAGGATTTTTCACTTTGACCGAGTTCGGGAGCAACACAAGGCATAGATGGAGCAACAATTAAATCAATTTTTTTAAAAGCTTCTTCAAAATCATTTTTTATCAGGGTTCTCACTTTCTGAGCTTTTGAATAATAGGCATCATAATACCCTGCGCTTAAAGTGTACGTTCCAAGCATTATTCTTTTTTTAGCTTCAAATCCAAAGCTTTTTCGATCGTTACCGTATCTTATACCGTCAAGTCTGGCTAAGTTAGATGAAACCTCGGATCTTTGTAGAATTGTGTAAACAGCTATGGAGTATTTTGGATCTAAAAGATCCATTTCAATTATTTCTGCGCCCATTTCCTCAAGAATTTTTACTGCATCCTCGACCTTTTGCTTTACTTCAGACTCTAAATCAATATTAAAATAAGATATTGGTTTTCCTATTTTAAATCCTTTTAAACTAAAATTATTTGAAGGTGTGTAATCTTCAACTTCAGCTGGAGAAGAAGTAGCGTCACGGTGATCTTTTCCTGCAATAATATTCAAAACATAAGCGGCATCTTTAACATCTTTAGTTATGGGACCCGGGCTATCTGTTGAGGAAGCCATTGCTACAACTCCATATCTGCTGACTCTACCATAAGAAGGCTTCAAACCTGTAACGCCACACCAAGAAGCGGGGCCTCTAATACTTCCTCCGGTCTCACTGCCAATTGAAAACAGACACATGTTAGAAGCTACAGCAGCAGCTGAACCACCCGAAGATCCTCCGGGTACTCTGTGAATATCCCAAGGATTTTTTGTTGGATAAAAATCAGATGTTTCGGTTGTGGAGCCGTGAGCAAAGGCATCCATATTAGTTTTTCCAAGAAGAATAGCCCCAGCTTTTTTCAATCTTCCCGTTACGGTAGAATCAAAAGGAGGTACATAATTCTTAAGAACATTTGACCCAGCGGTGGTAACCAACCCCTTTACAGAAAAATTATCTTTACATAAATATGGAATCCCTAATAATGGTTTATTTTCAAAAATTACCGCACCAGTACCTGCTATCTCTTCGTCTGCTCTTTTAGCCTCCTCCAAAGCATTTTTAGAATTAAGGGTAATCAGAGCTTTTATTTTTTTATCAACATTATTTATTTGATTTAAACAAGCCTCAGTTATTTGTAAAGAACTAAACTCACCCTTTTTTAAACCTGCTATAGCTTCATGAATTGTAAGTTCATTTAATTTTTTCATCTTTTAAAAACAGGCTTAGTTGAGAATAAACCTTTGTAATTATCGCTAGAATTAGATAAAGCCTCCTCTTTAGTTAAAGAATCAGCTTTACTATCATCCTGAAAAACATCTGTTAGACCGGTAACTTGAAACGTCTCTCCCACCTTTGAAGTATCGAGCTCTTTTAAGGTTTGGATGTAACCAAGAGTATCACTCAAAAGGGTGGTTAACTTGTCTACTTCTCCTGAAATATCAAGATTGGCTAAATCCGCAATTTTTTTAACTTCTTCTTTTGAAATATATTTATCAGACATATAAAAATTACATGGCCTCAAGCCTTCTGATCCTTTCTGCAATGGGAGGGTGTGTATCAAAAAAGCTTGATACTCTATTTCCAAAATTTCCCCTCACGGGATCGCTTATATAAAGATGCGCGGTAGCGCTGTTTGCAGCCTCCAAAACATCTGTGTCTTGAGAAATTTTTCTTAAGGCATCTGCCAAACCCTTTGGATATCTTGTAATCATGGCAGATGTAGAGTCAGCTAAAAATTCCCTTTTCCTGCTTATTGCTAGTTTTATTAATGTAGCAATTAAGGGACTAATCATTAAAAATACTATTCCCAGTAAAAAAATTACCCCGCTAATAAAGCTATCATTATTGCTTCTTTTACCTCTTCTAAAAAAAGCACCTCTCGTGAACCAGTCAGCGATAAGAGATAAACTACCAACTAAAATACTTACGATAGACATCAATCTGGTATCAAAATTTCCGATATGGGACATTTCATGAGCTATAACTCCTTCGAGTTCTCTTTTTTCAAGTCTTTGAATAATACCTGTTGTTAAACAAACAACACCGTGATTTGGGTCTCTGCCGGTGGCAAAAGCGTTCATGGAACTATCATTTATGATGTAAACCTTAGGTTTCGGTAGTCCTGATGCAATCGCAATATTATCAACAAGATTATAGACTTCAGGCGCGTCTTCGTATTTAAGTTCTTTAGCTCCGGAAATTCCTAGAACCATTTTGTCTGAATTAAAATAAGAAATAAAACCGGAAACTCCTGATATTACCAAGGCCGTGCCCAACACTGAAGCACCCCCGGCTTCTGTAAAATACTCTCCAATAAACCAAGACAGGGCCGATATTATAGCTATAAATAAAGCCATAATAAGGACAGTGTCCCTCTTATTAGAACTAATGTTCTGATATATGTTAGGCATGCTAATTTACTTTAAAATTTTACTTCTACGTTTTCTCTTTCAGCTTCTTGTACCTCAAAGAATTCCTGAGGTTGGAATTTGAAGAAACCTGCAACTACGTTATTAGGAAATACAGCAATTTTCTCATTGTATTGTCTAACAACACTGTTGTAAAACTGTCTGGAATAAGCAACTTTGTCTTCAGTGTCAGCTAATTCTTTTTGTAATTCCCCAAAACTTGCTTGAGCTTTTAGTTCAGGATAAGCTTCTGCAACTGCAAATAGATTTTTCAACGCTCCCCCTAACATCTGATCTGCTTCTCCTGCTTCTTTAGGACTACTTGCTGACATTAATGCCGCTCTTGCTTGAGTTACTTTTTCAAACACTTCTTTTTCGTGGGATGCATAACCTTTTACAGTCTCGACTAAGTTGGGAATTAAGTCTGTTCTTCTTTTTAATTGAACATCAATCTGACTCCAAGCTTCCTTAATTCTTACACCTAATGTTACTAAGGAGTTGTAAACTCCCATAATAAATAAACCTAATATAACGACTACAGCTAAAATACCTAAAACCATTTAATATCACCTCCCTTTTAAAAATATGTGAACGCTAAAATTTTACATTAACTTAATTTTTTTAACAAACTCGTCATATTTTAGAGAATTTACGATGTTTATCTTTTCAGCCCAACCTCTTCGAGCCATGTAAATACCGTACTTCATAAAATTTAAATCTGAAATGGAGTGAGCGTCAGAGTTAATTATTAAATCAACACCCCAATCTATAGCCATTTTTATAAGATCGTCAGGAAGATCTAATCTGGATGGTTGACTATTTATTTCCAAAAGGACGTTATTATCTCGGGCAGCAGAAAATATTTTATTCCAATCAGGGTCTGCAGGATCTCTTTCATTTAACATTCTTCCTGAAGGATGGGATATCACACTTACGTAGGGATTTTCAATTGCGGATAGCAGTCTCTGGGTTACTGCTTCTCTGTCCTGACTAAAACCCGAGTGAATTCCTGCAATAACGTAATCCAAATTTTTTAAAATATCGTCAGGAAGAGATAATGAATTATCTACTAATATGTTTACCTCGTATCCAAATAAAACCTTAATATCGCTCTGCGAAGAGTTTATTTCATCTATTTTTTTCCTGGTATCACTAATAATTTTTAAAACAGTACCAAGGCCTCGAGATTGGATACTTGGTGTGTGGTCAGAAATACCGATATATTCATATCCCATTTTTTTAGCTTCTTCTACCATGTTTTCTAAAGTATCTACACCATCAGAAAAATTAGTGTGAGAATGAATGTCACCTTTTATGTCAGGCAAATCTATTAGTTTAGGAAGTCTGTCTTTTTGAGCAAACTCTATTTCTTGATTACCGTTTCTAAGTTCCGGAGGAATAAGAGGTAAACCTATTTGTCCGTAAAAATCTTTTTCACTTGAAAACTCCATTAACTCGGAGCCTTTTTTTATTCCGTACTCTGATAAAGACATACCTTTGTTTAATGCAAAATTTCTTAAAAGGATGTTGTGTTGTTTGGAACCGGTAAAATATTGAAGCATAGAGCCATAAGATTCAGGCTCGCTTACTCGGATGTCTACTTGAGCTTCGTTTTTTAACACTACACTAGCTTTTTTATCACCAACCACAAGAACTTCCTCTATTTCAGGAAATTTTAAAAAAAATTCGATTACTTTTTGCGGTTCTTTTGTTGATATCGGAATATCAAGATCACCAATAGTCGGATTTTTTCTTCGAAAAGACCCGCAGGCCTCTAATTCAATTACATACTCACATTCACTCATATATTTTTTAATTCTAGCTACAATCTCCTCCGCCTGCGGAAGAAGAAATCTTACTTTTTTATTTTTAGTAAGCTTTTGTTCTTCAACCGCTTCTAAAATGGATTTCTCCATTTTCTGTCCAAAACCTTCTATGATTTGGATTCTTCCTTTTTCAGCAGCCAATTTTATTTTTTCTAAAGCATCTTCCCTATTATCTAATTTGAAAGCTAAAGCTAATTTATAGGCTCTTTTTGCGCCAATTCCACGAAGACCAATGAGAGAAAACATACCTTCGGGAAGGGTTTTTTTAATTTCTTCAAACTCATTGACTGAACCTTGAGTAAAAAATTCATTTAAATGAGCTTCGATGCCGGGACCAATGCCGGGGATTTCTCCAAGTCTTTTATTTTCCCAAAGATCTTGAATTGAAACTGTAAGGTTTTCTAATACTGAAATGGCGTTTTGATAAGCTCTAACCCGAAAACTATTGAATCCCTTGACTTCCATAGCGGCAAGAATCTCCTTTAACATTACTATCACATCTTTATTGGAAATTCGGTTTTCCTGCATAATTTATTTTATCATTTTTAGAAGAAATATAAGGAAAATGGTGAGATTGTCGTTATAAAAGTAGATCTAAAATATACGGTTTTTAAGGACTTATTGATTATTTATTCTTATACTGATAACATAATGACTGCATTTATGGGGTCGTAGCTCAGCCTGGTTAGAGCGCTGCACTGTCACTGCAGAGGTCGCGGGTCCGAGTCCCGTCGGCCCCGCCAGAAAGCCTGGCAGGGATTTATTCCTTGGCAGGCTTTTTGTGTAAACGGGACGAGGATGTCGGAGTGAGCAAATGAATTTATTCGATTAATCCAAAATTTCTTGACAATAAATAACCTTAACGTTACTATAGGTGCAATTCTATCGAAAAAAGGAGATTGTAAATGGAAAAGGGAACAGAAAAACTGTTTTTATTTTTAATTCTTATTACCATCTATTCAAAAATATTTTATTCACAAGCAATTGAATACAGTGGTTTTGGAGGTAAACCTGCTTTCCCCAGAGAAGACAATCCCAGAACCGAATCAATTTTTATTCATACAGCAGACCCTGGAAAAACAATAGACGAAGGAATTAGAGTTATAAACAATACCAATGAAACCAAAACTTTTGTAGTTTATGCCGCAGATTATACTAAATCTACAGACGGAGGATTTGCCTGTAAACAATATTCCCAAGATAAGAAAGGCATCGGAAACTGGGTGATTTTGGATAAAAATGAAGTAACACTAGACCCCATGTCCGAAGAAACAATTCCCTTTACGATAAATGTTCCTGAAGATGTGGAAGTTGGAGAACACAACGGATGTATCTTAATTCAAGAAAAAAAACCTCCGTCAGAATCAGCAGGAATTTCTATTTCGGTAAGAACGGGTCTTAGGGTAGCTATCACAATTCCTGGAGAAATCATCAGAAAATTAAGTCTAAGCGATATTTTAGTAAAAAGAAAAGGCTTGGATAAACTAACATTAAGTTTAAGCGTTAGTAATACTGGAAATGTTTCCGTAGACACTGATGTAAAAGTGAGAGTCTCTAATTTGTTAAACAAAGAAATAATAATTTTCGGTGGGCAATACCCCATATTTAGAAGTGATGTGGCTACTTACAACTACGATGTAAAATCCCCAACTTTTGGATCAATTTATAAAGCTAAAGGAATAGTCACATATGACGGAAATGCAGCTGCCGTGATTGGGGAAACAGGTTCGAGCAATCCGATTACCATTGAAACCAGACCAATCTACTTCATTGTGTTCCCGACTCTTAAAGGTTTGGCAATAATTTTATCTGTCATTTTCTTTTTAATTTTCTTGCTTTTAAAAATCATAATAAAGAAAAAAAGACAAAAATGGATCATGAAAAATTGGGTTCAATATAAAGCAAGGAAAGGTGATGATATAAATTCTTTATCTGATAGATATAATGTTAATTGGAAATTACTTGCTAAGACAAACAAACTCAGACCTCCTTACATTATTAAATCGGGTGATATTCTAAGAGTACCGCCAAAAATGGATGGAAATAAAAATACTTTTACTAGAAATTTAAAAAAATTAGGTAAAGATAACGATAATAGAATATCTAAAAGAGCATCTGATAAAATAAAATCGGTGAAGAAACCTAAAGTCGTTAATCCAAACAATATCCACAATAAGCTTGAATCTGATTTTAATTCAAAACCTAATTCTATAAACAAGCCGCAATTAAAACCAAAATCCAAACCTAAGCCTAAAACCTTTACCAAATCAAAACCCGCTGTAAATAAAGAACCACCTTCCAAGCCTTCGGTTGATGAAATTAGTAGTATCATATGATTTTCAAGTTAATATTAAATAAGAAATCCCTTTCTCTATTATCTCTTTTTATTTTTTTTATCATCTTTACTCCTCATACATATGCTTTAAATACCAACATTAGACCTAACGGCGATACTACGACTATCCAATGGACCAGTACAGCAACAACACACTATACAGAAATTGACGAAACGGTTGTGCAACCAACCGCGGGAACTACCACAGATAACGTAAATAATGGAGGTACAGCCACAAATGTAGATAGATATACCATGGGAACAATCAGTTCAATAGCCCAAGCTACACAAATCGTAGTATGGGTTTACGGATACGCAAGTAAAAACAACTCTGTAATGAGCGTCGACCTTTACTATGACGGCAGTTTGCAAAATCAAGGAACTGTAACTTTAAGAGGCTCTTACAGTTGGACATCCGCTACTTTTACCGGACTTACTCTATCTCAATCAAATCTAGATAGTTTAGAAATTTCTATCAGTGGTGATACCACCGGAAGAACATACTACGTAGCTACTTTATACGCAGACGTAACCTATACTGCGGGGTCTTTATCCGTAGATATTGTAGATTCCACGGGGGTTAGTGTTTCAAGCCCGTCTATCAGTATGTCTGAAAAAACTTTTGATTTTTCAAACCAGAATTCTACGGGAACATTTGGCGCCAGTAGTCAAAAAATTAGAGTCAACAACACCACAGGCAGTCCGTCGTGGACTCTTTCTCTGGCCGCAGTTGGAGGTTCTACTGATTTTTGGAACGGTTCTACCGACTATGATTATAATGATCCTTCATCTAACGCAAATGACGGTTCAGATAGTGATAGTCTGGGTGGCCAAATGAGTCTAAATCCCTCAAACGGAACAATTACTCCCCAATCTGGATGTTCTAACACCGGGTTAAGTTTAGGAAGTAGCTCTTCATATAACGAAGAAAGCTCAGTTAATTCAATAACTTTAATGTCTTCAACCGCTTCGGCATCTACAAATTGTTATTGGGATTTAACAGGGGTTTCGGTTAATCAATCAATCCCTCGGGAGCAGCCTGCGGGATCCTACTCTATAAGAATGGTATTGACAATTGTTGCAAACTAAGTAACATCAGCGTTACTTATGAGGTTTCCTATCAAGGGAACCGTTTTCATAGTTATTTTCCTGCTAAGAATTAGTTTTTTTGGATATTTGCAGCCTGCTCTAGCTGAGAATACGGTTGCTTTTAAAATGGTTATACTACCTGCTAAAAAAATTGTTCTTGAAGATGTTGTTTTTAAATACGTTAGCTATAAAAAATCTCATAGAATTGTTAAACCTTCCTACAAACCCTACTCTTTAATTAATACAAATGTTATAACAACAACTACAATCTAAGAGTCATGCTCTAATATCAATAGAATATCCGTCTTGATATTTTATAATTCTTATCTAAAATGATTTTTAATGGATAATAAATTCGAATTAAAAAATCTTGCCACTAAAAAGGAACTTAATGATGCTATTAATCCTTTAAAAACGGATGTTAAAACCTTAAAAAAAGACGTAGCGATATTAAAGAAATCAGTTTTAAACATTGAAAGTAAGATTAATATTTATTCAGATATGTATGAAGTCAACAAATGGAATTCTGAAAAATTAGCAAACAGAGTTAATAAACTTGAAAAACACGCTGGATTAACACCTCCTCAGGAGTTTTTAGTTTCTGGAATATAAATCCTCCAATATAGATCTTAATTTAAACTTCCACTATTTTTGTGTTAATATGCAATTACTCTGCCCCTAAGAAAATCTTTCTAAAGTATATTTATTACTTAAAAGGGGGTGTTAATTTTTAAAAATATGGCAGAAACCGATAAAGTTAATAACAAAAAAGAAGGTAAAGACGGTTTATCGCTTATCATAGGAGGCATTTTCATAATGACATTGGTATTTGCAACCTATAATTATTTTAATAAAGGGAGAGAAAAAAATAATGAAGAGGAAAAAGAGAAAAGTTTCATTGAAAGTATTTTTGACAGAGACAAGGGGGATTTGAACGGAGATGGTGTAATGGAGGATTCAAAGGAAGAAAAAATTGAAGAGGAGAGCAAATTAAATATTAGTTCAGAAGAGATAGGATGGGTTGCTAATGATTACAAAGAAGGAGACATAAAAGGGAAAACATATACAGTCGTGGAAGGAGATACATTGTGGGAAATTGCAGAAGCAGTCTACGGAAACGGATTTGAATGGGGACGAATATTAAGTGCGAACAGCGATTCTATTTCGTACCTACCAAACGGATCTCAAGCATTGATAGTTCCCGGTCAAGTTCTTCAATTACCGTAAGGATATTTTCATCATTTAATATTAATATTAAAAAAGTCACAAACCAATACATTTGGTTGTGTGACTTGTTGTTTAAGATATAATAGGTAAGATTCTAGTTTAATTGTGAGTTTAAAGAGTTAATATCTGAAGTATTTTCGCGGGCGTGGCTTAGTGGTAAAGCGTCTCCTTCCCAAGGAGAAGATCGCGGGTTCGAATCCCGTCGCCCGCTCCAGAGAGGTTGGCAGGATTTT
>Ga0116178_10001764_pt1 | contig 17626 bp, 17 predicted proteins | sample AD_STIC12_MetaG_FD_89880 | JGI IMG/M metagenome (GOLD analysis project Ga0116178, IMG submission 89880) | Active sludge microbial communities of municipal wastewater-treating anaerobic digesters from USA - AD_STIC12_MetaG | ecosystem: Engineered > Bioreactor > Anaerobic > Digestate | place: USA... | reverse complement strand
GTAAATCGAAAAACTCAGCGGCAACGATGGCAAAATGGCGGTAAACGCCTTTGGTGATTTTGATGATTTCCTTCGTGTCCTTTTCGGGGAAAGAACGCATCAGATTATGCAGCGTAATTAAACGGCTTTTTGTGCCGATGTGATAAAAAAGAAAAAATATCGATAAAAACATTCCCTTGCGCACAAATCGGGGAATGCCGTGAAAAACAGCAAGCAATATGTGGGTCGTTCTGGTTTTTTCAACTGGCATAGTTATTGATATTTACAGGGGCTTCCCGCATTCCTTGCATTTGCCGTCCGGACCGATAACACCGATACAGGCCTCGTCGCTGCATAAGACCCTTTTTTCCCAGTCCTCGTCAGAGTCGGTAATTTCTTTATCGGCTTCGTGTGACTTTTCTATATCACCAAACTCTGCCTCTGACTCGTTTGCCGGCGGCGGTGTCCCATCGTAGGCCCTGCCGCATTCCTTGCATTTGCCGTCCGGGCCGATAACACCGATACAGGCCTCGTCACTGCATAAAACCCTGTTTTCCCAGTCTTCGTCTGCATCAAAAATGATCTCTTCCATATCCGTCTCCGGCCGTTCTCTATAGTGTCTTATGATGTGGGGCGCGAAAAGTCAAAAACGTTTTTATTTGCCGTCTGCAACCTGCCTGCAAAAACCGCCCCTGTTCGTTCCAGGCAAGGATACGCAAAAGAATATTTTATCCCTTGATGCAGGCAACTGCCGCGAGTCTCGCCACTTTTTTTGCCAGCCCTGCCTCATGAACCACCCCAACAACGTCATCAACGTTCTTATATGCTTCGGGCATTTCTTCGGCAAGTGTAGCTTTTCCGGCAGACATGACCAAAACACCCAGGCCGGCCAGCTCACGGCTGATCGACCGCCCCCTGGCCGCCCTGAGTGCGGCAGAGCGGCTCAACACGCGGCCCGCCCCGTGGCAGGCACTGCCGAAAGTCTCGGTCATTGATTTTTCGCCGCCCGCCATGACATAAGAGCCGGTTCCCATATCACCAGGTATCAGCACCGGCTGCCCCACTTCGCGATAGGCCCCTCCCACCAGTGGATGCCCTGCAGGATAGGCACGTGTCGCGCCCTTGCGGTGGACACAGACCTTTTTATCATGGCCGTTGATATTAAAGGATTCAATTTTGGCGATGTTATGACACACGTCATACACCAGGCGCATCCGTAATTCGCGCGGCGATGCGCCCAGTGTCTTTTCAAAAACTTCACGTGTCAGGTGCATCAGAATCTGCCGGTTCGCCCACGCGTAGTTTGCCCCGCATGCCATCGCCGCCAGATAACTTTTGCCCCCGGGTGAGCAAAGGTAGTCGCATGCCAATTGCCTGTCGGGAAGCACAATGCCTGTTTTGTGCTGGTTTTTGACCATCGAGGCCAGATAATCATCGCAAATCTGATATCCCAGGCCGCGTGATCCACTGTGAATCATGACCGCGATACTGCCTTTGCGAAGCCCGAACACGTGTGCTGCTTTTTCGTCGTAGATTTCCCGGACAACCTCGATTTCCAGAAAATGGTTTCCCGATCCGAGTGTCCCCAGCTGATCCCTGCCCCGCTCCAATGCTCTGGCGGATACTTGCCCCGGGTCCGCCCCCGCCATACAGCCTCTGTCTTCGGTAGCGTCCAAATCCTCAGCAAAACCAAACCCGGCTTTTATCGCCCAGCCCGCTCCCTCCTCGAGCACTTTTTTTTGGTCACGCCCGGAAAGCTTCACGTGTCCTGAAGATCCGACACCGGAGGGTATGTGTCTAAACAAGGCGCTCGTCAGCTCCTGAAGGCGCTCCCTTATATCGTCCAGCTCAAGAGACGTCGCCACAAGACGGCAACCACAATTGATGTCATAGCCGACGCCGCCCGGCGAGATAATCCCCTCCTCCATATCGAAGGCGGCAACCCCGCCGATAGGAAAACCATATCCCCAGTGGACATCAGGCATTGCCAATGAATAGTTGACGATTCCCGGCAGGCAGGCGACATTGGCCACTTGTCTGGCACTTTCGTCTTTTTCCAGCAGGCTCGCCATTTGCCGGCTGGTATAAATCATTCCGGGCACGCGCATGGCACCGGTTTTAGGCACCAGCCAGCGGTAATCATCGATCTTTTCCAGTTTGATTTCCTGTCGCATTTGCCAAGTGTGAAATTACATGGATAAAGAGAAGACAGCCGGATAATAACCGCCCTACTCGAAAACCAACATGACAGCACGCACCGGGAAGACCCTATTCTTTCAGCCGGCGTGCCAGAACTGTCCAGTTGAGCTGACCTGTTTTTTTAACGTGCAGTGTCCGATATTTGCCAAAAGGGATGAGTGGAACGATGAGACACAGCCACAGTCTCTGGATGACCGATCCGCATCTGGGGCAGGTACTTTTATCATGCGTGATAAACGACGGACCAACAGAGAAACCTTCTTTTTTGCTGGTCGCCATTTCCCAAAAAATTGCGTTGAGACCGGTTTCTTCCACATCTTTGGTTTTCGAAAGGCAGGTCCGGCAAAAAAGCGCCTTTTTGGCGCAGTTGATGGAGCAGTAGACGCTCTCCCCGACCGTGTATCCCTCGAAGTCCGAATACTGTTTGCAATAATCACATGTCTTCATCTCATTTCCTTTTTACGGAGGTGAATGAAAATGCACAAAACACTGGATGTTTCTCTTCGCCTCAAACAGGCACGCCGATCATGTTAATATCTTACCATGTAATACATTTTTTATAATAAACAATTATTGAACAAATGTCACCATAAAAGATAAGACCGCACAAACACTGTAACTGCCGGTAAACAATCGTTAAGATGTGCCGCTCATATATCGAAGATCACCCGCGCCGCCCAGCCGGATTTTTCTTTTGAAACACGTAAACCGTGGTACGTGACCGCCTTTATTTCAAGTTGCGGCCTTCTCCGGGCCGGCTCAAAACAAATGACCGCCGCAAGCCTCCTGCGTCCGCCTTTTTCAATCCGGCAACCACACAACACAAGACCTCTGCTGTTTTGCAAATAGAGGATTTCACGTAAAAAATTAACAAGCAAGTCTTCCGTGTCCGCTCCCTCGATATGGATACTTTCTTCCTTTTCCCCTGAATAATGCGTCGCTGGCGCCCCGGTCATAAGATGAGACATGGCCAGTGCGGCGCGGCAAAAAAGTTCCTTTTTGGTCCTGGCCTGAATTTCTATTCCGATATCGGCGGTGTGATCAATCAGTGTGTACATTGCCATGTGCTATATATAAACGATAAGCCCCGCTCCGGCAAGAAGAGGTTCTTACCTCTTGAGCCACCTGATGGGTAAAATCGTTTCTTCTTGCATTGTGATGATTTCGCCTGTATTGTCTGGCCTGCCGTTCGGGTTTTATTACCCGTGCTGCCGATCTTTCACCGCCAGTGTGTCTGCGCCAGACCGACGCAGTAAAATAATAGTGCAAACGACAGGGGGACAAATGACACAGACAAATGAAGCAAGGCCGCCTTTCCCGCCCTTCAATGCGGAATCAGCCGCGCAAAAAGTGAGAATGGCGGAAGACGCGTGGAATACGCGCGATCCGGAGCGTGTCTGTCTGGCCTATACAGCAGACAGTACCTGGCGCAACCGCTCGGAATTTATCCGCGGCCGTGAGGAGATAAGACTTTTCCTGCAAAGAAAATGGGCCAGGGAGCTCGACTACCGCCTCATCAAGGAAGTATGGGCCTTCCATGAAAACCGTATTGCCGTACGTTTTGCCTATGAGTGGCACGACGATTCGGGAAACTGGTTCCGCTCATACGGTAATGAGAACTGGGAGTTTTCACAATCCGGCCTGATGCAAAGACGCATTGCCAGTATAAATGATCTGCCCATCAATGACAGACAGCGCAAATATCACTGGCCGCTGGGCAGAAGACCGGATGATCATCCCGGTCTGTCGGATCTGGGTCTGTAAATCTTCCGCGCCATCACAGAAGATTTCTTTAGTTTATTCGTCGCTTTCCTGTGCGTCCGGCGCGTCTGGGTCGTCATTCCCATTGCTTTCATCATCGCGGTCATCTCCCTCGGAGGTGGTGCGAGCCAGGCCGACCAGACTTTCTTCGGCATCGAGTTCGATGAGCTTGACCCCCTGCGTCACACGATGGTTTACAGGAATTTCATTTACCCTGAGACGAATGACCTTGCCGGTGGAGCTGATGAGCATGACCTGTTCGTCGCCTATGACCTGAAGCACACCCGAGACATTGCCGATCTTGGCAACAGTCTTTAAGTTGATGATTCCCTTTCCGCCACGCGCCTGTACACGGTACTCATCGATCGGCGTGCATTTGCCGTAGCCGTTTTCCGAAACAGTCAACATAAAAGTTTCCTGCGCCGGTATTTCCACGCCAATGACATCGTCTCCCTCATCCAGATTGATGCCGCGCACACCACGCGCCGTTCGCCCCATGTCTCGTACGTCATTTTCTTTAAAGCGGATTGCCATACCCAGACGCGTCGCCAGGAATATGTCCTGACTGCCGTCGGTGAGTTGCACATCCACCAGCTCGTCTCCTTCATCGATGGAGACTGCAATGATTCCACCCTGGCGCGGGTTGGAATAGGCGGTCAGATCTGTCTTCTTGATGATGCCGCGTTTGGTTACCATAACGACGAACCTGTCTGATACAAACTCTTTAACCGGCAAAGTGGCACTCACTTTCTCGTCGGGCATAAGGTTGACGAGATTGACAATCGCCTTCCCTCTGGCGGCGCGCCCCGCCTGTGGAACCTGATAAACCTTGAGCCAGTACACCCTGCCTTTATTGGTGAAGACCAGGAGGTAATTATGGGTGGAGGTAATAAATATTTTTTCGACAAAATCTTCCTCTTTGGTACCCATGCCCACTTTGCCGCGGCCCCCGCGCCTCTGGCTCTTGTAAAGGCTGACCGCATTTCTTTTAATATAACCGGCATGCGATATCGTCACCACCATGTCTTCTTCCACAATCAGGTCCTCAATATTGATATCCTCCGAGGAGGCAACAATTTCGGTGCGCCTTTCATCTGCGTATTTTTCCTTTATTTCCGTAAGCTCTTCAACGATCACCTGCAGCACTTTTTGGGGATCGGCCAAAATCCCCTCCAACCGGCTGATGAGCGTGGTTACCTCGGCATACTCCTGGTCGATCTTGTCGCGTTCAAGCCCGGTCAGGCGCTGAAGCCTCATCTCTAAAATCGCCTTGGCCTGAATTTCGGAAAGGTTGAATCTGGCACAAAGTGCGGTCATGGCCTCCGCGGGGCTTTTGGACATCTTGATGACATGAATGACGTCATCGATGTTCGCAAGCGCGATGATATACCCCTCCAGTATATGCGCCCTTTCGCGCGCTCGCGCCAGCTCGAATCTCGTCCTGCGGGTGACCACCTCCTGACGAAATACAACGAAACGCTCGAGCATTTCCTTGAGATTTAAAACAGCCGGGCGGCCGTCGGCTATCGCCAGCAATATAATGCCGAAGGACACCTCCATCTGGGTAAACTTGTAGAGTTGATTGAGGATAACGGCCGAATTTTCGTCGCGCTTGATATCGATCACTACACGGATGCCGTCACGGTCGGATTCATCGCGCAGATCGGAGATTCCGGAAATTTTCTTGTCCCGCACCAGCTCGGCGATTTTTTCAATGAGGGAGGCCTTGTTCACCTGGTAGGGCAATTCGGTGATCACAATCGTTTCACGATCGTTGCGCGCGTTTTTTTCGATGAGAGCACGCGCGCGGATACGTACGATACCACGGCCTGTACGGTAAGCGGATAAAATGCCTTCTCGACCATTGATGAAACCGGCTGTCGGAAAATCTGGTCCGGGAATATGTCTGATGAGGTCATCGACGGATATTTTCGGGTTTTTGATAAGTGCGATTGTGCCATCGATAATCTCCCCCAGGTTGTGCGGCGGAATATTGGTCGCCATGCCTACTGCGATACCTGCGGACCCGTTTAGCAAAAGAAGGGGGATCCTCGTGGCCAGCACAGATGGCTCGGTCAGAGACTCGTCATAGTTGGGAACGAAATCGACCGTGTCTTTGTCCAGATCGGCCAAAACATCTTCCGCTACCCGATCCAGACGGACCTCTGTGTAGCGCATGGCCGCCGGCGGGTCATCATCAATGGAGCCGAAGTTTCCCTGTCCGTCAACCAGAATATAACGCATGGAAAAATCCTGCGCCATCCGTACCAGCGTATCGTATATGGCCGCATCTCCGTGAGGATGATAACGGCCCATGATGTCACCGACGATGCGCGCCGATTTGCGGTAGGGCCTGTTGTAGCGGTTGCCCCCTTCGTACATGGCGTAGAGGATTCGTCTGTGCACCGGCTTGAGACCATCGCGAACATCGGGAATCGCCCGTCCGATGATTACGCTCATGGCATAGGCCATGTATGATTTCTTCATTTCATCTTCTATGTTCACAGGCATCTGCCTGTGGTGCATATCTCGTTCCATTCTTAGCTTCCCCTTAATTGTCTCACAACATACCGTGCACCGCCCAAGGACTGCTGCCTTGTTCGATACGGTAATTCGTTACTTTTTTCTAAACATCCAGGTTGGATACGTAGAGGGCATTTTGATAGATAAAGTCACGGCGCGGCTCCACCTGATCGCCCATCAGCGTTGTGAAAATCTCATCCGCCTGCACTGCGTCGTCAACTGTAACCTGCAACAGTGTGCGCTTTTCCGGGTTCATGGTTGTTTCCCACAGTTGTTCCGGATTCATTTCACCCAATCCTTTATAGCGCTGAATCGTCAGACCTTTTTTACCCATATTGACGATGTGATCAACCAGTTCTTTGGCAGAAACCAGGGTGACCGGCGTGGCGGCATCTTCAGGCTGATCCAGATAAGGAGGCTCTCCTAAAACAGCCACCTGCGTCAGTTGATTGCGAATCTCTCCGAATTGCGGTGTCAAAAAAGTTTCCCGGTCGATGCAACTGGTTGCCTTTGTACCGTTTTTTCGGATACTAAAGATCATTTTGTACCCGCCATGATCCGGATCCTCGTCAATACGGTAGTCGGCTATTGTCTCGTTACCCAATGCCACTACCGTCCGTCCGGCTATTTTCAAAAGTTCGTGCTCATTTTGAAATGTTGTTTCCAGCAGGCCCGGATCTCCGGCCAGCACACGCATCAGGCGGCGGTCACGTCCTTCCCTTTCGAAGCGATCCAACATATCCTCAATGCGCATCACTTTTTTAATCAGCGTCAGAAGCTTTGTACCGGATACAGGGAAGGGACTGCCGTCGCCCATCTGCAGCCGCACTTTATCGACACCGTTTTCCAGAACATAGTTTTTCATTTGTTCTTCGTTTTGGATATAGAGTTCCTTTTTCTTTTCGACAACCTTATACAAAGGCGGTTGAGCGATGTATAAATGACCCCTTTCGATCAATTCGCGCATCTGCCGGAAAAAGAAGGTCAGCAAAAGCGTGCGGATATGAGCTCCGTCAACATCGGCGTCCGTCATGATAATCACTTTATGGTAGCGCAGCTTGCTGATGTCGTAATCATCGGCGCCGATGCCTGCGCCGAAGGCTGTAACCATCACTTTGATTTCTTCATTTTGCAGCATCTTGTCGAAACGGGCTTTTTCCACATTGAGAACTTTACCTCTGAGCGGCAGAATCGCCTGATATTTGCGGTCACGCCCCTGTTTTGCGGAACCACCTGCAGAATCTCCTTCCACCAGATATATCTCACTGAGCGCGGGGTCTTTTTCCTGACAATCGGCCAGCTTCCCTGGAAGAGAACCAACCTCCAGAGCTCCTTTTCGCCTGGTCAGCTCACGCGCGCGACGTGCCGCCTCACGCGCCCGGGCCGCCTCCATACATTTGTTTAAAATTTGTCTGGCAACGGATGGATTTTCCTCAAGATAGGTGCCGATTTTTTCATACACTATTCCTTCGACAAGACCTTTTACATCAGAGTTACCCAGTTTTGTTTTCGTCTGACCTTCAAATTGGGGGTTCCGGACTTTTACGCTGATGACACAGGCCAAACCTTCACGCAAATCCTCCCCGCGTAGTGATTCTTTGCCGTCTTTGATGATTTTATTGGCTGTGGCGTAATTATTGAAAACACGCGTCAGTGCGGAGCGGAAGCCGACCATGTGCGTGCCGCCCTCGATGGTATTGATACTATTGGCAAAGGAAAATATATTTTCCAGATAACTCTCGTTATACTGCAGGGCCACTTCAACTGTGCAGTCTTCACGTGCCCCTGTCACATAAATGGGGTTTTTGTGAAGTGTTTTTTTGTTGCGATTTATATACTCAACAAAAGATACGATACCTCCTTTATATAAAAATTCTACAGATTTATCGTCCCTTTCATCAATCAGCGTAATTTTTATACCGGAATTTAAAAAAGCCAGCTCTCTCAAACGGTTGGCGATAATATCAAAGCTGAACTCCGTTTCCTCAAAAATTTCATTATCGGGTAAAAAAGTGACGGTTGTCCCCTTTCCTTTTGTTTTTCCTACCTTCGCCAGTGGTGCATCCGGCACGCCCCTTTTATATGTTTGACGGTAAACATTACCGTCGCGGCGTACTTCCAGTTCACATGTACTAGATAGTGCATTTACGACGGAAACACCTACACCGTGCAGACCGCCCGATACTTTATATGTATCGCTGGTGAATTTTCCTCCCGCATGCAGCTTGGTCAGGGCAACTTCCGCCGCCGAAACCCCCTCTGTTTTATGAATTTCCACAGGAATACCGCGACCATTGTCATCTACCACAATACTATTGTCGACGCGTATCTTCACGGTAATATTGTCACAAAATCCCGCCGCGGCCTCGTCAATACTGTTATCAACGACTTCATACACCAGATGGTGCAGACCATCTTTTCCGGTTGACCCGATATACATGGCCGGACGTTTTCTGACCGCCTCAAGCCCTTCTAAAACTTTTATACTGTCCGCATCATACATCTGTGTCATAAAACCTTTCCAATTCCTAAATCTTTAACGGCATGACAATGCACAAATAATCATCACCTTCAGAAGGTTTGATCAGCGTCGGCTTCAGCCCACTGCCGATTTCCATGATAATATTTTTAGTACCAACGGCGGAAACGGCGTCAATTAGATAATTTACGTTAAACCCGACGTCAGCATCCTCGCCATTGTAATCGATAAATATTTCTTCGGTTGCTTCGCCGACATCGAGGTTTGTTGAATTGAGCGTCATTTTACCTCCGGTAAAAGATATAATCACGCCACTGTATCTTTCAGAAGAAACAACATTCATTCTCCTCAACGCACGAAGCAACGATTCTTTATCCATGGTTACCTCCACCCCTTTTTCCGTGGGAATAACCCTCTTATAATCAGGATAATCCTGATCAACCAGGCTTACCTTTAAAACAGCATTATCCGTTTTCACCACAAGCATACTCTTGTCAATGCCTACACTGATGGTTTCATGCACGTCAGTTATTTTTCTGACTTCCATCAGCCCCTTACGTGGGATTATTATTCCCTTTCCAGTATTAAGCCCTGCTTCAGTCGTATTTACCTTTGCCACCGCCAGCCTGTGTCCGTCCGTCGCCACCATCCTCCAGATGTGATTTGTACCGTCCGTTGATGTTTCCAGAAATACACCGTTGAAGTTTTTCCTGCTCTCATCCAGAGCCATGGCAAAAGAAGTTTTGCTGATTAAATCCTTAAAAGCCGCGCCGGAAATATGGGCAAAGTTATCTACATGACTATCGACTATTGTGGGAAAATCATCCGCAGGCAGACCCGGTATTTTGTAAACAGCCATTTCCGATGTGATTTTGACGATGTTATTTGCGCTCTTTGTAAAATGTACATCCTCTCCCTGAATTTCCCTGATCATTTCATACAGTTTTTTGGCAGATAGGGTGATTTCCCCATTTTCGGCAATTTGTGCATCATATTCACAAAGGAGGCTTATTTCTCTATCTGTGGCGATAATTTTTAGTTTGTTCTGCTGCGTTTTTAAAAGAACGTTATTTAAAATAGGCGTAGTCGTCTTTTTTTCGACAATACCTAACGTCTTTTGAATTCCATCAAAAAAGGTATTTCTTTTTATTTTGAATTCCATTTCCGCCTCCCTGATAATTACTTTTTATTTTTGTTATTAATTAAATAAAATCAGTATTAGTAATATTACTTGTGGATATGTTGAGCGTTTCAAATTGCTTTTTAATTTTAAATATTTTCATCCTCACTGCCTGTTGATGAAATGTTTATGCCGCTATTAAGATCTGTTGATAATATTTTCTTCAATATCGCTAACTATTTTTTTTATGTCTGCGCTGGTTTCCATAAGTTGCGAAATTTTTTTATTTGCGTAAATCACAGTAGAGTGATCTCGTCCGCCGATTTTCTGACCTATGTCCGGGAAAGAAAGATTGGTAAGTTTTCTGGCCAGATACATGGAAATCTGTCTGGCTAAAACAAAGTTTTTGTTTTTATTATGCGCTTTAATGTCTGCAATTTTAACATTTAATTTAGAGCCGACGCTTTTTATTATTCCTTCGATGCTGACATCTTCTTTATTATTGTGTTGAACAAGTTTTTTAAGAACTTCGCGGACCAGATCGAGATTGATTTCCCTGTTGGTCAGGGAAGAATAGGCTGAAATTCTGATTAAAAACCCTTCCAGTTCCCTGATGTTCGACTCAACATGCGAGGCGATATACTGGGCAACCGCAGGAGAAAGTTCTATTTTGTTTTCCTGCATTTTTTTTTCGATAATCGCTATTTTGGTTTCTGTTTCCGGCGGCTGAATGTCGGCAATCAGTCCCCATTCAAAACGTGAGCGCAGCCTGGCCTCCAGATTTGGGATATCTTTGGGAAACTTATCCGAGGTGACGACAATTTGTTTACCCGAATCATGAAGAGTATTGAAAGTATGAAAAAATTCTTCCTGTGTTCTGTCTTTACCGGCTAAAAATTGAATGTCATCAATGAGCAATGAACCGACATTACGATATTTTTCACGAAATTTGGCCATCCGGTCAAAGCGGATGGAATTGATCATTTCATTCATGAATGCTTCCGCCGATACATACATGACATTTAAATCTGGATGGGTTGCGGCCGTCAGCAGGCCGATCGCGTTTAACAGATGAGTTTTTCCCAGACCGGAACCTCCGTAAATAAACAGTGGATTATAGTACTTCGCCGGTTGCTTGGCCACTGCGATGGATGCGGCATGGGCAAATTGATTGGAAGGTCCCACCACGAAACGCTCAAAAGTATAACTGCTGTTGAGATGAGATACATTTCCCCTCGACGGGGAAGCGACGGTGTTTTTTCCCTGCTCGAAAGGCAGCGCAGCGATTTCCAGTGATTTTTCCTTATCTTTACTCAATTTAAAGTCTATATCGACACTGACGCCGGTCACTTTTTGCAGAGAATTCTTAATCATGGACAGGTAGTTATCCATCAGCCAGTCTCTGAAGAACCTGTTGGGAACCGCCAACTGCACTCGTTTGTCCTCCATGGACACGATCTTTACCGGTTTTATCCAGGTGTCGAAGTTTTGCCTCGAGACTTTATCCTGAATAATTTTGGTGGCTTTGTCCCAAACTGTTTCCATTACGAACCTTTTGTCAATATGGTTATCAACAGGTGTTGATAAAAAAAAATCAGCCTGCCCTTACAGCTCGTCGAGCAGAAAACGGCTCAGGCGGTTTAACTCATCCATTGACTTGTAGGAAATTTCGATTACACCCTTACGCGCTGAACCTTTTATTTGAACTTTGGCCATGCATCTGGCGGTGAGTGATTTTTCCAGATCCGCGATATGCCGGTCTTTTTCCGGGGCCCTTTGCTCTACCTTTTTACTCTTGACTTTGTTTATTATTTTTTCCGTTTCACGAACGTTGAGTCCCCGCTTCAAAATTATACCCAGAGCAGACAACTGTTCATCAATGGAAGTCAGTGCCAGCAGGCAACGGGCGTGTCCGGGGGATATCTTTTTCTCAATTATCGCGGTTTTCACCGCGGCCGGCAGCTTTAAAAGACGGATTGTGTTGGCGATGGTCGAACGGTCTTTCCCCACCTGGGTAGCGATCGATTCCTGGGAAAGATTGAACTTTTCCATCAATGTGACATATGCATCCGCCTCTTCAAGAGGGTTTAATTCTTCGCGCAGCAGGTTTTCGATCAGCGACAGCTGGGCCGCCTCCTGGTCGGAGGCATTGCGAATGACTATCGGCACATCTTTGAGACCTGCCGCCTGGGCGGCGCGCCATCGTCTTTCCCCGGCTATTATTTCGTAGCCGGCCACAGCCCGGCGCACCACTATCGGCTGAATGATGCCGCTTTGTCTGACCGAGGCGACAAGTTTTTTCTGCTCTTCATCATTGAAGTTTTTCCGGGGCTGATACCGGTTGGGTTTAAGCTCTTCAATGGCGCAGTAACTACTTGCTTCCTGTTTGGCTCCACTATTATTCAATAAATCTGGAAGTATGGCCCCCAACCCTTTTCCCAGTACATCTTTTCTTTGTGCCATTTACACTCCCTCTCTCATTATTTCCATGGCCAGTTCCATATACGCCTGAGCCCCGCGCGATTTCGAGTCGTACATAATAACAGGCAGACCGTGACTGGGACTTTCCGAAAGCCTGACATTGCGCGGAATGATAGTTTTAAAAACCTTGTCTCCCAGATGCTGCCGGACATCCTGTGTAACACGGTGCGCCAGTGTGTTGCGCGGGTCGAACATCGTCAGCAGTATTCCATCAAGCGCCAGCTTCTGGTTGAGCCTTCCTTTCACCAGCCTGACTGTGTTGAGCAGCTGTCCCAAGCCTTCCATAGCATAGTATTCACATTGGAGCGGAACAATCAAGGAGTCTGCAGCCACAAGCGCGTTGACGGTCATAAAACCCAGCGAGGGGGGGCAGTCGATAATTATATAATCATAAATACCGTCGAGCGGTTTGAGAATTTCGCGCAATCGGATCTCCCGATCTTCCAGCTGTACGAATTCAACCTCCAGTCCGATAAGATCCTGATTTGACGGCACCATTTCCAAATTACGCAGGCCTGTTTTTACAATCACAGAGCTCAGAGGCAGCTGACCGATCATCGCATGGTAAAAGTTGGCTTTTTCGGAGACACTGCGGTCGATGCCCAGGCCGCTGGTGGAATTCCCCTGGGAGTCTGCATCGATAAGCAGTATTTTTTTATTGGCCACGGCCAGCGACGCGGACAGGTTAATGGCCGTTGTCGTTTTACCGACCCCGCCCTTTTGATTGGCGATGCAGATGATTTTATTCATTGTTTTCGTGCAAATCTTCCGGGGTTTTTTACCTGAAAAAGCTGTGTATGGACTAACACAAAAAAAGGTTTTTTAGAAGGAGTTTTTGCTTTATCCGACCTTTTGAAAAACGATTATTTCACGAAGCGGAGCGTCCTGCTGTGTTTGTGTAATATACTGATTTATTAGATATTTTGTCGATATATGAGGATCCTTCATTAGTTGACTGATTTCCCCGGCGAGATCCTCTCCTCTGAGAGTTATCAACAGGCCTTCCCGACCAAGAAAGTAATCCGCCAATTCCAGCAGATAAGGCAGCTTAAAGGCGGCTCTCGAAACGAGAATCTCAAATTTCCCCCGCCAAATTTCTCCGCGAAGGACGTTTTCCGTGCGGTCGTGAATGATTTGCGTCTGATTGAGTTTCAGCGAGCGGATCACGTTTTTTAAAAAAGAAATCTTCTTTCGGTTTGCCTCCAGAAGGTGGAGCTTGATGTCCGGATGGGCGATTTTCAGCGGAATGCCCGGAAAACCGGCGCCGCTGCCCGCGTCGAGCATGCATCCTCCCCCTGGCGGGATATACCGGGCAGGTGAAAGGGAATCCAGAAAATGGCGATTGATAATTTCGCCGGCGCTTTTTTCCGAGATGAGGTTTATTTTTTCATTCCACTTCAGAAGTTCACTGCGATAGACATCGAATTGACAAAGCTGCTGGTTGTCAAGCTCAATACCTAACCGGGCGGCGCCATCTTTGAGAAGCTGCATTTCTTCAGACATAGCCAGGCCATAACAAAAAATAACTTAAGCGGCAATGCAAAACGATCCGGTTTAGCCGACAGACCTTTCCCCGGCGGCTTCTCAGAAAAAGATTAAAGTTTCATTTGCCCAGGTCGATTACCATTTTAAGGAGCTTTGCCGCCATGAATGACATTACCAGCATCGCCTCGGCCGTTTTGGCCATGCAGCAGTCACAAACTCATGATTTGATTAACGTCGCCATGCTCAGGATGAATGCCGAGGCGGAAGCGGCCATGGCGGATATGTTGCTGCAGAATGCCCGTCAGATTGAAGCCCTCACCCATGCCGCAGCAGGCGGTGTCATCGACCTTTTCGCCTGAGCAGTGTAAATATTTCGTGCAATTCCAGGGCGCCGGATTTATAAGTTCCCTACTTTTTCCAGGGAGCTGAGTTCATGGGCGCGCAGAAGATCAACAAAAACATCAGTATTGTTTTATTCAGACCCAAACATGCCGGCAACGTCGGGGCTGTCGCCCGGGCCGCAAAAAATATGGGCATGGGAAAGATTATTGTGGTCGGGTCAAGCGACCTCGACCACGAAGAGATGGAGCAGCGCTCGACTCACCTGGCCAAGGATATGCTGGATGCCATCCAATACACGGACACTCTCCGGGAAGCACTGGGTAATTTTCAGTATATCATTGGCACCACAGCCAGGACCGGCAGAGCCCGCGGGCCGTTTGTAACACCGCGTGAGGCGGCCCGGAAAGCCGCCGCGCTCGCCTCACAAAATAAAATTGCGCTTCTGTTCGGCCCCGAAGACACAGGGCTTACCAACGAAGAACTGCGCCTGTGCCATTGTGTCGTGACGATTCCCACCTCACGGGAATTCACCTCGCTTAACCTCTCCCATGCAGTGATGATTTTGTGCTATGAGATTTTTCTGGCGACCCGGACGACGGCCCCGTCATCCGACGGACCACGTCTGGCTATGTCGTCAGAGCTTGAGGGCATGTACGGGCAGATCGGCGAACTTCTTTTGCGGGTAGGCTTTTTGAACAGGGAAAATCCCGAATACTGGCTGCTCGACATTCGCAGATTTTTTTCGCGTACCGGTTTGTCCTCGCGAGAGGTAAAAATTGTCAGAGGGATTTGCCGCCAAATCGAGTGGTATGTAAATAAAGGCGGCAAATAGCACCACTGCAATATTTTTTCTCCCTTTTCCCAAACAGCAAAATCGGGTCAGTTTTGCCCGGTTACTTTTTCTTCAGCGATGCGGCGATCTGCTTTGCGCGGTTAAATTCCTGCGTATTAATAATTGCGCCTCTGTCGGGGCTTTGCGCCGCCAGCTCTTTCATTTGTTGGACTCTTTCCACGCTGGGCGGGTGAGTACTGAAGGCATCCGACAGGCTTTTCATCAGCGGATCAGCATTTTTATTGCCGCTTTTTTCCATTTCCAGCAGTCTTTCATAAAATTTCCCGACATGATCCTTGTGGTAGCCTGCGGCCACAGAGTAGCGGAAACCGAGACGATCCGCCTCCATTTCATCCTCACGCGAGTTTACAAGAAAGGTGTATTTCTGTGCCAGAAATCCGCCTCCTGCCCCGACAACTCCACCGAGTGCCGCTGCCTTGGCCAGGCAGGCCTTGTCGCCCTTGTCGCACAGCAGAACTCCCAGGCCCAGCCCGGCGGCCGCGCCGACTACCGCTCCGCCGCCCACGTACATCCATGTTTTGTTCTGGGCTTTTTCCATTTGGTACATCCTTTCGGCGGAATGGCGGGAAACGACGTGGCCTATTTCATGCGAGACCACGCCCGCCAACTCTGCTTCACTTGACGTATTGGCAATGAGCGGCGCCGTAACAAAGATGGTGCCCGCCGGCATGGCAAACGCGTTGATGTCCGGTACATCGACGACTGTAAAATTATAGCGGTAGGGATTGCCTTCGAGGTTATTGGCGCGGACTATCTTCATGCCCAGGCCGGATAGATATTTCTGGAGTTCCTGATTCTGTACCGGCGGGTAGTCCTTAAGCATTTTAGGCAGAGCCTCTTTGGTGAGCCTCTCTTCGTCCTGTACTGTCATGTTGGTTTCCTGGCCGACATTGGAACCTTCGCGATAGCGTGATGAATGTGTCGGCGCGCAGGCAATCGTTGTCAGCATCAACAATACAATCAAAAGGCTGCTTATTCTTTTCATGATTTTCCTCTCCATAAAAATATTTACCGTCTCTTTGATGATGAAGTAATGCCCTTTGACGGCGATAAAAGCAATCCCTTTTTGCACAGGTGAAATTGTCATATGCCCGCAGACTGTTTACAGCGCCGATTTTTACCCGTTTCGGGAACGCCGGCTGCCATAGGGAGGCCTGGCTTTCTTTTGTCCCTCTCTTATTAAGATTCCTCCACTTCCGTCACTTTCCCGTCGTTTAGCCATGTCTGCACGGTAAAACGTTATACCAAGTTTGTCGCCCGCGTTTGCTCTTTGGACCTGTTTGTGATAAGTCATTGAAAATAATGAGCCATTTTTCAAAAGAGGTTCACGTCTTGCGTAAAACGGGAATTGTAAAAGATAAGCGCTACTTAAAGCACAAAGCGGGATTTTCCCATCCGGAAAGCCCCGAGAGGCTGGCGTCTGTCTATGAAATGCTCGAAAGCCCATCGTGTGCCCGTCATTACGTCCGCATCGAACCTCGTGCGGCACTCCCAGAAGAAATAGCCTACGTGCACACGCCCCATTACATCGACTTTGTATCCTCTACCTCAGGAAAAAGCCACGTGATTTTGGATTCTGATACAATAACGAGCGCAGACACCTACAAGATAGCCCTACTTGCCGCGGGCGGTCTGCTCAATGCCATCGACGCGGTCATCGCGGGCGATGTCGATAACGCCTTCGCCTTTGTGCGCCCCCCCGGTCATCACGCCGGTGCCGGCAATTCGGCCGGCTTCTGCATTTTCAACAATGTTGCCATAGGAGCCATGCACGCCCGCTACAGACACAATGTCAAAAAAGTGTTGATTGTCGACTGGGACCTTCATCATGGAAACGGCACACAAAAGATGTTCTATGCAGACCGGCAGGTGCTCTATTTCTCCACCCATCAATACCCTTATTATCCCGGCACGGGAAGCTGGCAGGAAGTGGGCGAGGGTATGGGGCTTGGCTTTACCGTAAACGTACCCCTGAGCCGGGGGGCGGTGAACGGTACATTCGTGGCGGCCCTTAGAAAAATTCTCCTGCCGATTGCTTTGGCCTACCAGCCTGAGCTCATCCTGGTATCAGCCGGCTACGATACATATTACAAGGACCCGCTCGGCGCGATGCGTGTTACGCCGGAGGGGTTTGCCGCGATGACGCGCATTCTTATGGACATCGCCGATGAATGTTGCGGCGGAAAACTGGTGGCTGTTCTGGAGGGAGGCTACCATCTGGGCGGCCTGGCGCAATCGGCAAGAGCCACGTTAATGGAGATGAGAGATGAAACACACATGACCGATGAGCAGCTCCTGCGCCTGGAAGGGGAGGCGGATGAGGCCAACAGACAGGTATTGAAAAAAATTGTTTCCGTGCAACGCGCGTACTGGGATGTGTTTTGAGGAGGTCGTTTTGAAGATC
>Ga0116178_10001763_pt1 | contig 17628 bp, 16 predicted proteins | sample AD_STIC12_MetaG_FD_89880 | JGI IMG/M metagenome (GOLD analysis project Ga0116178, IMG submission 89880) | Active sludge microbial communities of municipal wastewater-treating anaerobic digesters from USA - AD_STIC12_MetaG | ecosystem: Engineered > Bioreactor > Anaerobic > Digestate | place: USA... | reverse complement strand
GCGCCAACAATATCGCCGAGAACATGATGGACCAGATATACCGCCGGGGCCTCGACGCGCCGGCCTGGTTCGTGACCGGTGCCGGCACCGGCGGCACCAGCGCCACGATCGGACGCTACCTGCGGCTGCGCCCCGAACTCGCCCGGACGCGGCTCTGCGTCGTCGACCCGGACGGGTCGGCCTATTTCAAGGCCTTCGTCAGCGGCGACTGCGCCATCGCCGGTCGCTCGTCGCCGATCGTCGAGGGCATCGGCCGCGGCCGGGTGGCCAGCGCCTTCCAGCCCGGCGTGATCGACCATATGATCGCGGTCGCCGACAGCGGCTCGGTCGCCGGTGCGCTCTGGCTGGCCGAGCGCACCGACCGCCGCTTCGGACCGTCGAGCGGCACCAACCTGATCGGCGCGCTGCTGCTCGGCCAGGCGGGCCAGCTCGTTGACGGTGAGCGGGTTGGGCGTGGCGTTGTGGATGTCGCTCGACACCGAGGGGTCCCGCAGCAGGCGGCCGACGTCGTCGAACCGGGTGACCACCCACCCGAACATCGTCGGTGAGCGGTGGACCGGGTCGGCCTCGCGCAGGCCCTGCACCACGATCCGCGCTTCGCCGCCCTTGAGGAGGTCCTCGGTCGGGTTGACCACGTTGAACAGGACGGCCAGCGTGTCGGTCCGGGCGAACGTCATCCTCGGGTCCGTGACGAGCTTCTGATCGTCGGACTTGAAGGGGACGTGCACGTCGCGGGGGTAGGCCTCGAACTTGTAGCCGAGGAAGGGGCCGTCGAGCGAGGGCTTCGTTCCCTCGGGCGGGACCTCGATGTCCTTCTCCAAGACGCTGAACTGCTTGCCGACCGTGTTCGTCAGGAGCACGCTCAGCTTGTACTTGCCCTCGATGACAGGGAAGGACTCCTCGATGGCCAGGCCGTTGGCCCGGACCCGCTCCCAGTCGCTCTTGGGGAAATAGAGGGGGAATTCCCGGGTGTACTGGAAAATAACGTCCTCGCCGGACCGCAGGCTGACGTCGGTCCGGAAGCTGCAGTAGAACTGGTCCTTCGGGACGTAGGCGTCGACGTTGACATCGGTGGGGACCATCGAGAAGTGCAGGAAGCGCAGGCCCGTGGCCGGGTCGTGGATCAGGGCCGTCGCCGCGTAGCTCTCGACGTAATTCGTCAGGTACTCCGTGGATACCAGGCCCTTGTAATTGAGGAAGTGGGAGGCGTAGGACGGGTTCACGTCCTTCTTGGGGGACTCGAGGATCGAGGCCATGAGGATGGCGTTGCGCGGCGAAGGCGAGAAATCGAGGCCGTAATCGCCCGGGATGCGGGTGAGGGACAGCTCGGCCAGCGTCGGCGACTGGTCCTCGATCTTTTCGTAGAGGGCCGAGTAGTCGAACGGGTCGCCGATGTCGCGCTGGTGCTGGAGGAGCCGGGAGGGGCCGTCGGAGAGGGGATCGTAGAGCTTGTATTCGCCGACGCCGCCCCGCTGATAGAACAGCAGGGTGAATTGGGGCGGGAGGTCCTTGCGGGGGTCGCCGTAATAGCTCCACGACTGGCAGGGGACGATGCCCTGCGTCCCGTCGAAGCGCTCGATGCCCTGGGGCGGGCCGAGGATCATGTAGATGCGGCCCATGTCGGTCCGCCAGCCCTCGCGGGCCACCGTCCGCCCCAGGAACTCGTTGACGTACCGGAACCGCTTGGCGAGCTCGTCCCGGTACTCGTTCTCCGGCGTCCCGGGCGTCGGGTCCCGCTGTTTCCAGAACGCCTCGATGAAGACGTCCCGGTCCCGGTCGCTCCGGAGCTGCAGGAAGACGTCCCGCTCGACGGGCTGGATGTGATAGGCGACGAGGGCCAGCCAGTCCCGGTACTGCTCGGGGAGGTCCTTCTCGTCGACCTTCTGGGCCGGGGCGGACGCCGCCGCGAGCAGGAGGACGAGCGCCGCGCGCAGGAAGCGTCTCATGGCCGGCCCGGGAGCGCTACTTCTTCTTCAGATACTCGAGGAACCCCTTGACCTGGGCCGACCGCCCGGACTCGGCGTCGACCTTCAGGTACTCCTCGAAGGCCGCGACGGCTTCCGCGTTCCGCTGGAGGTTGAGGAAGGTCAGGCCGAGCTGGAAGAGCGCGTCGGCCGAATCCTTCTGCTTCTCCACGGCCTTCTGGTAGAACTTGAGGGCGTCCTCGAACTTGGCGTTGTTGTAGTAGTTCGTGCCGAGGTTGTAGAGGACCGTCGGGTCGTCGATCTTCTCGAACTCGACCTTGCCGTACCACTCGAGCGCCTTGGCCGAATCGCCGCGGTTGGCGTAGCTGTTGCCGACGGCGATGATGGCGCTGATGTTCTTCGCGTCCTTCTCGATGACCTTCAGGTAGCTCGCCTCGGCCAGCTCGTACTTCTCCTGGGCGAAGTAGCAGTTGCCGATGTTCATGTGGATGAAGGAGGCGTCCGGGTAATTGGCCAGGATGCTCTCGTAGACCGCCCGGGCCCCGTCATAATCCCGGGCGTCGAACAGCTCGTTCCCCTTGGTCAGGAGGTTCCGGATCTCGTCGGTCAGCACGAGGCCCTCGACCTTGACCAGCTTGACGTTGATGTCGGGGTTTTTCTTGCTCTCGGAGATATCGACCGACACCTTCTTGGGGGCGTAGCCGATCTTGACGAAATCGACGTTCCAGCCGCCGCTGCGGATCCAAGCGGCGAGCCACTTGCCGGCCTTGTCCGTCTGGACGGAGATGCCGTCCTGGGCCTTGAGCGAGAACAGCCGGACGGTGACGCCCTCGAGGGGCTTGCCTTGCTCGTCGGTGACGACGCCCTGGAGGCGCCCCTTGCCCTTGTAGTCCTGGGCCAGAAGGGCGCCGGCGCAGAGGAGCGCCACGAGGCCAAGCCATGCCGCTTTCTTCATCTCGACCTCCTCGGTGAGGGACTATTCTAACATGTCGGAGCGACAAAGCAAGCCGCCCCGCCCCGGGCCGCCGCTAATCGTCAACGAACCCCTGCCTGTGGGTGACGCGGAAGTCCCGGCCGCGGACCTTGACGGTCAGGCTGCGGAACCGGCCGTCGGCCCGCAGGGCCGCGGGCGTGTAGTACAGCAGGTAATAGTTCTCCGAGGCCTCCACGGCCTGCCGCATGACCGCGGCGATGTTCGCCGACGCCGCCGCGAGCCCGCCCGTGGCCCGGGCCATCTCCCGGAGGGGGCCGAAGATGTCCTCCGACATCTCCTCCATGCGGACCCCGCTGAACCGGTCGGCCGGCCGGGCGACGTAGAGGAAATGGACCGACGCCGAAGCGTCGGCGTAGGCCTTGGTGACGATGTCCACGTTGAGCGACGTCTCCCGCCTCTCGAGCCCGAAGATGGTGTCGAGGGATTGGGCGATGTCGGGCCTCTGGTTGTATTTCGTCGCCAGCATGTCGATGATCCGGGGGTCGAGCTTGGGGATGAACTCCCTCTGGTAGAAGAAGAAAACGCCCTTCTGGCCCTCGAGGGCCTTGAGATCGGCGGCGAAGGCGAGCAGGCGCTTCTCGTCCACGGCCCGCAGGGATTCCAGGCGGCCGAGGAGCGCGGCGTAGTGCATCAGCTGCTCCTCGATGGCCACGCCCTGATAGGGCGACTCGGCCGGGATGGCCGCCAAGGGATCGACGAGCGCCTGGGTGATCCCTTCCGCGGTGATTTCGCGGGCCCGGACGTCGGAGGCGATGACCCGGGCGAGATCGGTCATCTCCCCGAGGATGGCCCGGGATTCCGTGTAGCCGGACTGGATGTCGCGCCGCAGGAGCCCGACGACCTGGGCGTAGGTCTTCTCCCGTCCGACGAGGCCGAAGAGCTCGCCCTTCATCCGGTAGGTCTTCAGGGGCGTGACGATGGTCAGGTTGTCGCCGGGGAGCAGGACGGTCCTGACGAAATAGCCCAGGGCCTCGCCGACCTTGGCGTCGTAGTCGCCGAGCTGGAAGAAGAGGAAGAAATGGCGGGTCGTGGCCGGCACGGCGTCCCCGCCCGGCTCCTGCCGCTCGATGATCCGCTTCTTGACGAGATAGAAGGCCTCGATCTTCTGCGGGAGGCCGTCCTCGAAGAGCTCGAAGTCGTCGAGGGTCAGGTTGTCGACGAACGCCCCGCCCTGAAAGACGCGCACGGGGACCTCGATGTTGACGGCCGCGATCTCGTGCCGCAGGACCTGGGCCCGGACCCCCGAGGCGACCGTGAGGATCGCCCCGAGGACGGAAAGGAAGCGGCGGACCGGTCCGTTCATGGCCGCCTCCATTATATCACGACCGGCGGCCGGTCCCGGCGCACTCCGAGGCCGCGCCCCTGAGGATGTCGAGGCCGTGCGCCAGGGCCGGGAGGACGGCCGCCAGGCTCTCGCGGACGGCCCGCTCGCTGCCGGGCAGGTTGACGATCAGCGTCGACTTGCGGATGCCGGCCGCCGCCCGGCTGAGGATGGCCGCCGGCGTCCGCTCCGCCCCCGCCCTGCGCATGGCCTCGGGCAGGCCGGGCGTCTCCCGCTCGATCACGGCCTTGGTCGCCTCGGGCGTCCGGTCCCGGGGGCCGAACCCCGTCCCGCCGGTCGTCAGGACGAGGTCGAGGCCCTCGTCGGACCAGGCGACGAGGACGCCGCGGATGTCCGCCTCCTCGTCCGGGACGACGGCCGTCCGGACGACCTGGCCGCCGGCGGCCTCGATCACCCGGCGCGCTGCCGGCCCGCTGCGGTCCTCGCGCTCGCCCCGCGAGGCCTTGTCGCTGACGGTGAGGATCCCGACTCTCATGGTCATCCTCCGATCCGGAACATCTCGCTCGTCAGGGCCTCGAGCGCGCCCCGCTCCCAGGTCGCCTTGGAGGCGAGGGCCGAGCGGATGAGGCCTTCGAGCGCGGCCGGCCCGCCCGTCCCCTCGCGCAGGGCCCGGCGCAGATCGGTCCCCGCGCGGTCGAAGAGGCAGACCCGCAACCGCCCGTCCGGGCCGAGCCGGAGCCGCCCGCAGCCCCGGCAGAAGGGCTCGGACAGCGGGGCGATGAAGCCGAGCCGGGTCCCGTCGTCGAGCCGGAAGACCGAGGCGACGCCGCCCGCGTCCGGGACGGGAGCGAGCGGCCCGAACGCGTCCTCGACGCGGGCCCGGACCTCCGCGCCCTTGACGACGAGGGCCGGCCGCCAGCCCCCCAGCTCCTTGCACTCCGGGCCGAGGCCGCTCGTCGGCATGAGCTCGATGAAGCGGACCTCGACCCGCTCCGCGCGGGCGAAGCGGACGAAGTCGGGGACCTCGTCGTCGTTGAGGCCCCGGATGACGACCGTGTTGATCTTGACGGGCGCGAGCCCGGCCGCGCGGGCCGCGGCGATCCCCGCGAAGATGCGCTCGATGCCCTTTCGCCGGGCGATCTTCTCGAAGCGGTCCGGGCGGAGCGTGTCCAGGCTGACGGTCACCCGGCCGAGGCCGGCGGCCTTGAGCCCGGCCGCGGCCTCGGCCAGCCGCATCCCGTTGGTCGTCAGGGCCAGGTCGTCCGGCCCGAGCCCGGCCAGCAGCCGGACCAGGGCCGCGAGGCCGCGCCGGGCCAGCGGCTCGCCTCCGGTCAGCCGGAAGCGCCGGACGCCGGCGGCCATGGCCGCGCGGGCCACGGCCGCGATCTCCTCGTAGGTCAGCATCTCGGCCATCGGGACGAGAGGAACGCCCGCCTCGGGCATGCAGTAGACGCAGCGCAGGTCGCAGCGGTCGGTGACCGAGACGCGGAGGACCTTAGCGCTTCTCAACGGCGTCCCCGGGCCGGACCGCGCCGCCTTCCAGGACCTCGCAGAAGACGCCGCGGACCGGCATGATGCAGTCGCCGACGATCTTGAACACGGCGCACTTCGTGTGGCACTCCTTGCCGATCTGGCTGACCCGCAGGCGGACGGACGCTCCGACGGCGATCTCGTCGCCGACGCGGAGGGCGCCGAGGTCGAGGCCCCGCGTGGTCAGGTTCTCGGCGTAGGACCCCGGCCCGAGCCGGACCCCGGCCGCGCCGCCGAGCCGGTCCCGCTGGGCCTCGATGTCCTCGATCATCAGGAGCGAGACCTGGCGGTGGCCGAGCCCCCGGTGGGCGTCCCCGGCGATGCCCTGCCCGGCGACGAGCTCGGCCGCGGGTACGGGCGTCTTGAGCTGGCCTTTCTTGGGGCTCGTGTTGACGGAAACGATCCGGCCCGCCGCCGGGCCCCCGGCCGCGGTCATGCCCGTCTCCGGAAGACCCCGCTCGCGCCGCCGCTCTTGAAGTCGAGGCGCAGGCGGGAGATCTCGGCCCCGCGCTCGACGGCCTTGACCATGTCGTAGACGGTCAGGGCGGCCACGGCGGCCCCCGTCAGGGCCTCCATTTCGGCCCCGGTCTTGGCCTCGACGGCGACGCGGCAGCGGACGCGCAGGCCCGTCTTCAGCGCGTCGATGTCGACGGCGACGTTCTCGAGGGGCAGGGGGTGGGTCAGGGGGATGAGCTCGGCGGTCCTTTTGGCCGCCTGGATGCCGGCCAGCCGGGCCGTGGCCAGGACGCCGCCCTTGGCCAGGCGGCCGGACCGGACGAGGCGCAGCGTCGCCGGGCCGAGCTTGACGAAGGCCGAGGCCGCGGCCTCGCGCCGGGTCGCCGCCTTGGGCCCGATATCGACCATGCGGGCCCGGCCCTCGCGGTCGACGTGGCTGAGCTTGGCCATGGGCTCACCGTCCGTCCAGGAAGATCGTCTCGACCTCGCGGCCCGCTTCGACGCGCCGGGCGCCGCCGGGGACGACGATGAGGACCCGGCTGCGGACCATGGACCTGAGGACGCCGCTGCGCTGGTCGCCGTAGGGCGCGACCCGGAGGACCGGGCCGGGCTCGACGACGACGCCGCGCAGGAACTGGGTCCGGTCGTCCTTGACCGTGATGTCCTCGGCCAGGACCGCGGTGACGGTCGCGGGGGCGGGCCCGGGCCGGCCGAGCATCGCGGCCAGGGCGGGCTCGACGAAGAGAAGGAACGTGACCAGGGCGCTGGCCGGGTTGCCGGGCAGCCCGAAGACGAGCTGACGGCCGCGGCGGCCGAAGAAGACGGGCTTGCCGGGCTTGATCCGGACCCGCCAGAAGACGGGCTCGACGCCCGCCGCCGGAAGCTCCTCCTTGACCAGGTCGTGATCGCCGACCGAGACGCCGCCGGAGAGGACGACGGCGTCGTAACCCCGGGCCCGGGCGAGCTTGGCGGCCAGGGCCGCGGGCCGGTCGCGGGCGATGCCGAGATAGCGGGCCTCGGCCCCGGCCCGGACGGCCATGGCCGTGAGGGCCGGGCCGTTGGCGTTGCGGATCTGGCCGCGCCGCTTCCTCCCGCCGGCCTCGACGACCTCGTCGCCGGTGGCGATGACGGCGACGCGGGGGCGGCGGACGACGGGGACGCGGCGCAAGTTCGCGGCGGCCAGCATGCCGATCTCGGCCGGGCCGATGACGGCGCCGCGGTCGACGGCCGTCTCGCCCCGCTTCAGGTCTTCGCCGGCCAGCCCGATGTTGTCGCCGGGCCGGACCGCGCGGCGGACGAGGACGCCGCCTTCGGAACGCTCCGCGTCCTCGGCCATGACCACGGCGTCGGCGCCCCGTGGCAGCGGCGCGCCGGTCATGATCCGGGCCGCCTGCCCCGGGCCGAGGGCGCGGCGGGAGAGGCGGCCCGCGGGCAGGTCGTCGACGACCGCCAGCGCGGCCGCCGGGGCCGCGAGCGTGTCGGCCGCCCGGACGGCGTACCCGTCCATCGTCGCCTTGGCGAAAGGCGGGACCGCCTCGCGGGCCTTGACGTCGCGGGCCAGGGTCCGTCCGAGCGCCCGGGCGAGCGGGACGGTCTCCGCCGGCAGGGCCTTCGCGGCGGCGAGGACGAGGGCGCGGGCCTCGGCGAACTCGATCATGGGGACCCTCGAATCTTAACAGAACCCCGGGCCGAAGGGAAATGGCCGGGGGCCTCCCGGCCCGGGTCGGCCGGCCGCCCCTCGGCGAGATAGAGGACGGCGCCGGCGAGGCGGGAGGCCTGGGAGAAGCTGTGCGTGGAAAAGACGACGGTCGTCCCCTCCTCGGGCCCGGCCCGGCGGAGGAGGGCCTCCAGGCGTGTCCTCAGCCCGGCGTCGAGGCTGGCCGTCGGCTCGTCGAGGAGGAGCGCCCTGGGGCGCAGGGCCAGGGCCCGGGCCAGGGCGACGCGTTGGACCTGGCCGGCGCTCAGCCCGGAGACGGATCGCTTCTCCCAGCCGTCGAGCTCGACCAGGGCCAACGCGGAGCGGACGCGGGCGCGGACCTCGCCTTCGGGCGCCTTGCGGAGCTTGAGGCCGAAGGCGACGTTGTCGCCGACCGAGCCCTTGAAGAGATAGGGATGGTGGGTCACGAGGACGGCTTGGCGCCGGGCCGCCGTGGCGCCGTCGCCGCCGGCCCAGGGATCGCCGCCGAGGAATTCGATCCGCCCGGCGGACGGGCGGGCCAGGAAGGCCAGGAGCGAGAGCAGGGTCGTCTTGCCGGCGCCGTTGGGCCCGACCAGGGCCAGGACCTCCCCGGCCCCGACGGCCAGCGCGTCGATCTCGAGACGGAAGCCGGGCTCCGTCGGACCCGGGTACTCGAAGGCGACGTTCTCGAGGCGGTAGACGGCGTCGCCCATGTCATTCCCGGTCGCGGCCGCGGAAGCCGGTCTGGACGAGGACGTTGATGCCGAGGGTGATGACGAGAAGAAGCGCGCCCAGGGCGACGCCGTTGCTGAAATCGCCCTTGGCCGTCTCCAGGGCGATCGAGGTGGTGATGTTGCGGGTGACGTAGCGGATGTTGCCGCCGAGCATCATGGCGATGCCGACCTCGGAGACGGCCCGGGCGAAGCCGGCCAGCACGGCGACGAGGAGCGGGAAGCGGGCCTCGCGGAGGACGACCCAGCCGGCCTGGCGGGGCGTCGCGCCGAGGGTCAGGGCGGTCCGGCGGGCCCGCCGGTCGACCTGGCGCAGGGCCGTGTAGGAGAAGCCGACGACGAGCGGCAGGATGAGGAAGACCTGACCCGCGGTCATGGCCGCCTGGGTGTAGAGAAGGCCGAACCGGCCCAGGGGCCCGCTCCGGCTGAGGAGGGAGTAGAACATGAGCCCGATGACCACGGTCGGCGCGGCCATCCAGGTCTGGTTGACGACCAGGATGAGCTTCTTGCCGCGGAACTCCCGGCCGGCCAGGAACAGGGCCGCCGGGACGGCCAGGGCGCTGGCGGCGAGGGCGGCCAGCCCGCTCGTCTTGAGCGAGATCCAGACGGCCAGGGCGAGCTCCCGGAAGATCATTTGACGAGGTCCACCCCGGGTGTTCCGGCCAGCGGCTCGAAGAGCGTCCGGCCCGACCGGCCCCGGAACCCGCCGACGAGCTTCTGGCCCCGGGGCGAGGTCAGGAAGGCGATGAAGGCCATGGCCTCGTCGTAGCGGGCTGTGGGGACGCGGACCGGGTCCACGGCCATCACGGCGTAGATGTTCTCGAGCCCGGGCGCGTTCTCGAAGACCGGGCGGAGGCCGGAGAGGGAAGCCAGGGCGCCGAAGGTCGCCGTGTCGGTCAGCGTGTAGGCCCGGCGCTCGGCGGCGACGCGCAGGGTCTCGGCCATGCCCTGGCCGGTCTCGATGTAGGCGGGCGCGGGCGGCGGGCCGCCGGCCTGGGCCCAGATTTCGAGCTCGCGGGCGTGGGTCCCGGACCTGTCGCCGCGGCTGACGAAGGGGGCGCCGGATGTCTTGATCCGGCCGAAGGCCTCGGCGGCGGAGGAGGCGCCGGCGACGCCGGCCGGGTCGTCGGGCGGGCCGACGACCATGAAGAAATTGCGGGCGAAGACGCGGCGGTTGACGCCGTAGCCGTCGCGGATGAACTCGGACTCGAGGGCGCGGGCGTGGGCGATGACGACGTCGGCGTTCCCGTCGCGGGCCTGCTTGAGGGCCGCGCCCGTGCCGACGGCGATCCACTTGAGGGCGATGCCCGTCTCGGCCTTGAAGGCGTCGGCCAGGACGTCGAGCAGCCCCGTGGCGTCGACGCTCGTCGTCGTGGCCAGCATGAGGGACCGGTTGCTCCGACGGGGCGGCTCCCCTTGAGGGCCGCCGCTCCCGGCGAAGGGCGCGGACTCGCCAGGGCGCCCGGAAGGGGGCCTGTGCCCTTGGGACGTGTCCCCGTTGTCGGCGACGGCCGGCCGCGCGCTGACGGAGGGGGACATGTGCCTCGGGTACGTGTCCCCCTTCTTCGGGGCGGAGAAGGCGCAGAAAGCCAGAACGAGCGCCGACGCCGCGGTCACGGGGATGGGCCCGGGCTGGAGACGGGCCGGCCGGGAAGCGCGCCGCATGCGGTCTCCTTTTCTGATGGAAGGAGGAGCCGTTTCCCGCTCCTCCCTGTCGGCCGAAGGGCTTGGCCGCGAAGGCTTTAGCGCCGCCGGCTCGGAGCACGCCTGTGATAGCACAACGCCGCCGGCGTGTAAAGACGAGCCGCGGAGCGGCTCCGTCCGGCAGAGGGCTCGTTCGCCGCTTGACGATCGCTCCGATGACGCCCCTCGGCCCCGCTTCCCCCGGCCTCCTGGATCGTTGCGGGGCGGATGGGGGCAGTCGGGGGGGCATGTGCCCCGGGTACGTGTCCCCGGCTTAAAGAGCGTAGAACGCGTCGATGACGGAGCGCCACTCGTCCTCGGTGCGGACGCCGACGAGGGCGTTGCGGAGGTCGGTCCGGCGGGGGTGCATCTTGGCGTACTGGAGGCTGAAGTGGCGGAGGAGCTTGAGGCCGCGGCGCGGGTCGTAGGCCTCGCAGGCCAGGCGGTAGTGGCGGTAGATCGTGTCGCGCTGCTCGTCGAGGCCGGGGGCGCGCGGCGGGCGGCCCGCGGCGAGGTCCCGGCACTGCTCGAAGAACCAGGGGTTGCCGATGGCGCCGCGGGCGGCCAGGACGCCGTCGACGCCGGTCTCGGCCAGCAGGCGCAGGGCGTCGGCCGGGCGCATGACGTCGCCCGATCCGAGGACGGTCCGGTCGGGGAACTCGCGCTCGACCGCGGCGAGGAAGCCCCAGTCGGCCCGGCCGGAGTACTTCTGCTCGACGGTCCGGGCGTGGACGGCGATCGCTGCCGCCCCGGCCTCGAAGGCGCCGCGGGCGATCCGGAAGAAGCCCGCGGCGGCCGCATCGCCGTCCTTGAAGGCCCGGCGCAGCTTGAGCGTCACCGGGCGGCCGGGCACGGCTTCGACCACGGCCCTGACGGCGGCCAGGGCGCGGGCCGGGTCGTTCATGAGCGCCCCGCCGCGCTTGTGGGCCACGACCTTGCGCACCGGGCAGGCGAAGTTGAGATCGACGACGTCGAAGCCCAGGCGGTCGAGGGCCCGGGCCGCCTCGGCCAGGGTGTCCGGCTCGGAGCCCATGATCTGCCCGGCCACGGGATGGTCGGCCGGGTCGAGGCGGACGAGGCGCTTGCGGAGCTTGCCTTCGAGAAGGACCTGGCGGTCGAGCATGGCCTCGGTGACGCAGTAGGGCGCCCCGAGCGAGCGGCAGACGAGGCGGTAGGGGAGGTCGCTGTAGCCGGCCAGGGCCCCCAGGACGACGGGGAAGTCGACGGCGACCGTCCCGATCCGCAGCGGCATCAGCGGCCTGCGACGAGCGTGACGTCGGCCCGGAACGAGTACTTCTTCGTGCCCGTCTTCGGCCGGGACAGCGGGTCGAACTGGAGGAGGAACTCCTGGGCCGGGGTGGCCACGCCGTCGAGCCCGCCCCGCTCCGCGCGCGGGGTGTTCCGGACGGCCTTGGCGCCGAGGGCCCGGCGCGAGGCGCCGCCCCACTCGAAGGCGACGCGGACGGCCCCGCCGGGCGGGAGGCCGAGGCCGCCGGGGACGGCGTCCGGCGGCGCGAGGGGGACCTTGAGCTCGTAGACGGCGCCCTCCGGGCCTTCCGCGCTCGCGAACGAGGGCGGCTCGTTCTCCGGGTCGATCCGGCCCAGGGGTCCGTGGGCGCTGCCCCCGGCCCCGACGGCGAAGGTCAGGCAGAGGTCGTGCCGGGCCATGTCCCTGAGCCTGGCCTTCTCCGCCTCGGCCAGGGCCTCGCCCTGGCTTTCGCGCCAGCGGATGAGGGCCTCGGCCGGGACCGCCCGTTTGAGGAACAGGACGCCGCGCTCGGGCTTCCCGGGCGCGGCGGCGGCGAGGAGGACGAGGCCGGTCGAGTCGAGCGAGGCCCGGGCCTTGGCGTCCCGGACGATGAAGAGGACGTACAGGTAGCGGCCGTCGTTCCGGAAGGCGTATTCGGCCCCGGACCGGGCGTCGCGGGAGAGGGCCGAGGGCGACCATTCGTCGGCTTGGCCGTCGATCCTGACGGCCGGGGATTGCGGCCAAAGCGGGAGCGCGGCGAGGAGGCAGAGGGCGGCGGCCAGAAAGGCGGAGGCGCGAGCCTTCGGCCTCGAAGGGTGTGTGTCCGTCATCGGCGCGTCCCTCTCGATTGTATCACACGGCGGCAAGGAGAGGGTCAAACATCCGGGACACGTACCGGGGCGGCGCATGTCCCGGCTATCGTCTTCGGCTCATGCGGGTTTGACCCTCTTCTCTTCTTGCGCCAAGGGGAGATTTCCATTAAGATGGCCGACTCGGGAGTTGAACATGAACCAGCGCAAGAAAACGGCGGCTCTGCTCGGCGGCATCGCCCTGGTCCTGGCCGTGGCGGCCGGCATCGCCGCCTCTGCCGGCCAGGAGGTCGCGTCGTCCCGGGCCTACGTCGGCCACGAGAACGACAGCGACATGAAGGGCCTCATCCGGCAATACCCGGCCGCCGCCGGGACGCGCGTCGACGACTGCCAGACCTGCCACCGGGGCGGGGTCAAGGGGACCGACACCGAACGGGAGTACAGCCCGTGCGGCTACTGCCACCTCGTGCCCTTCCCCAACCCGAGGTACCGGACCGGCGTCCCGAAGGACTACGAGGCCACGCTCAACGGCTACGGGCTCGACTACAAGAAAGCCGGCCGCGCGTTCGAGGCCTTCCGGGCCATCGACGGCCTTGACTCCGACGGCGACGGGCACGCCAACGGCGCCGAGATCGCCGACCTGCGCAACCCGGGCGACGCCGCCAGCCGCCCCGGCCTTCCCCTGGCCCCGACGATCTCCCTGGGCTGGGACGAGATCCGGGCGATGCCGGTGCATAGCCAGTTCCTGTTGATGAACAAGACGACCCAGCGGCGCGACGAATACGTGACCTACAAAGGGGTCCGGGTCGTCGATCTGCTCGCCGCCGCCAAGATCTATCTGACCGGCGTCACGGGCATCACCGTGTTCGCGCCCGACGGATACAGCAACGATTACAGCCTCGAGGACATCTCCGCGCCGTTCCCCCAGGGCTATTATTATGACGCGCCGCTGGCTATCGCCGACCCCGAGATGGCCCTTCTCGAGAAGCCGGCCTCGGTCCCGGCCGGCCTCACGAACGGCAAGCGGATCCCCGGGACGCCCTGGCTCCTGCTCGCCTACGAAAGGGAAGGACGGCCGCTCGACGTTTCGGCCTACGAGAAGGCCGCGGGGAAGCTCGTCGGCGAAGGGCCCTACCGGCTGGTCAAGCCCCAGAGCCAGGTCATGGGCGACCGGCAGAGGCCGGGCCGGCCGGACCGCTCCGTCAACGCCAAGAAATACGGCGACGGGTGGGACTATTCCGAACGGATCGACCACAACGCCGGGGCCGGGCCCCGCGGCGCCTGCGTCATCCGGGTCAATCCGATGCCCGAAGGCCAGGAGGAGTACGACTGGAAGAACGGCTGGCCGCTCATCGGCGAGAAGAAGGTCGTCCTCTACGGCCGCGGCGTCCGCTGAAGAAGGAAGAAGGGGTCAAACCTTTAATTTTTTAATTTTCTGATAATCCAGCGCAAAAAGCTGGCCGGTCATCGGAAAAAATTAAAAAATTAAAGGTTTGACCCCATCCGGATCAGGGCGCGGAGGAGCAGGTTGGCGCCCTTCTCCAGGGCGTCCCAGTCGACGCGCTCGCCCGGCGAGTGGCTGACGCCGTCGGGCGACGGGACGAAGATCATCCCCGCCTCGCACGCTCCGGCCAGGACTTGGGCGTCGTGGCCGGCCCCGCTGGCCATCCGCATCGAGCCGTAGCCGAGAGAGCGGCACTCCTCCTCGAGCAGGCCGACAAGGCGCGGGGCGACGGCCACCGGCGCCGTCCTGTCGACGACCTTCGAGACGAACCGGAGCCCCCGCGTCGAGGCGATATCTTCGGCCAGCCCGAACACGTCCTTCTCGATCGCGGCCAGGGCCTCGGGCGAGGCGCTGCGGAACTCGAGCGTGAAATCGGCCCGGCCCGGGATGACGCTGAACGACCCGGGATGGAGGGCGGCCTTGCCCACGGTGATCACGCTGCCGTAATGCCGGGTGGCCACGAGCTGGGTCGCCCGCAGAGCGAAGTCGGCCAGCCCGAGGAAGGCGTCGCGGCGGAGCTCGAGCGGCGTCGTCCCGGCGTGCCCGGGTTCGCCGATGAACGCGCACTGGCGGTAGTGCTTGCCTGCGATCCGCTCGACGACGCCGATCGGGACGCCCTCTTCCTCGAGCACCGGGCCCTGCTCGATGTGGAGCTCGAGGTAGGCCTCGAGGTCGGGCCGCGACCGGTGGGCGGCCAGGATCGTGTCGGCCGTGAACTCCGTCGCCTCGAGCACCTCGGCGAACGGCAGGCCGAACGACGTCCTCCCGCCGCGGACCTCTTTCTCGTCGAGGAGGCCCAGGAAGGCGCGGCTGCCCAGGAAGTCTCCGACGAGGTTCCCCTCCTCGTCGGTGAAGGAGGCGACCTCGATCGCCTTCCTCAGCGGGACCTTCTCCTCGACGATGCGGCGGGCCGCCTCGAGGGCGGCGAGGACGCCGGCCGCGCCGTCGAACATGCCGCCGTTCGGGACGGTGTCGATGTGCGAGCCGGCCATGACCGTCCGCGGGACGCACTCGAGCCGGCCGAACTGGTTGCCCGCCCCGTCCTGGCGGTAGCACAGGCCGGCCCCCTCGATCTTGCTCCGGAGCCAGGCCCGGGCCTCGAGGTCGGCCGGGCTGAACGAGGGCCGGCTGACGCCGCCGCGCTCGTCGCGCCCGATCCGGCCGAGCTCCTCGAGGTCGCGCCTCAGTCTTTGGCCGTCGATCCGGATGCCCATGCCTGCCTCTAATCCAGCGCAAAAAGCTGGCCGGTCATCAGAAAAAAAGCGCCAGCATGTCCATGACGGCCCGCTCGACGCCGACGATGGCCGCCCGGGCGACGATGGCGAAGCCGATGCTGAGCTCCTCGATCTCGGGGATGGCCGCGATGGGCCCGACGTTCCGGTAATCGAGGCTGTGGCCGCCGTGGACCTCGAGCCCGATCCGGCGGGCGTGCTCCGCGGCCCGGCGCACGGCCTCGAGCGCCCGGTCCCGTTCCGGCCCCTCCCGGGCGTCGGCGTAAGGGCCCGTGTTGATCTCGACCGCGTAGGCGCCGATCTCCCGGGCCGCCGAGATCTCGTCGAGGCCGGTGTCGATGAAGACGCTCGTCCGGATGCCCGCGCCGGCCAAGGCGGCGACATGCGGCGCGAGGGCCTTCCGGCGGGGCGTCACCTTCAGCCCGCCCTCGGTCGTCAGCTCCTCGGGCCGCTCCGGCACGAGCGAGACGACGTCGGGCCCGATCTCGAGGGCGATCGCCTTCATCTCCTCCGTCGCGGCCATCTCGACGTTGAGCTTGGTCTTGACGGCCTCCCGGAGCAGCCGCAGGTCGCGCTCCCGGATGTGCCGCCGGTCGGCGCGGATGTGGCAGACGACGCCGCGGGCCCCGGCCTGCTCGGCCAGCAGCGCGGCCAGGACGGGCTCGGGCTCGGCCGCCTTCCGGGCCTGCCGCAGCGTCGCGAAGTGATCGATGTTGACGGCCAGTCTCATGGGGGCCTCCGAACGCGTCTAGGGTTTCTCGCCGAGGCGCTCGCGGACGGCGTCCGCCACTCTCTTCGCTGCGGCCTCGACGAGGGCCGGGTCGCGGGCCTCGACCATGATCCGGGCCAGGGGCTCCGTCCCCGAGTAGCGGAGGTCGAGGCGCCCCTCCCGGCCGAGCCGGGCCCGCGTCTCCTCCACCGCAGCCACGATGTCGGGGAACTCGGCGAAGTCCGGCTTCCGCGTCACCCGGACGTTGACCAGGGTCTGGGGGTATTCGGCCATGTCCCGGACGAGGCCGGAGAGCGTCTCCCCCCGTTCGGCCATGACCTCCAGCATCCGGAGCGAGGTCAGGAGCCCGTCCCCCGTCGGCAGGTCGTCGAGGAAGATGGTGTGGCCCGACTGCTCGCCGCCCAGGTTCGCCCCGCGGGCGACCATCTCGTCGTGGACGTACTTGTCGCCGACCTTGGTCCGGACGAGCCCGAGGCCGTGCTCGCCGAGAGCCGCCTCCAGCCCCATGTTGCTCATGGACGTGGCCACGACCTCGTTCGTCCGGAGCCGGCCGGACCGCTTCATGTGGAGGGCCTGGACGAAGAGCGTGTGGTCGCCGCTGAGGAGGCGCCCGGTCCCGTCGACCCACAGGGCCCGGTCGGCGTCCCCGTCGTAGGCGATGCCCATGGCCGCGCCGGACTCCCGGACGCGGGCGGCCAGGGCCTCCGGGTGGAGCGAGCCGCAGCCGAGATTGATGTTCTTGCCGTCCGGGGCGCAGTGGATGGCCTCGACGCCGAAGCCGAGGCCGCCGAGGACGAGCGGCGCGAGGAAGGAGCTGGCGCCGTTGGCGCAGTCGACGACGACCTTCAGGGCGCTCCGCCGGCCCGTCCGCCGGACGCGGCCGGCCAGGTAGTCCAGGTAGTCCACGGCCAGCCGGGGATCGGCGAAGACCTCCCGCTCCTGCCCGGGCAGGCGCCCGCGGCCCTCGAGGACATCGGCCTCGACCTCGAGCTCCCACTCGTCCGGGAGCTTGACGCCGTCCCGGGAGAAGACCTTGATGCCGTTGTCCTGGAAGGGGTTGTGGGAGGCGGAGATGACCGCCCCGGCCGCGTAGCCGTGCGTCTTCGTCAGATAGGAGACCGCCGAGGTCGGGACGACGCCGGCCGAGACGGCCTCGCCGCCGGCGGCCCTGACGCCCCGGGCCAAGGCCCTCTCCATCCAGGGCCCTGATTCGCGGGTGTCGCGGCCGATGAGCAGCCGCCCGTCCAGGCCTTTCCGCTCCAGGAGCCCGACGAGGGCCTGGCCGAGCCGCGCGATGGTCGGCGGGTCGAGCGGGAAGGCGCCGGCCGTGCCGCGGACGCCGTCCGTCCCGAAGAGCCTCTTTTTCATGGGCTCCTCCGCGCCGGCGCCTTGGCCGCGGGCTTGTCCGCGACGACACGGACCGAGACCCGGGCGCTCGCCGGGGAGTTGACCAGCCGCAGCTCCGGCCGGGGCAGGATGATGTCGGCCTCGAAGACGGTCGGCTGGGTCAGGCCCGTGAGGTCGAGCGGGGCCGTCGTCGCGGCGTCCTCGGACCGGAGCCGGCTCTCCGGCCCCTCGACCTCCACGGTGGCCGGAACGACCTCGACCCCCTCGACGTGGGCGCCGGCCGCGGGCCGGCCCCGCAGCGTGGCCCGGACCTCGAGCGTCGCGGCGGCCGTCCGCTCCAGCCTGATCGTCACCTTGGACGGCGCGATCTTGACCACCTCGGCGCCCTTGGGGACGCTGACGGCCGAGGCGGCGACGGGATATTCCTGCTGCAGGACGGTGGCCCGCTCGAGGTCCAGCCGCGCGGCCAGGCCCGAGG